>JAESFQ010000890.1_pt1 | contig 10884 bp, 13 predicted proteins | sample 9269431 | NCBI WGS metagenome assembly JAESFQ01 (sample SAMN14502588, study PRJNA617103) | algae metagenome | isolation source: Plectolyngbya sp. WJT66-NPBG17 and co-occurring heterotrophs from well... | place: USA: Mojave Desert, Joshua Tree National Park, California | collected 2006-08-06 | reverse complement strand
GTCGGGGCGCTGCTGGCAGCCGCCCGGGCCTGAAGGCGGCCCCCCGCAGACGCCACGCTGCCGACAGGCAGCCGAGCGCTGGCCCACCTCAGCAGCAGCTAACGGCAGCGGTTTTTACACAGCCTCGACCCGAAGCGGACCTCAGCCAAGGGTAGTCGTGCCCCGGCCTCTTACGGCGGGTGGATGCCCATCCAGCGTTTCTTCTTCAGCGCAGCCTCGATCATCTCACGCAAAAGGTCTTGTACCGCCGTGGCGGCTAGCCCCTGCGGTAGATGCTCGGAGGTGGACAGCACCACGTGGCGCGACATCTCCAGCGGATGGAACACCAGCTTGCCGGCGGAATCGCCCCGCAGATGTCGCTGCAGCGCCGAGGCCGGCAGGATTGTGTGCGCATGCCCTTGCTCAGTGATATCGAGCAGCGTGCGCAACGAATCGATCTCGGCCAATACCTCCGGCGCCCGTGCCTGGGTCGCCAACCCTGCCTCCACCAAGCGCCGCATCACCGTCTGGGCGCTGGACAGCACGAGTGGATATTGCAGCACCTCTTCGAGCGGCACCGTGCCCTCGCGGCGCCTAAGCCCGGACGTCGCCGGCGAGACGAGGTAGACGGTCTCCCGGAACAGCGGCAGTTCGGCCATGCCTGGTGTCGGGTCGAACCGGTAGGTAACCGTCATGTCGAGGCGGCCTTGCAGGACCATCTCCTTCAGCAGGTAGCTCATCCCCTCCAGCAGGCGCAGCGAGACGGCGGGCAGGCGTGCTCGCACGGCGGCGAAGAGCTCCAGCGCCAACAGGTCCTGCATCACGGTGGGCAGGCCGAGGGAGGCGGGGCCACTTGGCTCGCCTCCAGCGTGTTCGATGTCGTGCTCCGCCCGCTCCACCTGACGTAGGATGGCGACGGCGTGGCGGTACAGCGCCTGGCCGGCCTCGGTCGGAAATACGCCGGTGGAACGGCGCTCCAACAGCTTTTGACGCAGCCGCGTCTCCAGCGTCGCAATCTGCAAGCTCAGTGCCGATTGCGCGATGCCGAGTTCGACCGAGGCGCGCGACATGCTGCGCTGCTCAACGATCCGGACAAAGTATTTCAGCTGACGCAGATCCACCCAGCGCCTTCCCTGCCTGACCCTGACAAGGATATGGGACCGGACCGGCGGCCGCCATCGCTTCCCGCGATGGCCGCTTCGCGACATTGAATGAGCCAAAACCAGCGCCGTCCCTAGAATACGGAACCCCACACCTCAGACGATGGGAGGCGCGGCATGGACGGCATCAGCGTGTATTGGACCCCGGGTTGCTCAAGCTGCGTGAAGGTCAAGGAATTTCTGACCCGCAAGGGGGTCGCCTACCGCCCGGTCAACGTCGCCGCAGAGCCTGCGGCCATGGACTTCCTCGCCTCGATCGGGGCCCGGAGCGTGCCGGTGGTGGTCCGCGGCGAGGACTTCACCTTCGCCCAGTCGCTGGATGACGTCGCCCGGTTCGTTGGCATCAGCCACAGCACGGACCATCTGACGCCGGCGGTGCTGATGGCACGCTGGCAGACAATTCTCGATGTCGCTGACCAAGCTATTGCTGGGTTGCCTGCCGATGCCCTGCCGCGGCGGCCGGTGGCCGAGCGGCCGCGCACCATCCGTGACCTCGCCTTCCATATTTACCAGGTGCCGGACGCCTTCCTGCAGACCGTGACCCAGGGCCTTGAGGATTGGACCGTGGTGGCGAATGTCGATGCGCCCGAGGCAATTGGCGTCCCAGGCATCCTCGCCTATGGGACCAAGATGCGGGCGGGGGTGACCGCCTGGTGGGACGGGCTTGAGGACCGCAGCTGCAACCAGCCGCTCAAGATGTTCTACGGCACGCATCCGCTGCATGCCTTCCTCGAGCGCTCGGTCTGGCACACGGCGCAGCACACACGGCAGCTGCTGTGGTGGTCCGACGCCAACGGGATCGCGGTGCGGACGCCGCTGGCGCCGGAGATTCTGAGCGGCCTGCCGATGCCGGACGGGTTGTGGGAGTAGCCTGAAATCCCGTCCAGCCCGCGCCATTAGCTCGGTTTGCTGGAGCGATAGCCGGCGCGCCATCACAGCCATGCAAGGGCCCGCAGCGGATTGGAGTCTGCTCTCCGCCCTTCCCGATCGGTCGAGGCCGGAAACGCAGCGTCAGCTTGCGAGAAATCCGTTGTGCCCAGCTGATGGCCGGCTTGGGCACAAAGCGGCGGTTGAAGCGCGATGACGCCTATGTCTGCTCCCCGCCCAACTGCGACCTCTCCTCAGGCGCCACCGACCTGAGTTGCCTATTCGTTCGCACAAGCCGGACACTCAGAGCACTTTCGTGTCCTGACCCCAATGGCGGCGGATCCTGCCGCTGTCCATGTGCGGGGCGGCGATGCGGGCTTGGGCGATGCTGGCTAAAGGCTGAAAGCCGGCGATGCACTGATGTCGGCCGATCGAACCGACTTATACCAAGTCTCCGAGAGTATGACTCGTTGGGGATTCCAAGACTGACGGCGCTCTGATTCAACGTGGCGAACATGGGAGCTTCGCCATGCCCATCGCACTCCGAGCTGACTTTGACGCGGCTGGACTTCGTAGTGCAGCTCGACGGACCAAGGATGCGGCCCAGGCCCGCCGCCTGTTGGCCTTGGCCGCCATTTACGATGGAGCGTCACGCACGGAGGCCGCCCGGATCGGCGGAGTGACGGTGCAGATCGTCCGGGACTGGGTTGTTCGGTTCAATGCCGAGGGTCCGGCTGGGCTGCTTGATCGCAAGGCGCCGGGCCAGGCGTCACGGCTGAACAGTGGCCACCGTGCGGCCCTGGCGGCGGTGCTCGAGAGCGGCCCGATACCGACCATCCACGGTGCGGTCCGGTGGCGGCTGGTCGATCTCTGCCAATGGCTGTGGGAGGAGCATCGGGTCACGGCCGCCAAGCAGACCATGAGCCGCGAGGTGCGGGCGCTCGGCTATCGCAAGCTCTCGGCGCGGCCGCGTCATCATGCGCAGGCGGAAGACGCCATCGGGAATGTTAAAAAAGTTTCCCCGCCCGCCTGGACGAAGTCGCGCGTGAGAAGGGCGTAGCAGCGGGCGATATCGAGGTCTGGTTCGCCGACGAGGCCAGAGTGGGGCAGAAGAACAAGATCACCCGGCGCTGGGCCCGGCGCGGCACCAGGCCTATGGCGCCAAATGACCAGCGCACGGCGTCGACCTACCTCTTCGGCGCCATCTGCCCCAAGGAGGGCAAGGCGGCAGGTCTTGTTCTGCCCCATTGCAACACCGCAGCCATGAGCCTGCACCTTGCCGAAATCGCTGCCGCGGTCGCGCCTGGTGCACATGCCGTGCTGCTGCTCGACCAGGCCGGATGGCACCTGTCGGACCGGCTCGAGGTGCCGCCGAACATCACCCTCATCCCGCTGCCGCCGAAATGCCCCGAACTGAACCCGGTCGAGAACACCTGGCAGTTCATACGGGACAACTGGCTGTCGAACCGCGTCTTCCGCTGCTATGAGGACATCGTCGACCACCGCTGTCGCGCTTGGAACCGCCTCGTCGAGCAGCCCTGGACTATCATGTCCATCGGACTGCGCGACTGGGCACATCGGTTCTGATCAATGGGATTTGGTATTAGGCCACGCCTGCCACTGCCGAGGTCAGCGCGAATAAGCTGAACGGCTTGTGGATTACCGGCACCGCGGTATGCCCTCCAGTGTCGCAGTTGTTGCCATACCCCGTGGCAATCACAAATGGCACGCCGAGCAATACCAGTCTGTCCGCCACCGCTTGAACCCGCTGACCGCCTAGGTTCAGGTCCAGCACGGCGGAAGTCAGCGCCCCGTCCGACATGGCAGACTCAATCATGGCCAGGGCACGCTCAACCGTGTTGGCTGTTCCAACGACCTCAGCACCAGCATCGATGAGGCCGTCCTCTATCAGGATGGCCACAAGAGCTTCGTCTTCCACTACCAGAACTCGTTGTCCTGACAGATCGGCGACGCGTTCTGACATCAATGCGCTGTACATTGCGGACGCCTCCCTGACTTCAAGATGCTGTTCTGAAGAGAGAATATTCGGCTGGAGCCGACATCAGCTATCTGTGGCTCTTGGCGAATAGAGGTCTGTCCCGTTTCGCACGCCCGCCGAGGCAAGCGCGCTCACCTGAGAGAACCTTCGTCCGCACTATAAGCGGTGGTCAGCAACAGAGCCGCTGGCGAAGTGCGGCGCTGCGGCTTTGGAGGAAGCTGGCAGCTTCGGCTGGGCAAGTTCAGGGGCGATAGGCGTTCCTCTGCCCATCCGGCAGGCCGAACAAGCTGTCTTGGGCGCGGCGAACCACGCCGTAGCACTCGCAAGCGACGGCCTCCAGGCCCGGCCGGTCAGTAATCATCATGTTGCCGCCGCCATAGCGGATCAGCCCCGCCTTCTGCAGCGCTCCAGCCGCAACGGTGACCCCGGCACGGCGGACCCCGAGCATCATGGACATGAACTCGTGCGTCATCGCAAACCGATCACCATCGGCCCGGTCATGCGCCATCAGCAGCCAGCGGGCGAGACGCTGATCGATGTGATGGCGGCCATTGCAGGCTGCCGTGCGCGTTACCTGTTCATGATGGAGCAGCGCGTACCGCAGGAGCAGACTGCGCAGCGCAGGAATGCGCTCCAGTTCCTGCCGGAAAGCGGCCGCATCCATGCGAAGGGCCGTGCCGGGGGCCTGCACCATGGCTTCGAGGTCAGTGCTGTTCCCACCGAGCAGGATCGGCAGCCCGACTATGCCTTCGCGGCCGACCAGGCCGACTTCGGCGGCGTCGCCATCCTCCAGATAGGCCAGCATGGACACCCAGCCGGTCTCGACGAAGTAGACGGAGCCGATTGCCTTGCCAGGCTCATGTAGGACTTGGCGGAGTGCGAGCTCCGCCGGCTGGAACTGCGGCAGAAGCTCAGCAAGGTCGTCCGGCGGCAAGGCTGTGAGCAGACGGTTGCGCGGGAAGGCAACGGGTACGACGGAGAGGGCCATGGAGGGCTCCTGCGACTGGGTGTCGGCGGGAGCGCTGGTCTCTCTCGGTCACCCGCGCCGAAGGGTCGCGGCGGGTAATGGACTCCATATGGATACGCACACCGCGTTTCATCTGCCCAGAACCATACGAATGCTGCGGCTAGACCGCCTCAGCGCGGTCGATGTACGATTTCGCACGAAACAGGATTGCGCAGCTTTGCCCTCTTACCTGCGGTAACCCTCACTCTCCAAGAGCTAGATCGCCTGATGCATAAACATCACCAAGCCAATTTCATCCTGAGATAGGGTTCGGCTTGGGAGCCGGAAGGGAACTGCGCGGGGCGCCACTGCGCGATAACAAACGGCGCAACGTGTACAGTTCGGAGGTCAGAGCCTCCCTCCCTGTCCAACTGGCGAGATTGAGCGAAGCCTAACTTGATGGGTTGGATGCCCCTGCTCTGCGGCATCGAGGTGCCATAGCGTGGTTGGTGCTGAGCCCCACCACGAGGGAGAGGAGGCATCGATGGAGGAGATTACGACGATCGGCCTCGACCTGGCCAAGAGCGTTTTCCAGGTGCATGGGGTCAATGCGGCAGGCGGGGTGGTGCTGCGGCGGAAGCTCCGCCGGTCAGCCCTGCTGGAGTTCTTCGCGGCCCTGCCGCCCACGCTGGTTGGCATGGAGGCTTGCGGCGGGGCGCACCACTGGGCGCGCGAGCTCACGTGCCTCGGCCACACCGTGCGGCTCATGCCGCCTGCTTACGTGAAACCCTACGTTAAGCGCGGCAAGACCGACGCGGTGGACGCCGAGGCGATCTGTGAGGCGGTGACGCGCCCGACCATGCGCTTTGTGCCGGCCAAGACCGAGGCGCAGCAGGCGAGCCTGGTGGAGCTGAAGGTCCGCGACATGCTGGTGCGCCAGCGCACCCAGACCGTCAACGCATTGCGCTCCCATCTCGCCGAGTACGGCATCGTAGCGGCGCAGGGGCGCAAGCTCGCCGAGCTGATCGCGGTGGTGCGTGATGGCGACGATGCCCGGCTGCCCCACTTGGCACGCGAGGCGCTGGGCGAGCTGGTGGCGCAGATCGAGGCTTTGGAAGGACGCATCGAGCGGCTCGACAGCCGCATGGTCCGCCATGCCCGTGAGGACGAGACGGCTCGGCGGCTGGCCAGCATCCCCGGTATCGGGGCGATCGGCGCGACAGCCCTGGCCGCGATGGTGCCCAATCCGCACGGTTTCGCCTCGGGGCGGCACTTCGCGGCCTCGCTTGGCCTGACCCCGCAGCCGCACTCGAGCGGCGGCAAGGAGCGCCTGGGCCGGATCTCCCGGCAGGGCAACTCCATGCTGCGCCGGCTACTGGTCCTCGGCGCCACGAGCCGCCTGCGCTATGCCCGGCGCAACCCGGAGGCCGCGGACTGGGCCACGCGCCTGCTGGCGCGGCGACCCTTCAAGGTCGCGGCCGTGGCGCTAGCCAGCAAGATGGCCCGCATCGCCTGGGCCCTGCTGGCCCGAGGAGGGACCTACACCACAGCCGCGGCCGCCTAAGCGGCCGCGTCCGAGCTCGCCGGGCGCCGCGCCCGGCGAGGGCCAAGGTGCTGAAGCGACGATGACAGCGAGAGACCGGTGAGCCGGTGACGAGAGAGGCCCGTTTATCGCAGTGCGCCCCCGAAGCGCCTTCACCTGATTGCCCCTCGTTCCGCGCAGCTCATCAGGGCCCGCGGCCAGACCGGCCGCATCAGAGGCCGCACACATGACCGCACCCGTGCTCTCGTGCCAGCGCTGCAGATCCGCCTTGACCCGCAGGGGGCATCCACACATGCGATAAGCCTCCCCTGTCACAAGTGAGCGCCTACCGCGGCAGCATAGTCCAGACGGCTCAAGACTACAGCTGTTTCGGCCAAGATGACCATCAGACCCCTTGGCCTCACGTCGGATGATGGCGGGCACGCAGACATCTCTGACGAGTAGCCAAGGTCGGCAGCTTTGCGCCAACTTCGGCCGTCCACTCGCCGTTGTCGCCTCCCTGAAAGTGGACATGGTCGACGGCATGGAGGACTTGGTGACGGGGGAGCAAGTTGCCAGCTCTTGCCAATGGCTGCTCCGCCCGCCAAGCCCATTCTATTTGACGGTGCCAGTTGGCTTGCCGAAAGCTAACGTCGACCGAACAATCCAACGGCAAGGCTTGCTGCGCAGTGCATATGTCACCCGTGCCCAGAGTCCTCTTTGTCTCAATCATCAACAGCGTCGGCTCGGAACGTGCGGTGGCAGCGATGGGCCGGCTCGGTGCCGAATGCGCGGTGCTGAGCCCAGTTGGATCCTACCCCTCGCTCACGCGCTTTGCAGCGCGGCACTTTGTATTGCCGCCATACCGCGGTGTCCGGCGCCTGGGGCTCCTCACTGCCCGACGTCGGCTAGAGATTGCCCTGTTAGATTTCCGGCCCGACACGGTCGTGCCTCTTGATGACTTGTCGGCGAAGTTCCTTTGCGGCATCGCGCTTGATCCTTCAACGCGCGAACCGGTTCGGGCAGCTCTGGTGGAGGCGCTCGGTTCGCCCCAGGGCTTTGCCGTCGCCTGTGATCGCCGGCGCGGCATGGATCTCGCGGTGCGACTCGGCCTGCGAACTCCAGGTCACTGCACGGCAACCGATGCTGTAGTCGCGCGTGACGTGGCAGCGGCTTGGGGTTATCCAGTTGTCCTTAAGCGTGAGCACAGCGGCGGCGGGGACGGTGTGGCGATTGCTTGGGATTCGATGCAACTTAGCGCTGCGTTCGAGACGCTGCAGGTTCGGGGCAAACACTGGAAAGGCTGGGTCACAAGGACAAGCAGACGTTTCTTGTGGCGCTGGGCGGGTTTGCCCTTTTCGCCGGATGCACCGCCTTTACTGCAGAGACACATCAACGGCACGCCGGCCATGCACACTCTCGCCGCCTTTCAGGGTCGTGTCCTTGAGGCTGTGAGCTTTCTCGCGGAGCGCACGCATCCTGGGCCGACCGGGCCGAGTACCATGGTCCGACACATCGAGAATCCCGAGATGGCGGACACCGCCGCTCGGCTAGTCGCAGCACTCGGCTGCTCCGGCTTATTGAGCTTTGACTTTGTGCTCGAGGGTGGCAAAACGAACGCCTACCTAATTGAGATAAACCCGCGACCTATCGCAGTCGCCAGCCTCGGGCCTCTGTTTGGGCATAATGTCTATGGGGCGTTGGTTGCCCAATTGCGCGGCTGGCCCGCGCCTCCAAAATCATCCGAACCAGACACGCGACCCGTAGCACTCTTTCCCCAAGAGTTGGTGCGAGACCCCCAAAGCTTGCGGATGAGGCTCGACAAGGGCGAAGTGATTCACGATTTGCCCTGCGACGATTGGGGTGTGGTTGCGGCCTACGAGCGTTACTTGGTCCAGATGCACTGTACACATGCAGAATTGGTGCGCCACCTCCTTCGCTCAGTTTGTAGAAGGCGAGATTAACAATAGAGGCGGTCGGGATACGACGTATAGCCCCAGTGCAACGGAAGACCTCGTTGCTCGGCAGTTGAAGTTGCCACACCCCTCATTCGCACAGCCACATCCGCAAGTGCTGTCTTTCGTCACAGTGCTGGCGCCAAGCACCGAGGTGGCACTCGGGCTGATCGAAGTTTTCAGGCAGCAACTCCACTTTACAACCGCGAGTTTGTTCACAAAGCGATCGGGCGGGGTTTGAATCGAGCGATTCTGCAGTGCCGAAATAGGCGAAGCAGACCGCTCGTTTGGCAGTATTGGCGCTGCCTGACGTCGGATTGGAGGGTCGATGACTTACCCAGATTATCCGACGCCAGAGCACATATCCGGCGTACACCGCGCGCCCGCGGCGGACTACGACGCTGACGTAGTGATCCTCGCCCTCGATCGGGTCGAAGATACTGCAGAGGCTGTAGCCTCCGCCAGAGCCCAGATCGGCGTCTCGAAGCACGTGTGGGTTGCCGACCAAGGTAGCCGGCCGGAGAATGTCGCACGTTTAGCCGAGGTGATGCGGGGCGCCCCGGATGCGACACTGGTCCGTCTTGATCGCAACTGGGGTGTGGCGGGAGGGCGCAACCGTGCAACCGCGCTTGGCAGCGGGCGCGTGGTATTCGCGCTCGACAATGATGCTGAGTTCTCCGCCTCCGACACGCTGGCGCGGGCTGTTGCCATTCTGGATGCAGATGCGGATCTCGCGGCGGTCGGGTGCCGCATCCTGGTGCACGCTACCGGGGAGGATGACCTGTCCTCCTGGGGCTATCCGGTTTCACTTCTTCCAAGGGCAGGTGAGAGCTTCGATACGGTCACCTTTGTCGGTGCCGGCGCGGCCGTCCGGCGAGCCGACTTCGAGCGTGCCGGCGGCTATGACGACGCGCTATTCTTTCTATGGGATGAGTTCGACCTCTGTCTCCGCCTGATCAATCTCGGTTTGCGCGTGCGATACCGTGGCGACCTCGCCGTGCGGCATAAGGTCAGCCCGGAGAAGCGCTTTGCCTGGGCCGGCACACGCTGGTTCTATTTTGTGCGAAATCGTGTCTATATTGGAATGAAATATGGTTCACCGGCGTCGGTGCTGCCGCGTTTTATTGCCTATCAGCTGAAGGGAGCGCGCAATGGCGTGCTTTTACAGGGACTGCGGGCAGGTCCTGCAGCGCTGCAGATGTTGCGCGAATTCCGTCCCGCGCTCGGGACCGAGGAGTTGCACCGGCTGACACCCGCCGCGCGCGAATACCTGAGACGCAACGACGCCGCACACCGTTACGGCGTGCTGCGTCGCATGCGAACAGAGGTACTCTCGGCGCTGCCACAAGCGCAGCGGCGTGCATCATAGTGGAGGCTACCGTCCGGAACTGGCTTCACGGCTTTGTGCAGTTGTACCCCAAGGCCCGGCGAGAATGGCCCCAACCAGCAGCACTTCGGCATGCCGCGAACTCCGTTGGAAAAAGAATGGTTTGAAGCATGGGACCACCACGGCGAAGCGGGCTAGCCCGGAAAATTCGTGAGGTCAGGAGCGAGGCCTGGAACAGCGCCGGATCGCTCGCCGCATAGTTGTACAGCCGTGTTTTGCCGATGCCGGCTTTGGGGCCAGTAGCTTGCTGCAGATTGCGGGGTTGGCTGGTTGCGGTAGGTAGGGCTTGGCTGGGGCACTCGCCCCGGCGGTCAGCAGAGCAGGCGAGGCATGCGCTCGAGGGCGAGGTGCATGATGGCTTTGGCTGGATAGGCGCTGGGCAGGTGCAGCATCACCCGGGTCTTCAGCGCGACCACCCGCGTAGCAACCTTGATCAGGCGCAGGCGCAAGGTGTCGAACTGGGCCATGCGCCAAGTTGAGCGCTTCGGCATGAGGCTGCGCAGCGACCAGAGCAGCCAGTAGGCGCCGGTGTGCAACATGAGGCGGAGCTGATTGGCGCTGGCCTTGCTGCAGGACGTACGATCCGCGGCCAGGTGCCGCTTCCAGGCTTTCACATAGTTTTCCGCCTGTCCCCTCGCGCAGTAGAGATTCTCGTAGAGCCTGCGTGGTGTGCCGCCGGCGAGATTGGTGACGATGAAGCGGGTGTCGACACCGTCCGGGCCAGCCTCGACACGGGCGATGATCCGCTCGACCCGGCTCCAGCTGCCGGCGCCGTCGTAGAACTCGGTATAGCGGCGCTGCTTGCCGGCGTTGCTGGCCGCCGCATAGCGCGCTGTGGTGCCCCTCTCGAGCGCCTGGACGTGGCGGCGCAGCGTCGTGGTCGAGGCCACGGCCAGGATGAAATCCAGCCGCTCGGCCCGGCAGAGGTTGAGCACCTCGGGCGCGTGGCTGTGTCCATGAATTCTGGCCCAGCAGTGCTGATGAATTTTGGCCCACCTGCCGCTTCTGACCACCCTGGCCGGGCTGCGATCCGGCCAGGGCGGTCAGCGTCGCTGTTCCGGTGTCCTCC
>JAESFQ010000889.1_pt1 | contig 10897 bp, 16 predicted proteins | sample 9269431 | NCBI WGS metagenome assembly JAESFQ01 (sample SAMN14502588, study PRJNA617103) | algae metagenome | isolation source: Plectolyngbya sp. WJT66-NPBG17 and co-occurring heterotrophs from well... | place: USA: Mojave Desert, Joshua Tree National Park, California | collected 2006-08-06 | reverse complement strand
CAGAAATGTGCCGCGCCCTTCACCAACTACGGAGCCGCAGAGGCTACACTGCGACGAGATGCAGGCTATGACGTTCTTGCATGATGAGCCTTCGCGCCCTATGGGTATTGAAGGCCAGCATGCTTGGTACTTGCAAGGCAACGAGGTCGCCAGAGCTGTATCAGTCTTTGAGGGAGACTACATTCGGCGGTATCGTGTCGTCTGGGGATGTAAGGATAATCCAACATGGGAAGGCAACGAAGGTGCTGGACGGGGCGAGAACTTCATTGACTCTCTCCAAGATGGCGACTGGATATGTGTATGGGCAAGAGCAAAGGTGAGCTAATTTTTCCTGGTCTTGTTTGCGTTGGTTAATCTATGAAATAGAGAAGAGGTTGGGAGAATCACGTCCATGGCTTACGCGTCATCATGCGATATACCGTATAGCCCCTGACGAACACTCTCCCATGTGCTTCGATGCTCGTTCTTTCCACGCTGCTGTCCGTATATTGCAGTTTCTCCACTCAAAGCAGTCCCTGTGTTCGATCTCACGCGTAGCAGAACATCTGTTTGCTTATAACTTGAAGTCTCCCTGCATACGTTTGTCGGAGGCACCAAGCCTATGCGACAATGAACCCCCTTGTTCTCCAGAAGCGACAAAATCAACATCAACCTCAGTGATGCCCATTGGTGCTCCACGAACCTTGGCTCGAACCTTTGCGATATGCTCAGCCTTCAAACGGGCCCGTTCGTCTGCTATCGCTTTCTGCTTCACTTTCAGGGCACGAACAAAGGCTGCCTTCTCCTCAAGAGCGGCTTGCTTGGCTGCCTCGACCTGGGCTTTCCTTTCCCTGCGAGCTTCGGCTCGAGCCTTAGCTTCCTCGACCCGCATTTCTTCGGCTCGTTCATGCTCGGCGGCGCGCGCGTTCAAGCGAGAGAACGGCATAGGTGTAGGCGACGTGTCGGGACGGGTACATTTCGCAGCCACGTCTGATGTATTCGGTGATGGTTCGGTTGTAGTAGCGGTCGATTTGGTGGGCGCATTTGGTGTTGGTGGTCGACATGCCTCAGCGAACGGCGTTGTGGGCGTCACTGGTGTGTGCCTGGATACTTCCGCCTTTGCCAACCGGTCTTCAAGGTCCCGTTCGCGGATATCGATCTCTATCATGTACTCGTGGGCGAGAATTGTGCATCGAGCCTTGATCGTGGGATCAGCTGCGTTTTCGGCCTCAAGATCTTCCCAGATTCCTACCAGACTCTTAAGATCGGTTACATTCAGACATGCCTCAGCATCGCGTCGTTCCTCGCGCAGAACTAGCCATTGTTGAAGATGCCGCCGTGCCTGAGCGCGCATCAAGCTATCCCGATCCTGTGTCGCAAGCGTTACTGTCGTCTGGTGTTCCGGTGTAGAAAGAGCACAATGGCGAGAGGCAGACATCTCGTCAACGATGTCGCCATTCTGCTTGGCGAGCTCAATATCGTAAGCGGCCTTCTGCTCATGGTGATTCAACACGTCAAACGCCTGTTGAAGATCATTAATCATCGCAGCACGCGCAGCACATTCCTCAGTGTCCAGCCCCGTGGTATCATCAAGATGATATTTCAACGTGAGCGCTTCGTATGCTGCACGTATCACCTCCAGAGGTGCGCTCTGGGCCAGCCCAAGGGACGCGTAGTATGTCTGAGTCTTCATACTGGGATTTACTTCGTTACTGATCTTCTTTATGGGTACAGGCTTTCTGTACGCATACTGGTGTGCTCTGGAAGTATTCCTTTATACCCCAACCCCGGAAGGAGTGCAGACATTGTGTGTTGACGACTCACCCGCCACAGCGTTCCGATTGCTACCAAGACACCCATCACGAAACGTCTCACCCATACAGCAAGACAGGGGATCTTCGAGTAGAAGCAGAAGATGTTCTGGCAAAACGATCGGTTGCGATGCGCTGGCAACACAGAAGATAACTGGGTTCTAGAAAGTCTGGACTTTGCCCAATGGCCCCCAGTCGAGCATTGCCCCGAGCTCATGGCGACCTATGGTCGCCTCATGCATATTAGGCTCCACCCAAGCGCTGGTCGTTGTGGTTCTGGACATGCGAGCAGAACGCGGGAACATAGCGCGCTTACTTCCCGAGTCTGTTCCGCGGCAGGGTTTAGGTAAAAGCGTGGAGGAAGTTAACAATCGTATGAAAAATATGGCGCAATCACACGCGATCGCCATTTTCCATGGCTGCCACAGGGCAATTCTAACAGTGGGGTGCGCTGCCCACAAGTGCCTGTCGGTGGGCATTTGTGTGATTCTTATAGGGTGGCACACCATCGCTCCTGCAGGGAGCGAACGTCAATCCTCGACTCCCAAAAAGGCCGGCGCGAAGCTCAGCAACGAACATACACCCAGACCCCGAGGACAACCACCAGAAAAACGAACCACAAGAGGAAAAGACGCCCTTGCGCAAGAACGCATGTTGCCGATGGAGAGCAATGTCGGAAACTTATCCTCAGCAAGCTTTTGGGCAGCCGACCTTCACCGACGCACATGCGAGTGGGAGTTCCTCTGGACATGATCTCTTCGACATCCTCGACGCCGCCAATCTTTATCACAATCACGAATACCATCCTGGTGAACAGCACCTGCAACCACTGCGCATACCATCCCAGAATGAAATCGCGCAAAACCAACACTTTGCGTATGCATTGCACAGCAGCGGTGCGTCAGCTCCCGGTAAGCGCAGCCCCTCTATTTATCTTCATTTCATCACTTCCATGTACTTCGTTCTCAACGAATGCCTTGTACTCTCCATACAACCCGTTTCCTGCCCATGGGCGCGATTCCCGTGTCTCTGAGTTGCTGGACCCAGATGACGTTTGTTCGGGATGGGATGGCGTGCTCTCGCTAGCTGCACGTGATCGAACGCAACTACGGGACTTGCGACGACTGTATTCCCGCCTAGGGAGGTGTGTGTGCAAGCTGTGCACAGACGCTTGCTGTTGCATCGAGGATGCGATCGATCAAATACGCAGCGATCACCGCCCGTTCCGAGCTGCTTTTTGTTCCCCGCAGACCATGGTCACTAATATCATCTTGAGGATTGTCATACACCTCGCCCACTATGCCGACCATGACGGGACACATTCCGCAACATTATGAGCACGACAGCGCACTCCAAATTGGCTTCGATGATCTCCAGGGATTCTCACCCGTCACACCAGGCTTTAACATCAATGCTTATCGCACACCCTACCCAGACAGCAACGCGACTTCGACATCATCTGCCGCATCACCCGATCCCACTAATGCAAGCCTCCTTACCGATCCGGTTGTTGTCGAAGCAGAAGAGGACAAGCGAAAACGCAATCAAGCTGCTTCCGCACGTTTCCGGCAAAAGAAGAAGCAGCGCGAGCAACAGCTCATGGAGACCAGTCGCGAAATGCAAGAACGGGCCAGGAAGCTCGAGGCCGAAAACGATGGGCTGAAGAAGGAGAACATGTTTCTGAAGAAGTTACTTGTCGAAAAGGTGGATCATATGAGTGACGAGGATCGAGAGTTGCTGAAGAAGGCCGCTGAAGGCGCGCTGGCTGGGGTAATTGGAAGGAAGTCCTGAGTGAAGGATTGCCAGAGTCTAAGGAGAGTTCTTAACGGATGACCTCTAAAGTGGCTTGGCGCGCACTAGGCATAACTGGAGGAATGGGGTGCAGTTCATGTGTGATGTCATGGCGTTGACGTGTCAATGTTATTACAGTCTTAAGGCGTTCAATTGCGGTATGTGAGTAACAGGCGCATAGATTCGTAGTCATAGCAAGTGGTGGTTTAGAGATACACAATCCTTATACCTAGGTACAAAATTCGTTCAAAACACTTTGCGAAATAGCCACTAACCCTCATAGGGTTGAATGAAGTTTCGGCGAAACCCAGGGAGACGCCGAAGGTCTGTCCGTTGTTCCATCTTCAACTCTACCAGCGCAACACCAACCTTCGCACTCATGAATGCATCGCCCCTAGCCTGGTATTGACGCGCACGCTCGACGGGATCTGGCCATGTGTTGGCCATTGTCAGTGCTAACAAGCACGTGCTGTAGCTTTGCATCGGAGTGTTGAGTAGTGTTGTTTTCAGCTTCCACCCTAACCCACACACATTTGCCATGATCTGGATCCGATCCGATAAGACACTATTCTCGCGTTTCTCCATCTTCTCTTGCATACTCTCAATAGCACCGGGGATATTTTCAGATATCCAGCAGGCGTATCCATGTCCCAAGAAGAATGACTTGAGTACCAAGTCACTCTTGTGCATCACTTGGAAGGAGTTGAAAAACGACATGAGCGCCGTCTGGTCCACGGAGACGTCTTTTTCAAGGTGGCTGGGCGGCGTTGTAATGAAACCATCTATAGTCGGCGTGATGGTTTGGAACGGGGGTCTAGGCAGAAGATAGATGAGGTTCCCAGCACAGTGTTGCTCGTGGAATGTCCTAATTGAAGACCTTGTCGTCAGTCTTTATTACTTGATAAATTAACGAGGGCTTACCAAGACCGAGTAAACCATGGGTCGTGGATCATCTGCCGCAGTACGATTTCGTCGGCAGCCCTTCCACCTCCTCCAACCCGACCAAAGCAGCTTTCCACCCACGACCAGTCTTTTATAACGATGGAGAGTACAGCGACAGTAATTCGACTAAATCGATATATCCGATGCATGTCTTGCAGATGTTGCTCTATGTCACTTGGATCATCTTGATTGATGCACTCCTGATCTATCCAAACTCGCGCAAGATTTCGAGCTGTCGCAAACTCCACGACACGGTGGAAGACGATTGGCGGGCACCTGAGGGGTCTAGGAGGTTTGCCCAAGTTGTCACCGTCCCAGATACGGTAATTGGGCAACTCTATCCCATCAATTGGCTGCGTATGCGACCACACATAAGACACCGTGAGATATTCGTGGGCGGTGAGGTCGATTACCCGGTAATCACGGGCGGACGTGAGGACAAAATCATGACTCGATCCACCTTGGGGGAATGGCTCTAGGAAGCGAAGACGAAGCGGACTAATTTCGTAGCTTTCCACGAGGGCAATGCGCTCAATTCCTCGGACTGCGGCAAGGAGCGCTTCATTGCTTCCGTGGATGTCTTGGAATGTGAGCGTTCTGTCGTCTTGCATAGTTGTAGGCGGGAGCTAAAAGGAAACATGTTTGTGCGTGGAGGGAACGGACGAATCCGTGAGGTGGTCCGCTCAGCCTTGCAGGTTCGCGTAGGTGGGGAGTGTCAAGCGTTGTAGCGATTGGACGCCACATGGCCACCAACATCAGCGGTTTGACATATGTCGCTCTTTCATCGGTACAGGAACATTAAAGCTTTACAAACATTGTTACGCACCACAGCCATGAAGGAAACTACGTAGTCTTGCTTTAGTTCATGCTTCATCGAACGAATGTGAACCCCGCATTTCCCCATGTCTAACCGGTTTCGGCTAGCTTCAACCAGCACGGAGGTACTTAGTCACCCACGGTCTTACGTGAGCTTCCCCTCGCTCTTGCGAACGCCCGAATCGCGATAATACAAGGCTGCTTACCTGCTGCAACAACCATGACAATCTTCGTGCTATCGTCGCCCGGCTTTGGTCCTGGATTCTCTTTTAGGTGCATGTCATGGGGGCTGACAAAGCTCGCCCTGCTCGCTGTCTGCTTCTCAGCATGATGTTGTAATGCTCCAGGGGACATGGTGTGAGGGCGGAAATATGGTGTGACACACAGTATATAGGCAGGAGCTTCATCCTCTCGTTTTTGTACATCATCATCACTCAATCTCAGCAAGCAAAGTTCCATCCACGTGCCATACACTCTTCCACCCTATGTCAGGGAAGCTCATATTCGAAACTTTCAAACGATACAGTACCTCAACTTCACATACTTCTCACATCCCCCGAATGGCGCCTACAATGCGCGGATGGCAGTTCAATCCTGCATCTGGACCCATGGAAAAGAATCTTTCCATCCCTCCAGCTGGGCTTCCCATACCAACTATCAAGCAGGACGAAGTCCTCGTTGAGAGCCATGTGACAGCCCTCAACCCGATCGACTACAAGCTCCTCGAACTCGGTCTAATTACCCGCATGGTCTTCTCCTCTCCAACACCTGGCCTAGAAATATATGGCCGCGCCGCGAAAGTCGGCAGTAACGTCACAAGCTTCCGAGAAGGCGATATAGTATACGGCGCTCTTGGTCCAGGACCCAAACATGGCGCTCTCGCAGAATACGTGCCTGTGCCGCAGAGACTGTTAGCAAAAGTACCCGAGGGCCTAAAGGGGGATGATATGGTGTCCATCGCCACCACAGGCATGACAGTATACGCTGGACTGCAACCATATGCCAAACCCGGCAACAAAGTCTTCATCAACGGTGGCTCGGGAGGCACTGGCGTGGCTGCGATACAGATTGCCAAAATACTCGGCTATCACGTCACTGTATCATGTTCAGCGGCAAACTTCGAGTTAGTCAAGAGCTTAGGAGCGGATGCAGCTCTGGACTATACAAAGGCGCCGATTACCAAACAATTAAAAGATACTGGCGCAATGTTCGACCTCATCTTGGATAACATCGGAGCACCAGCAAACTTGTATCGCGCTTCAAGCGCGTACCTGCGACCGGAGGGCAAGTTCGTACAAGTCGGTCTTAACATGAACCTGGGTGGCGCAGTACAGCTCCTCGGCAACAAACTGACTAGCTTCTTGGGCTGGGGAAAGAGACAGTATCTTTTTGTCGAGGGGAATCCACGTACCGCTGTATTTGAACAGCTCGCGGAATGGGTGCAGCAGGGCAAACTTCGCGCGATTGTAGACTCCACATGGGAGTTCTCGGAGGTACCTAAGGCGTATGAGAGATTAAAGACTGGGAGGGCCAAAGGCAAGGTTGTTGTGCATGTGAGGGAAGACTGAGTCAGCCGGAAAAGTATGAGGATGGTTTTGGTTTGGGCGGATTTGTACTTATTGTTTTTCATCATTTAGCCAGTTTTCATAGCCTTAATAATGTTAAGATCTTCTATCTCTGCAACTCGTAGTGTTGGTCTGGTTCCGAATCGCAGAAGCCATCACCAATCATCTTCCCTGAGCCGATACCTGATGCTGACCCCATTCCGATGCCATCAGAATCCAACCGCAGGGTCGTGATGCCACATTCTTCAGCAGTGCACGTAACCAATGTGAAATTGACGGCGACCGTTTCGGCGTACGTTGCACGGCACGCAGTAGGATAATCAACGGGGTTAACAAATGGGACTGGGTACCGGGCCGGGGATGCTGGGTCTGGAGTGGCGATACTCATATCAGATGTAAGAGTGAGTGGCATGCTTGCTGATGTCCTACGAACGAGGAAGTGCCGAGTTATGGATGTAGTTAAACGGTCTTTCGTTCTATAGTAACCACAAGCGCTGCTTGTAGATCAACATGAAGTGGGTACGGGTCACTGTAGAATAGTAGCGCACGCTTGGCTCTGTGGCTGTAAGAGACGACGCCGGATTGAAACTGTGATGAAGATCGGTAATGCCCATGGCTCCTAGTTAACAGTCCATACTCGTGTGATACACGTCTTCTCTCAATCCTGCACTCATGCATCCGGCTTGCTTGCCATGCGTTGACCAGTCAATCGGATATCCACTGTTCGACCATCAGGCAGACTATCGTCACATCCCAGGGCTTCCTGGTAACTCGGGTATGAGTTGGATGAATACCACTCGATGCAAGTAGAGGAATTACAGTCACCAGATGATGGCAGTGTTGATGGGATGATCGAGACCGGCAAGATGCGGCATGACGATGTTGGCCTTGGCGAAACAAAAAGTTCGGAAGCTTTCCGAAATTGACGAGCGTCAAGCTTTCAACATGCGCGTCTTGATAAGAAGCATACAACCTGCATCTGCGGCTCTTACCCTTCCAAAGCACACCTACCGCACAAAGCTATCGAATTCGACTCCCCTATCGGCATGGACGCGCTCATTCCACGCGTCGGCAAGCTTGAGAGTCGTCGACCTCGCGTATCGGCTTCACGATGACTCGGGCAAGGCTAATGGAGATCCAATTGTGATGGTGCATGGCTTGTTTGGGAGTAAAAGGAACAATCAGGGTGTTGCAAAGTATGGAAACCTCCCGGGAATACTGTTTAGTGATTCTAACTGACATGATGCTTCCAGTGCAATCGCACGCGCCCTCCAGCGTCCTGTATACACCGTCGACACGCGAAACCACGGCGAATCCCCTCACGATAAAGTCCACAACTACACCACCCTCGCCGAAGACGTAGAGGCTTTCCTCAAGAAGCACGAATTGAAGAACGCGACACTCATAGGACACTCGATGGGCGCAAAGACAGTCATGACTATGGCACTGAGGAACCCAGACTGCTGCGCAAATATCATTCCAGTGGATAATGCGCCAGTGGATGCGGCACTATCAAGCGACTTTCCGAGGTATGCAGAAGGCATGCAACACGTTGAGAGGTCACAGCCCAGGAGCCAAAAGGAGGCAGACAAGCTTATGGAACCTTACGCAAAGGACCTACCGGTTCGTCAATTCCTTTTGACGAACCTCATGCGAAGCGAACCCGGAGCGCCTCTTAAGTTCCGTATACCCGTTAACATCCTCACTAAGGCACTCGACAGCATGGCGGACTTTCCCTTCACAAACCCAGATGAGGCCTCATTTAGCAAGAGAGCCCTCTTCATTCGAGGCACAAAGAGCCACTACGTGAGCGATGAAACGCTACCGATAATTGGTCGTTTCTTCCCGAGGTTCGAGCTGGTGGATATTGACTGTGGCCATTGGGTCATCAGTGAGAAGCCCGAAGAATTCATCAAAGGTACGCAGACATATACGTAGTCAATTGCTGGCCATGCTAACAGGTTGCAGCGGTTGTGGAGTTCTTGCAGGAGAACGAGTAGATACCCAAGAAGGACGCGAGCAAGAATATATTATTTGCAACTACCTACAAACTCATCCAACGACCTATGATTATCTGTTGCATAGCACAGCACCCGATACCAGATATCACAGAAGCGTTGATTCGAAAACCCATCTCGATTGTTAATGAGCGACAGGAGCACCTACAGCTAACACATCCGACACAACACGTCCATCTGCGAACCTCTCCCGCACCGAAAAGCGCACTTTCCTACCATCTCTCGGGACGGACATTCCATATATCATCACAACTACAAGAAGCTGTACGAAGTAACCCTGCCAGAAAAGCACTGGGTGACTCCAGGACGAACATCAACATAATTTCCAGGTCCGAAGCCATTACACACAGGGTTGACGAAGAAGCGGGCTAGAGTCTCTTATTAGCTTGGTCACCATCCCCGCATTCATGCTATTACATACCAGTCCTAGTAAATCCGTTCTGCTGTACCCTGAAGCTGCCATATGGCGCCGTGTACGAGTTGGCAAGACAGTCATTACCCTGGAAGAAGACAGTGTCCTCTAGCCATGGCTCTTCGCAGCCGGAACCGGCGTAGAAACGAATTATACCAATGCCGGGTGCCTGGCGCTCGCCGATGGCGGAAGGGTTGGGGAGAGCGTTCACGCTCGTGGCCGCGAGGGCGGTGATGATAGCGAGGAGGTTGGTGAGCTGCATTGTGGATGTTGATGGAAGATTAGATATTCAAGAAAGCTGGAAGATGGAAGCTTGCTGATGAAGGATGATGGGCACGGAGAACTTGTCTCTTATACTTCTTCACTGCCAGCCGTTGCCCGAGTATCCCGACCAGCAGAGCGTTGATGATGCAGTAGATGGTGAGACCTAACCCTACTCCAAGCTTTCTGACACTGGGTCAACTCTGCCATCAACTACTAGTGTTGAGGTTATACGCTTCACAGCCGCCACAAACGGTCGTTCGATGTATCTCGAAAAGCCGCAATCCTCGCATGTATGCCTCTCCGTTTCTGGTGTTGGTTGGAAAATGCAAGGATCCTACAGCGTAGTACGAGATGAGATCTCGCATTGGCATGCAGTGTCACACCCGAAGACCGGATTCGCCAGAACATTCGCGTCATCAAATCCAGTGCTTCCTTTTGATTCAGTCTCAGTTCTTGTACGGTTGTTGGTGGCCGAAATAGTAGGAAGTGACTTGCGCGTATGACGCAAAACTACTTCGAGCTGCTCTTGACCAACGGCCAGTTCTAGAGAATTACCGTTCCGGTGCCAGTCTTCCATGCTGCTTTCTGGCTCAGGGAATTGGCTTCGACAACTCCACTGCAGATGGACTGAGTATTCTCTTACATTGTCTTCAACCGACATGAGCTACATACATCTGTTGCACACCCATCGTCATCGCCACCTCTGAGTCTACGCCACATGTACGTGCATCTGTCATGTTCTCGATTGTGTATAAGCTGACATGCGCACAGCAGAACTCATTGGTATACACACGTACTTACCTGTGCACATGGCTGCTCACCATATCCATAACCAGTGATCATAGGCACTTGCTGTCGCCACATCTACACCAACAATTATCACTGTCTCAACACTCCCCCCGCTACTCAGATCCCACTGGACCTTGCTTGGTACAAGAGTGGCTATTGTTGCGACTAGAACACGAGACCAGTTCTTGGCTTACGCGTGTGGGTAGTCAATGGACTGAGAACGCGGGCCGCAGTCGCTTAAGCTGCATGCATATGCGACGGCCCATCGCGCTGACGCGACACGGCATGAATGGTTTCCGTGACCTTCCGCTCCGAGTCTAGACTGGGCTTTGATATGCTCAAGTCGATGTTGGTGGAGATGTTAGTCGCAGCGGGCAGATCGGACTTGCTGCGTATCTCTTGCGATTGGATCGCGGCGTCGTCGGCCCAGGTCTTGGTTCACGTGTACTTCGGGACAACACCGAACCGAATGTTCGGGCCGGCGGCGTGGCATGCGATGAACTCATTTGG
>JAESFQ010000888.1_pt1 | contig 10904 bp, 9 predicted proteins | sample 9269431 | NCBI WGS metagenome assembly JAESFQ01 (sample SAMN14502588, study PRJNA617103) | algae metagenome | isolation source: Plectolyngbya sp. WJT66-NPBG17 and co-occurring heterotrophs from well... | place: USA: Mojave Desert, Joshua Tree National Park, California | collected 2006-08-06 | reverse complement strand
AAGGGTAGTTGGTCGGTTCTACTCCGGCAGTACACAAAAAAGGCAAAAAACGGGGAATAGGGAATATGAATTATGACGGGAAGACATACGTGGCGTGGGAAGGGGACTCGCTCTGATTCTCCGGATAGCTACGTTTGGCTGTGGTTATGATATCAATGATACCAGGACACCATGTCCACCTGCGATGGGACAACGTCTCGATTCCGAGTCTTTGCAGCGTTTGTTTCCTCTGACTCGTCTGACTATGGTGACACTTCGTTACGCCTGAAACCGTGTAAGCCTATCGTGCTCTAAGAACTCAAGCAAACAAAGATGTCTCAATCCCTTCAACAGTTATACGCATTATTCAGATGACATGACAGCTATCATGTGATGATGCCTAGGTCATGTAGACGCGTCAAATCAATCGACCTTGAATTAGGTTTGAAGTAGTGTCGTGACGTCAGCAGATATTCACCAAGTCGAGCGCTTCGATATGTGCATTTTGCTTCCGTAGCGGAGAGCACTTTAGTACGAGAGGCTACTTTAGTGTTCAAGCTCAGCATACATGCATTGTCACTAGTGCAGGAAAGAGGAAGCCAAAGGTTCACAGCCGCAACCTTGGTCATCAAGAGCTTATGTGCGGTCGCACATCCTGAGCTATATGGAAACACACCTCAGTTACGCTCACCATTGTTGTCTTAGCATTAACACGTACGTGAGCAAAGGAAGCTTATGGAGCGTCCAGTGCTATGCTGTTTGTGTCTCCAATGTATGCAGCCTGGCGTCATCTGCTAGCCAGAACCATCAATATGTATGGCGTGATCTACCCTTGCCGCTCCGCAGCTTCGTTGGACACATCATGGCTTCGATATCGTGCTCATGATAGAGCAGAAGAGCCCAAGCCGCACTCCGATACAGCGGCGCCGACTCTCCAGTCGAAGGCTAAGAAGGACTGCCATGGTGTGACATGAATCGCAAAAACTGTAGCAGGAGGCTAGAGACAACAGTCATGCATACACGCCTGCCCCCTGTACTACAAAGTGGCTGCAGCGAGCCATGTGGTGTAAGGCGCAGCATGTACCTGTATCAGGCTCCACTGGGGTATCCAATCCAGCCCAACGGTACATGCTAGGCCCAGTCATCTCGACAGCACTACTGTGCTGTCCAACCGAAAGTGTATATGGCGGTCGAAGCCGAGCTACCGAGCCTGTTCGCGTGATCGTAATGCGGTGCGGTGGAGCCTTCGACATAGGCACGTTCGCGGGCGATATGGTGGATACACGTGTGAGGTGAACTGCATTCGGTGACGGACATTGGTCCGCTTCGTGGAGGGGTCATCGAGCTGTTCGCATCGCCGTTACGATGCGGGTGCAGGTCGCAGGGACAAGATTCTCGTATCACTCTGCTGTCCTACTGTCGTGTCACAAGACGGAAACCTACAGTCAATATACGATGCGTGTGTGAGTTCCACTTACTGCTGATGTTTGGGAGGACGTCAGGCGAGAGGCATACGGTCACCAGTGGCCAGCAGTCTCATCTCAACGGCCAACAGACTGTTGATGATGCCATGGGAAGTACCCCATGCAGCTTGCGATAAGATGGGTGGCATGTACTGCAGGCTGAACTCGAAAGGAAAGTAGAGCCGGCGTTGATGCAGGCTACAGAAAGGAGCAGCCGTCTAACGGCAGCTAGTGCTGGTTCGCTGTGGGTCTTGGCTGCTCACCAGAGTGAACGACACTTAGGCGAAGAAGGCAGTTCCTTGCATAGACCCAAAACCGCTGCTTTCTACTAAGCCGCAATGAAGGATGCATCCGTCGTTAGTACTGTCTTGGGTTCGCGACGTGTATCCTCATTCGCACAAGGCCCAGCCTAGTCGAAGCATTCTCTGGTGGCGGAACTTTTTTTTGAGCTGACTGGGGTCCGGTTTCGGGAGATGGGAGAAGGAATGCAACTATCCTTCCAGACGCCGGCGTGGACAAGGCGGAGAGACGCGGTACAGCGATGCGGATAGTGGCGGCGGTGCCCTCTAGTTCAGCCCATCTACGGCGTGTGATAGTGCAGTGCATTCAGCGCGTCGCCGTCTGTTCATCAAGGTGGAGGGATGGAAAAGGTTGGCGAGGCGGCTGGGTACAAAAGCTTGAAGATGAGAAGCGGGTGTGGCTGCCCTTGGACATGGATGAGGCAAGTACTAGTTGCTAGGGTACCATACTTTGGAGGCAGTCACGTCGGACAGGTTATGTACCCAGCCTACACGAGCCTACACGTCCCTTCACCCTCATCATCTAGTTGTCATCTAACTCGGTATCAACGTCCATGATGCCATACCTTTCAATCTTCTCCGACACAAGGCCGTGCTTGCCATACGCACGACCAACTCCTCTTTGATGTCACGACGCTTCCGCATAGCCTTCTTCACCAGCAGGCCGGCATTACGTCTTCACCCCAGCACCATTTCCAAGTTTACGAGCGCGACACTCTAGACATGTCCCATCAATCCGGCAGGCGATAGTTGCTCAGTACTCACCACTGCAGTGGTGGACAGGACCGCCTCCGAGGCAGACCATTTCCATCTGACCAATGTGGGGAGCAGCTCACAAGGCAATAGGAGCATCTCGAGACCAAAAAGTCTCGTCAGGTCCCGGAAGGACATACCGATATGCTGCCCCTAGCTGCGTCATACAAGATCGCTCTACGCATACGCTCCACGACCCCTCCCCCAGCGACCCTTACCCTGCGACATTGGTACGAGCCACATACACAAGAGGTACTGTCTTCGATTGTTAGCAGCGAATGAGTGTGCCTTCTCGAAGCAACAGCAGACGATGTTCTGGTAACTTCCAATACTAGAATGCATTGTTTCTAGTTTGAGACATGCACAATGGCAGCGTCAAGAGCAAAACGCCAAAGGAAACCGGAGAAAGGGCCATGCGCGGTCTAGAACCATGATTGTTTCCTACTCTTTCGAGATTGGGCTGTATGCACAACGCACGAGGACGGGAAAGCCACCACGCCAAGACCAGATGCAGGCTGCATGCCAATCAATAATAACTAGCCCAGCATCGGAGAATTGAGACGCGTGGAAGACTGCAGGTACAGGGAAAAGCAAAAGATGTTGGAAGTAGGCAAGGGCTGGGTCGGACAGTGCACGCTACCATCAGTACTGCCTTGGCTACGTACCAGAGCACTCTACACAACCCCGAGTCGAGCTCGCTCGGTGTGACCGCATCAAACACTGCGGTCTTATAGTCCGCTTGTCTCGATGCGATATATCTTGCCGATGCGTCTCTCGAAGCCTCCCACAATGATCGCACAATGGTGGCTTGCTGAATCCTATCGCGCTCCGTCTCATTGTGAGGTGGTTTCGCTAGCTCGCTCTATCCTCGTTGTCTACACCGCGCTTTGCGGTCTGGGGTATCCGGCTCGAATACCATCTATTCGTCGCGTGTTCCTTTTCTCGGCTTTGAACGCGCGCTCTAAAAGACAGGTTCCTTCCCGTGGCTTGGGTTCTACACATCCCGTATTGGATCGTATGGACGGGTTTCGTTTGGTGAATACTCCGTTCGCTGTGGGCTCGAGGACTGAACGCTGCTTTCTGGGGGCGATTGGGTTGTCTGGACTTGTATTGGTGATCCCGCACCTGACCCTGAGCTTGTGCCTGGCATCCCCTGCAGCATGCTTCCGGCTTCTGTGGGATAACTTGAATCAGCTAATGTATTTGTATAGGGCGCCAACGTAGCCGACCGCTAGTTTGCGTCACCAGAGCTGGGCACAAGTGCACATACCGTATTTCCGTTGGATGTCTCGGAGTAACTGCGATACTCGCCACTTCAAAATAATCATCTCGACTGCTGGGATACCTTCAGCTCGAAGACGGGTGTTGATCCTCTCCAACATTTGTTCTTTCTCGTTCGCGGGGATGAGGATCCATCTTTTCCAGTCAGGGTGTGCCTCTGCAAGCTGCCTGGCCTCGTCTTTGGTTATAAACTAGTCCCGTTAGCCATGAATACCCTTGCGATAGGAGGAAACCTACGTAGAATCGGTCCCATTGTTCCTGGCTGTGGTTTGCAGCTGTTCGGGCCTCTTGGACCGTCGCATTTATCCGAATACTCATGGCGACTGGACGACCTGGGGACAACGAACGACGCTCAAAGAAAGCCAGCTAGTTTCTGGAATCACCGGAAGCAAGAGGAGCAGGAGATTTTAGGGCACCACGGTCTGCCCCCCTCTTCCGCCTAGCCTTGGCTGGATTTTGTTTTGGGAGAGGCTGAGGTGAGGAACTGTGACTGTGCTCGCAGGGCTCGGGCCTTAGAAACTCGGAATCGGCGGTGGCTGAAATGCTTGTGCGTCATTCTCGAAAGGATGTCATTGGCAGAAAGCACTCGCAGTGAGAACGGCAATTTCCTATGGCTATTGATTTCCCATGACTCTCCTGCGAGGCGTTGGTTCTCGTGTCATATGGCCCTGGTGGTGAGCCACCGACGACGGAGAATCAGCTTTTGCTGTCAAATTTCATGCCGTACGCCCATTTGAACGTTCCAGCACGGACTTTCGGTAGTGTTCGGCAACACCACGCTCAGTAATTCTATGAACGATGCGATGGTTTTTCTAAATGTGGCCGCTCTCAATGGACATGTGTAGTACAAATACAATATAGGTCATGAAGCAGCATTCATCACAAAATGACCGGTCACGCATGGTCTGGCCTGACCAACACGAGGATTATTCAGGAGGTGCAGCATCCTTGTAAGTAAGAGGGCTCTGCCGCAGCCGAGCGCGGAAAATTCGAGACTGCACATATGCGTTCGGCCGCTATGGTCGATCAACCGTGTACGCGGACCCGGGGTCAGACTCGATAGTTCAGGTCACATTTCCGGCCCTAGCCGGCCCGAGCCTCAATGTGCAGCACGTTCCAGGGCTATCCCGGAGAAGAGCTGATGTGCGGGATGATACACACAACGCTTTGCTTTGCCCTCTTGTCTCATTTCTTCACAGCCAGATCCTCAAATTTGGGTCTGAAACCTGTTTTAGGGCATACCTCTCCTTGCTTATCTAGTACGACGTCCCTGCTCATATCCTCTTCTTGGCTCCAACGGCAATACTGCGGGGCACTAACTGGCACGGCAAGTTACGCCGTGCGCTTTCGCCTACAAACTCCCACGTCTTAGGCCACGCCTCGCGTGGGACTGAGACCAGCAACACCAAAACCGTGGTCATCGTCTTCAACGCCACCTGTACTTCGGCTACGCCACGCGACGGCTTTAGCTCAGATCGTAGTTCTGGGCACCGCTACACAAGGTCAGCTCTGCAACCCATAAGCAAGATGCGGGTCGTACAGCATAGAAAGCAATGCGCGATTTCTGCTAGATCAAGGTTGACTGCATCATCGAGGATGCGACTGTCTGTCTGTATGTTCCGAGTTGGAAAGGTGCCTACCGAAAGGATATTGGCTCAGAACGTTTGGCGCACTGTTAGATGACTCGCCATCTTTCACCGCCCTCGTCAGGTAAACTCACCGGTGGTTGCTCACTGTCACGATCTGACTTGCTGACAGTTGGCGGCGTCGTAGACTTCCACTATCCTGCATAGCTCCAAATACCCCCACACTAGGCGTCCTTACCACATGATTGCATCTGCCATTAACCAACTTGACTAAGACTTGCAATATCATAACACTCGGTGTTGGGCCTGAGCGCCCTTCGCGCGAACGACATGTCGTCAGCAAATCTCCTCAAGTTCCACCACACGTGTTGGTTTTTGGAGAAAGCAAGAAAATCAATGAATTAACGGGCGGAGCTTCCCCAAAAACTTTATCTCGACCGTTAGCGTGAAGATGGAAGGACCAAACTACGCCATCGTTTTCCTTATCTGGGTCCCTCGACACGAAGTCCCGATGTATTTTAGTGGCACATGGTTTGGCACCAATCATTGGTGTTACATTGGAATGGTCTGGACTGTATCACTGCACGGGACTTGAAATGGAAGGACCGGTACTGACGTATCAGCTCTACTATGTACGGCGTGCCTGCAGACGTTGAATACGCACGTGCGTCTTTGCAGCCTTATGCTCGCCATCATCCAGGGAAAGCGAGCGATAGGGCAAATTCGGACAATAACTTTCTTCTTTTCAACGACATCTCCCGCTCTTCCAATATCATCCGAGCCCTGAGCAGCTTGCTTTTACGGTAAGCGACTGTCGGTCATTCAACAAGGTTATCGTCCGAGTCCAAATCGGTCCTGGCACTTCTTGTTGGCATTATCATTTGAACGTTTCTTGTTGTTCAATGGTCATCTTTCGCTTTTCAGTTTCCTCGTTACACCCTCAGTGTTTTCATGTAGATGACATGTTCGTCTTGGCCCTGGAAGGGTGCCTATTGCGTATTCCTTCTAGCTCTCGACGCGCCACGGGCGTCCAGGAACCTTCATCAGAAATTTACTGGAAACGAAGATTCTGTGGTTTCGAATGTATCGAGACTGGTCGAAACTACCGAAATAAACTGGCTACGAAGTTCGCGGGAAGGTTCGATGCAGATTGATACCGCACCTTCTTCAGCGAGTTCGCAAGTGCTTCTTTTGCTGCTCAAAGAAAGCCTTCACAGTCTTTCTTACCACTAGGTTTTCCTTGCGCGTTATCATGTATTTTGTTTCCCCTCGTTCGAAGTCGGACATGATCCACGTTTCATTGATGTTGGTTCCCGGAAAGCCTGTCCCGGATATATTACTTCGATGGTTAGCCCCGGAGGAACTCAGCAACTTTACCTCCACAGATGCCGTGTGCTCTGCGCGACTATCGCAATTACTGATCACTTTGCTTTCACATGGTCATTGAGGGAAAATAGTCTACCAAATGTAACGCGGAGGCCATCGCTCCGTTGTGTTCGCGCCAAATCTGGTAATTGAATATAAGCTTTACCTGTCCTTGATGCACCAATTACGACCATGCCATGACCTTGGCTACTTTACTACCCCACAACTCGAGCCGCTTCGATGTATGAATGCTATAGGATCTAATATGAAGCGGAATGTCTCTTGCCGCGTTGCTTTAGGTTAAGTATTGCCTCTAGTCGCGATAAGTCCATATAAATGCTGTTTGTTGCGAACGCAAAAGGTCAACATTAGCAGATAGCAGAAGACCAGCTGAGCAACATGAAACTACTGTCAATACTCTCTTTGGGTGCAGCCGTGGCAGCGTTGCCTGCAGCAGTGGAGCTGTCCCCACGAGCGTCCATCTCAAAAACCGATGGCCTCAAGTTCAATATCGATGGAGTTACCAAGTGTAAGTCTGGAAATCGCTGAACTCCATCGCAACACTCACACTGTCACCAGACTACGCCGGAACCAACTCCTACTGGATTCCTTTCCTGACGAACAACAACGATGTCGACGTGATCATGGGCCACCTAGCCACCTCAGGCCAGAAAATCCTCAGAATATGGGGTTTCAATGATGTAAAGACCATCCCTGGTTCCAGCACGGTATACTTTCAGTCCTTTTCCGGATCCACTGCCACCATCAACACAGGCGCAAATGGTCTCCAGCGACTCGACGCCGTCGTCAGGGCCGCAGAAAAATACGGCATCAAACTCATCATCAACTTTGTGAATAACTGGACCGACTATGGGGGTATGGCTGCCTACTTTTCCGCCTGCGGTGGAAGCAGCAATGCGCAATGGTACACAGCTGCCAAATGCCAAACCATGTACCAGGCGTACATCAAAGCTGTCATCTCGCGCTACCGCAGCTCCAATGCTGTGTTTGCGTGGGAGCTTGCCAACGAACCACGCTGCAGCGGCTGCCAAACATCTGTATTAACGGAGTGGGTCCGCAAAACGAGTAACTACGTCCGCTCTCTTGATTCAGATCACATGATCACCGTGGGTGACGAAGGCTTCGGTTTGCCAGGCGACGGCTCCTACCCCTACCAATACGGCGAAGGCATAGACTGGGAGGCAAACTTGAGGGTAGGGAACATAAGTTTTGGCACTTTTCACCTCTACCCCGACAGTTGGGGCGTCACCAATGCGTTTGGCGACGGCTGGATCAGAGCGCATGCCCAAATCTGTCGAAAGCTCAACAAACCGTGTCTGTTTGAAGAGTATGGCGTACCCAAGAAGGCGGATCATTGTCCTGTGGAGGGTGGCTGGCAGAAGACGAGCTTGTCGCTGAAGGATAGTGGGATGGCTGCGGACTTGTTTTGGCAGCTGGGGGATACGCTCAAGAGCACTGGGCAGTTGACGCACGACGATGGACATACGATTTATTATGGGAGCGCAGATTGGAAATGTTTGGTCGATGAGCATGTCAAGGCTATAGGGTAGAACGTAGGGTGCTAGACTGTTAGGGGTTTGGTAGTTGTGAGATCAATTCTACCATGTACCTAGGTAGTGTTCATGCTTTCCTTGGCTCGCACGTGGCTCGCAACGCGACGCATGGGAGATTGCGGGGAGGTCGAACGCCAACACCATAGCCTACCACCGCGCACCACCTCGCCGCACCCGACTGCTTGTCGCCAAGGGCGGTCCTGCATCACGAGGTCCATTGAGATACCCTGATGTCACCCACTTCCAGCCGGACCCTGATTGTTTGCTCTGCTGCGCAAAACATGCAAACTACGGAAGAAGGGTCAAGCTTCGTCAAGCTGGCCAAAGAGCCAGACATGCTCACAAAGCTCGATCAGCAATGATTGACAGCTGCGCATTCGCGACCAGTCAAAAGAGGTAACATGGAGACTTTGGACCCCAGTAGAGTGGTCTGGATGAAGTTTGGGGGCCGTAATCCTGCGCCACAAGCGGATAGCTTGCAGACGCCCAAAAACAGCTGAACGTGCGTACGACAGTGACGGACAATCGGGCCATTCCTTCTGGCCTTGTTCCTCAGGCTCTCGCAGACCAGCCTTACGATGTCATTTCTCTTCTTTGCAATAATCCATTTCCTCCACCCCCTGTCGTGAATTCTTCCCGTCTCATTAGAGTTGAGCCGCTCACCTGCAGCCCCAGGTCATACAAACACGGCCTTACGCAGCCTCCCGCCAGTACGGACTGCAAGAGTACTATAAAAAGCGAAGGCTGAAACGCAGGCAGCGACGAAGAGGGGCGCTATACGCCAGGTATCATGGTCGACCGTCGGCCACTCATGCAGGAATCTTCGGATCTTTCTGAGAGCTCAGACAACACACCCGCATTGCCCTCGCTCGGCTTCTCGAATAGCTCCCACACACTCGGCCTTACTAGCCCACCGCCTGCGCGACCGAACTACGCACGGCTCCAGAGCGATACTACAGCTATCGGCCACAGCACACCAAGCATCATACAGGAGGAGGACGAGGAGGAAGAAGATATCGCAGATAGCTTCCAGCGCGGCAAGGACAATGGACTGGGCATAGCAACAGCTGGCGCGGCAACGCAGACTGCCAGACGTGTCAGCATACAGCCCATCCCGCGACGCGCCGTCGGTCCTGGCCCGAAAAGCCCCCCGACAAAGAGCCCTGGCACTTTCTCGCCTCCAGGCTCAACCGATCCCTACTTTGGAGGCTTTCCAAAGAGCTCGAATGAATCTACACCAGACCTTAGAAGAGATAGGTTCAGCCCTGACGTTGGTAGAGGAAGTCCCGACGTCGGCACGTACGAAGACTTTCGGCATGGCATCCTGAAGAACGCGAAACAAAGCAACACCAGTGTGAACGAATACGAAACATACATACATGCCTCTGATACCGATAGACTCAGAACAGGCGGTGCCGCTCCATCAATTAAGTCGGCATACGAGAACGACTTTCGTCCCATACACGAATGCGCGACTACTCGAGACTTCTATCACCCGCGCTTTACTTGGCTCAACTTGTCTCTGATTGTCATATCATTGTTCTCATGCTTGTTCTCCGGGATCTTCTTAGTTCTGGCTATCCGTGCACCTCATTACGGTCGGCGCATTACTAGTCATGGCCCTATTACGCCAGCTGATGCTATTTTACTCACGACTGTTATGGCTAAACTTATTGAACTGTCCTTCGTGACGGCCTTTGTGGCTTTCCTTGGGCAGGTGCTTAGTCGGAGAGCGTTCATGAGAGACCATGGCCGCGGGGTGACGCTGTCGGAGCTCAGCATGTGGAGATGGGTCGTTCAACCAGGCACATGTAGGTTACGTGAGCGCGTAGTAGATCATCCGCTGTTTCTAACTGATTGAACAGTAATTACGCATTGGGAGACTGCTAAATATGCTGGGTTGTCTTTCCTGGGTATACTGAGTTTGCTCAGCGCTGTACTGGCCACGCTCTACTCATCTGCTGCCGCAGCTACTGTTCAGCCTATGTTAAGAGACGGTAACTGGGAAGACGGCTTGGTATTAGCTGGCCAAGTTAGGAGCGATTTTGCGAACATTAATTACCTCAAACAAATGTGCCAGACGCCTATCCGCACCGACCGAGACCACCAAGGCGAGACGTGTGTGCAGATGGAACACGCTGGTCAAGGTTACCACAACTTCCAGCGCTACCTCTCTGATTGGGATGTTTCAGCGAGAAACGGCAACGGCACCTCAGATTTGAGTTTACGACCACAGGGCTTCGGTCTTCTCTACGAAAACACCACGGTCACCGGACAATGGATTGATATTGCCAACACTTCTGAGGCATTCAAGAAGCACGGACGAGTTGTCAATGAAGTAACGATGGCGATGCCGCATGCAGGGGTGTTCTCTGCTGCCCGCGATCAGAGGAATGGGATATTGCAACCCGACGAGTTAAATTCGGAAGGAACTTATTCGCTGCGCGCGTCAGTACCGTCACCTGTCATGAACGTACTGTGCGTCAACTTGAATAAGACAGAATTGGAGCCTATTGTGTACGATGAATGGAACGACGACACTGTCAACATCACTACCTGGGTCACTCTACCAGGGATCAGAGACCGGGCCACCACAAAGAATAA
>JAESFQ010000887.1_pt1 | contig 10923 bp, 11 predicted proteins | sample 9269431 | NCBI WGS metagenome assembly JAESFQ01 (sample SAMN14502588, study PRJNA617103) | algae metagenome | isolation source: Plectolyngbya sp. WJT66-NPBG17 and co-occurring heterotrophs from well... | place: USA: Mojave Desert, Joshua Tree National Park, California | collected 2006-08-06 | reverse complement strand
AGACGATGCTTCCTGGGATGCGGAAGATCTCGCCAGGTGTGATGGTGGGTGGCTTCTCGTCGTCCTCCCACTCCTCGGCGTTCTCGATGACAACAATCTCGTCGCTGTTTTCAAGGATCTCAAGAAGCTTTCCGAATTCCTGGTCGGCCCTGGACGGTGTTAGTAAATAGCGGATATGTCCCCAGTCACAGATACGTACAGCTTCCACTGGTCTTGGTGCATGTGGCTGGCAGTACCAGATGTCAAATCGAAGCGCGTCGAGATGAGGGTCAAAAGAACGCGGACCTTTTGGTAGTCGTTGACGGCGACGTCGAACAACTTCTCCAATGTCCGGATGTGCTCCAGCTTGTCCGAGTTCTTGCGACCACGCTGCTCGACGATCGCGCGCAAGTGCTTGAGAATACCCTCAGCTGTGTACAGGACAGCCTTGCCACCAGCTCCGACTGTGATGAAGCCATCATCGGTGGCCTCGTCGACGACCTCTGTGCCGAGTTGAGGGATCTTGTTTTTCTTCTTCTTTTCCTTGGGTGCCTGAACAACCTCCTCCTCCTCGCGCATGAACTCTTCCTTGTTCGCGCGGTACGCGTTGATGTCGTTCTCGTAGTCGCGGTTGTGCTTCTTGATCTTTTGACGGACGGCGTTGAAACCGCGGCCGTTGACAGCGTTCATCTTCTTGGGAGTGACCTTCTGCTTCTCGTGTGTCTCAACCACAACCGTCTCGAGGTCGGCAACGGCCTGGATGTACAGCTTTGGGATCTTGCCATCGTTCTGCTTGGTCAGAGTAGGCACCTGGCGGATGAGCTTGTCGAATTCTGTATAACCACATTGTCAGTATCGTGCATATACCCCGCCACCGTTGTCTGAGCCGCTTCCAGGGCCATTGCTGGGATGAACGTACGCTCGGAGATGACAGCCCAGTCGTTGATCTTCTGCGCATTCTCAATGAGCCTGATGGTCGCCTCCAGTTCGTCGAAACGCTTGTCTTTGGCACTCTTCAGCACCTTGTTCACATCCTCGTCGTCGCTCTCGCTGTCGCTGGAGGCGTCCTTCAAGAAGCGGTTGGCACCAGTTTCGGAACCAGAGTCGGAGGAGTCGTCGTCATCATCGTCAGAATCGTCATCGGAGTCCTTATCGCTGTTTTCCTGTTCAGACTCCTCGTCGTTGGAGTAGAGCTCCTCCTCACTGGACTCGTCCGAGGAGCTGTCGCTGGCGGCAAAGAATCGGGACGCCATGGTTGCTGTTCTCGAGAGTAGGGATTTGCCGGAGGGGTCGAGGGTAATATGTGTGGCAGGCGCCGTGTGGGTTGACCAGAGTCACTGCCGCCGTGTTTGAACTTTCCGGAACCGAATTTCGAGCCAGCGCCAAGCCATGACTGTGTGCCCCGCGCCTAACCCTTAACAGACGCGAACACCTTCACCCCAGTAATACGCTAGGCGCGCCAACGCCCTGCTCCATCTATCAAGACGCGGCAAGCTGTTCGCCATGCAGTCACTGTAGGTTGGGTTCTGTCTAAAAGATTCATATTCGCATTGTCGTTGCTTGCGTCTCATCACCGAATTTGCGCATCTCTCTGGGGCCAAAGTCAGGCCCATACATTCATTCTGCGCCCATGTCCATGTTAAATCCTCCGTCACATAAAGAACAACAATGGCTAAGACTTGATACACAAATTGGTGGCCACGGTAACACAGCCAAAGGGGTTCATGAGAATGCTGATAAAAGTACATGTGCTGCCATCCACCACCTCCACAACTGCTGAACGCATTCGAGTCATAGCCTGACATCTGGCAACACCTGTCATACTGCTGAACATGGATCTGATCCGTCCTGCTGTGTAACATCCTATCAAAGCCCAGCTTACCTCACTTGGTGATTCCTTGTAAAGGCCGTAGAGTCATCAATCTGACCCAGCAGAGGACCCTGCCCAGAGCCAGTTGAGGGCGCCGTGCATCATGACGGCGAGGTACATTTTGGGCAGCCCGAGTGCAAAATGTGCGACCCGCGCGGTCATCCGAGTTCTGCACCACCCGTCGATAGCATAATGTTGCGTATCCATGTCTCGAACGACGATACTGACGGAAGCACTCCGAGGGAAATGGACATCAAGGAGAACTCTGAACGCCGCGACTCGTCCACCGTCAGACCTCTACGCTGTGCAGAGCGCTGTTTCCATAATATGAGAACTACTCATCCAAGCCATTCCATCACTGCCAATGATTCTGACCCATGAAACCCTCTTCAAGTGTACGGTCTTCCAAATTTCGGACAAAGTTCTGGTTGCGGTTTGAATTGCCTGCGCGCGACCCTCTCCGCCGGGCGGCACTGCTCGCACTTTCAGGGGCACCGTCAGGAGGTGGGGGATAGTATGCGGGTGACGGCTGCAGACGAACAGGTGCGTTCGGATCCAAATGGCTCATGACCCTCTGGAGCGCAGGAGGGATGCCTGATTGTCCCGACTGCTGCTGATCCATTGTTGTTGCTCGTTGTCGCCCAGCGCGGGTCGTAGCTTGGGCATACAGGTTTTGGGGCTGGTTGTATTGTCGTGGCTGTTGTGGCTGCATCATGTTCATCGGCTGGCCATATTGTGCTGCCTGCGCAGGGTATGGCGGAGGGGCGCCCTGGTGGTTCGGGCCATACATGGTGTAAGGATTCTGCGGAGCCTGCGGGCTTTGTGCAGCGGCATACTGGTTCATCTGCATGTTCGCATATGCAGCATGTTGCGCCGCTTGGGCCTGTTGCTGTTGCGCTACGGCCTGTTGCTGCTGCTGCTGTCGCTGTCTGCTCATACCTTCGTATCGCTGCTGCTCCTGAACGCCAGGTGCTGGAGACCTGCTTGACCCAGACTTCAGCGTCATCGGAGGTACAAACGGACCGGTGAATTTCGCCTGGGTTATGAAAGGATGCAACTTGGCTTGCGCGGGAGTCCAACGTTCTAGGGGGTTGAGGTTTAGTAGTCCTTGGGCGAAGTCGATGAAGGCAGCTCGGTTAGCCATTTCTATGGGATATTAGCTGTGAACGCAGTACAACTTGTTCGTCTGCTTACCTCGCTCGATCTCGTTCGGCTTCATGTTCTTCCGCGGCATAGGGTAGTTCTTGATGATGTCTGGCAGGGTCGTGGCGGAGAAGTACTTCTTGCTGGGCTGCTCCTTCGTGCCGTGTTCCCGTGAGTACTGCTCCATTGGCTTGAGTCGGTACTGCTTGCGGCCATATTCGTCCTGTGACTTCTCAAAAAACTCGCCCGACTGCTTGCCCATCTCCAACATCCAATGCGGTGGTAATCCAAGCATCTCCGTTATCCTTGACACCTGGTTGTACTCTGACGAGCCGGGAAATAGTGGCAGGCCGAGGAACAACTCGACCACGATGCAGCCCAGTGACCACATGTCGATTGCGGCGGAGTATGGTAAGCCAAGCAGGACTTCGGGTGATCGGTAGAATCGCGATTGAATGTACGTGTACACAGTCTGTCGTTCGTCGCAGGCGGAACCGAAATCGATGATCTTGATGATGGGACTTTCGAGGCTATCACCAGGTCAGTATGCGCGCACAAATGTCAGCAATGCTACGTACTTCTTCAAGAGGATATTCTCAGGCTTCAAGTCGCAATGTATCAGTTTTGCCTTTCCAAGCAACGCCAGACCATTGATCAGCTGCTGTGCGAACACGCGCACCAGCGTTGTAGATAATCCGCGGAACTGGTTTTGCTTGATCAGCTCGTACAAATTGACGCTGAGCAATTCAAAAACCAAGCACAGATGTTGCCTGTGGATAAACGTGTCTTTCAGTCGGAGAAGATGATGGTCGTCGTTCTTGTCCATCTGTTTGTTCAACTGCGTCGTATTAGCGCCGCCCGTACTTCCATGTAGTAGAATACTTACCAGATCAAGGACAGACACTTCCATCATGCTCTGGTTGAAGTAGGCTGTCCGATTCTTGATAACCTTCACTGCGACCACCTCCTGTGTCTTCAAGTTCTGGCACTTGACGACCTGTCCAAAGGTACCCTGGCCTAGCACATCTAGAATCAGATAGCGGTTCTTGTGCCCTGACTCCTCTGAGCCTAGAATGTCGTTTACGTAGAGAATGTAATCGCTGTCCTCATTGTCGTATCCGTCGTTCTTGACGCCCTTGCTCGGCTTCGTGAGGACTCGGCGAGGGTTGCGCGACGACTGATAGTTGAAGCCGCCATTGCACAGCTTGTAGGTCATGGGGAGATGGGCAGTGAGCGCTTGTAGAGGCTGGTCGTTACCATTAGTATGAAACATGTTTACCCTACTGTTCGACTTACGCTGATGAAGCCGCCCTCGGGATTCGCGCGACGAAAAGGTGGCTGGGCATTGATCTTGGGTTGCAAGTCGGCAGTGTTGACACACTTTTCGAATTTCGGCACTGGCCCTCGCCCTATTTGGGGCGGTTGTGGGGGGTTTGAACTGGCGGACGCGCGCGGCGACCGAGCGTCTCTGTTGTATACCGCGTTCAATTGCGCCGTCGCAGACTGTGGGTAGAAACTCTCGGGGCTCATGTTAGACTGTATGGGCGGCAGTTGAGGCGCATGCGGTCGGGAGGCTAAAGTGGTGCTGGTCAGTACGGGAAGGCTAGGACTGGAGTATATCGAAGCACAGGCTGAACCTACATGGCGGAGAGTAGTAGTTGTTGTTGTTGTTGGGCGGCGACATATAGGGATTGTTGCGCGTCGGGCTCTGTCGGTTGGCCTGGGTCTGCGCTTGGGCCTGAGGGGTAAAGCTGGTGTAGTTCTGTCCGCCCTGTTGTGCAGCGCCCGTGTAGGGTGACGTAGGCGACAGGTTCATGGGCGAGTATCTGCGTGCGGCTGCACTCTCCTCTTGCTGGAGGAACTGCTGCGATTGCCTCTGTTGTTGCGTAGGGCGCGCCATATTCAGGCGTGGTTTGTACGCATCCTCCATGGGGACATCGCCGTCTCCGTCGTTGTATTCGGGACCGCGGGTCGCAGTGGCACCCGGCGATTGCAGAGGCATTGAATTCTGTCGTGACGGCGTTGTGTACGGGTCCGGCTTGATCTGCGAAGACACGCTGGCGTCTCTCGAGGCGTGCGAGGAGGAGGCCATGCTGTGCGAGTACCGACTGCCCGGTGCCTCTGAATACGCTGTCCACTGCGGTTCCATAGCAGCCGGGGATTGCGAGTGCGAAGGGTGTAGAGCGACGATGTCGCGGATAGAGACGCCAATCAGTCCTCACTGCGGGTGTTGCATGCCGAGAATACGCGCCCGCTGATGAAGAGGATCAAGCTACGTCAAACTGTGATTGCGGCACGACACTGCAGTCTGGATTGCAGCAGGCGTGGGCGGAAGAGGAGCGCGCTTGTTGTGGCCGTAGGAGACTCGGGTGACGGGGCTGGAGCGTTTGGCTGTTGCGGGGTGGTGTTACGTGGTCGGCGGCTGTACGCTGTCGCAGCTGGACCTGGAGCAGCCGCAGAAGAAGAGATGCGCAGATTGGAAGCGCACGAAGGAGCCTTCACACGCAGAGGGAAAGGATGGGTTCAAGGTCAGCGTAGCGCTGATGTCGGCGCCATTGCAACATGCATGGAATTGGGCTCTTTCCTTGGTTGCGCTAGCGACGAAAGCGGCCAGCCTCCTCACGCCCATTATCGTGGCATGACGGCCGTAATTCACTGCATCTATGCGTTGTGGCTCTCTCTATAACTGGTCTACTCATTGACCATGTATGCATACATCAGCTACACCACGGCCGACTCGCCCAGTCACGTTGTTGACATGCTGAGGCTGCCTCCGTCTTTCAGGGTCCTCAAGTAGGAAGAGGCGCAACCATGGATGCCCTAGGCACTGCTGTTAATTTCAAATAAGTCTTGCTTTTTGGCTCGCCGCATTCACCGAGCACCACAGGAATGGCACGAGCGAGATATATTACCTACGCGGCAAACGGAACAGAGACACTGCTTCTTGCAAAAAGTTGGAATGGCCTAAGACGTCATAATAGTTCAGGCAAGGAGCGCTTAGTTACACACATGCCAAATCGCGAAATCTACCATGCATCACTCGCGTACCTCGTACCCGCCCAAGACATCACCATTATCCCACTTAGCAGGCTTCTCAAAAATGCTCCTCACCATCTCGCCTCCCCTCGTCGCAAGAACCGAAAGAAGGGTATCGCTCAGCTGTCATTATCGTTAGCGCGTCTTCTTCTTCAGCAATAAGACCAGACAATACGTACACCATGCGTAGTCTCGCAGCAGCCCTGCAACCAAACACCAGCATCGTCACCAACACTCTTCTCCGTAAAGTTGATCTTGTAGTCCCTCTGTACCTGCCATTCGGCGCCTTCCAGTTCTCCACCAGGCATGAGGTGTCTCGCATCCTTGAGCAGCGTCTCGTGCAGATCCCTGTGGTATCCTGTTGCCACGAAGACGGCATCAACGTCCAATGTCTCCTGCCGCTCTTGAGCGCCCGCACACTCTGAGAAATACAAGGGGCTGGTGTCCTGTACTTGGAGACGTACGCCGCCCTGTCGTACCGGGGAGTCGGTCACGTCAATGACGCGACGGTATGGCATGATGCGATGCGGCCAGTTCTCCTCTTCGGCTGGCGAATTGCCGTGACGAATACGCTGCAGGTAAAGCGTCTCGTAGATGTGTTCGAGGAGGGGGAGGCGCACGACGCCGTAGTTCGTGCCCTTGTCTTCGAGAAGCGTGGTTGCGCGAAGCTTGGGGGCGCGCGCGTATGTGCAGTCTGTTCGCGAGGGGTTGAAGATTTCGTTGACACTACCACATTAGCAAGAAATTGGGATGGCGTTGACCTACGACTTACAATGGTGAGTCGTCACTTGGCCGTAAGGCTCCTCCCTTGATCAGCATCCGTGTTCGCGAATTGGGGTAGTTTGCATGCAGGAAGTCGAAAATCTCAGCGGCACTCTGGCCGTTTCCAACCACGGCCACGCTGTATGGCGCGTCGTGGTCTTTCAGGAGCTTTTTGGACATGTATGAGAACTTCGATGAGTGAACCACCTTGGGATGGTTCGTAGGAAATGGTGCGGGGATATTGGGCCGTCCACCTGCAGCAATTACCACATGCTTGGTTCTCCGCGTCTCGGTGCGGCCTGTGAGGTGGTTGCGCGAGACTACGGTGAATGTAGTGATCTCGCCATTCGACGATGTTTCTGGCATGACCTTGATGACTTCCTGGCTGTACGCTACGACCTCTTCGAACCAGCTGGCGCACCACTTCATGTAATCCTCGTACTCTACGCGAGCTGGTAGGAAGGTGTTCAGATTCGCAAACTCGACTAAACGATCCTTTTGGTGTAGGTAATTGATGAATGTAAACTCGCTTCTCGGGTTTCGCATTGTCGCCATATCTTTCATGAATGTAATCTGCATCTTCGCACCTGGTAGGAGCATGCCAGCGTGCCATGCAAACTGCGATTGCTTCTCGAGAAACGCGACTTTTGGTGGCCTGCTTTGAAGACCTTGAACATCCACAAGCGAGGGATCTGTCCCATCTAAAGCATCGTGGAGAGCCACGCCAATAGCTAGTGATGCTGGGCCAAAACCGACACATATCAGATCGTGCAGTTCATCCTCCGGGGTGTATCGGAGGTGTGATCGGTTTTCAATTGTGGGGAGACGGCTCTCGTCAAGGTTCTCGGTCAAGAAACCATTGAATGCTCGTTGGATGGCCGGGGCTGGGGCTCCGGACGTGTCCGACGACATCTCAGCGTGAGGGCTCATATCTGCGATATTGAACAGCGGATGTCACTATAAAGAACACTTTCTCCGTCAGTATAGTTGGCGCAAATGTTGCGATACCAAGTTTGTCGCTATGCTGTACTGTTTACGAGAACACATACGCTGATAGTTGTCGCTGACACTCTGAAGTAGGAATTTTGCGGATTGTGCAATCAATCGCACAGAAGCCCAGATCGCACAGCTATGAGCGCAGAGCCGACAGTCAGCGACTTCATCTGATAAACAATGACGTCTACACATGACGCCAACAAGACGAGTAGACTATAGACAGCAACGTACCTTTAGAAACACAACAAGAAGAAGCCTCTCAATCACTGGTAGGTAAATCAACACAGCTGCCTCCGCCAGTTTATGGAAAAAGTCTACGACGGCAATGACTTCCAAGGTTGTATCTAGACCATGGCAGCGCCCAGGATCCGTTTTTGCGTATAGCATCCATGTCGATCGAGGGCCGCTGCGACGCTCGCCAGAGAATGGTCCGATGTCACTTCGTAAGAGCAGACCCTGACCGTCCGTTCCCACCTGGTGTCACCATCTCTGGTTCGCTAACCAAGAGATGGCAGACGCAACCCCCCATGTCACTGATCTTCGGAGGCGCCATCTGATAAGATGATGGACCACAGCCCGTCCCAAGCAAACAGCTCATCTGGCGCCCACGAAGCGCATGACAGAGGCAAAATTTTCAATACCGCCCCGCTGCACTTATCCTGTAGTCGCCTCGCGCGATGCAAAAGAGCATAGTCTCCGTGGGGTCGTGGGTTAGGTGCGCGCTTGGCGGGAGAAGAAATTATCAGATCGAAATGCATCAGTCCATCAGATTAGATGAAGAGATTTCCTTGCGAGTTCGGAGCGGCCTCGGTCTTACTGGTGCGCGCGCCCAACAACACCACCACCATCAACTGCGTGTCTCGGCGTTGCTACTAGGCTCGGTTAGCACGCCGCAGCCGCCGATCCCTTTGAAGCAGGTCGTGCTAGCGCATGGTAAAGCTAGTTGATGACGCACAAGGCGCTCAAAGCGGCTTTCTTGATGTTGCCCTAGCATCGCCGAGAGCAATATACATTACGGACATCAGTTTACTAATGAGACGGAGGTGTTGAGTTGGTGGAGGGCTGCACAAAGGATGTATTGAACAAGGACCAGCACTCCAAACAGTGTACATGTCCGAGCAAAACAATCATTGTCGCTGTTGCAATTTAGCCTAACCAGGGTGTGTACCATGAAGGCCCACACGTCGTGCATATAATACTTTATTAGCATGCAGAAGCGGTGCAGTAGACTGAACAGGAAACATCATGCTCGACCGGGCAAGAGGAGGAATTTATGTACCATGGCTGATACATTAAGCATTAGTTATGAAAAGAACCTCGAGAGCACAATTAACGAAACTAGATATAACTCCTTTGACATGCGATAGGTGCCCCACCGGTTGCTCTGGGTCGGAAGATACAAGTACATGCGTATAATACAATGCTCAGTAGCAAAGAGGATATGCTTAGGAAAGCCAAAAGTGTTCCACCGAAACTGCGCAATGCAGGCCGATAAGATGATGTGGAGAGCATTCAATCCAGCTCTTGCGTAGCGACCATAGCGGCGTATATGCCTCCCATGGCCACAAGCTCATCGTGTCTGCCCTGCTCAACAATACGTCCAGTGTCGAACACGAAGATACGATCCGCGTGTTGTACGCTTGCTAGTCGATGGGCGATCATGATTGTTGTTCGGCCTTTGGAAGCAGCGGCGATAGCCTTTCGGATATCGCGTTCGGTGTTGGCATCCAATTGAGATGTCGCTTCATCGAGAAGCAGGATTTCCGGATCACGTATGAGAGCTCGAGCGATAGCGAGGCGTTGACGCTGGCCTCCTGAGAGTTTCGAGCCATGTGCACCGACCTCAGTGTTGTAGCCCTCGGGAAGGCTCATAATGAAGTCGTGAAGCTCGCATTCCTTGGCCACATGCTGTATGTCTTCATCGCTGACTGTGGTACCCGGCCGCACGCCCAGTCCGATGTTGAACTTGACTGAGCCTGGAAAGAGGTCTGGCTCCTGCTCCTGCTAGATGTTAGCCATCTTCAATAGAATTCCGCCATGTAGGTAGCCACCGAGCACCATTCACATATGGTGGAGTGTGGTGTGTAGAAGCTTGAGCGAAAGAGAGCAACTTACCACAAGTGCTAAGCGAGCACGATGGTTCCGAACGGGTTCTTGGCGTATGTCTTGTCCATCAAGATACACTTGTCCAGCATTTGGGTCGAAGAATCTCTCTATCAGATGAATTGTACTTGACTTCCCAGCGCCTGTTGCAAAGTCAGTATTGACCATTCAAGATCCTGGAACACGTACCAGAACGACCGACAAAGGCCACGTTTTCGCCCTGCCGAATTTGGAACGAGACGTCGTTCAAGGCAAGAACGTTTGGTCGACTTTCGTAGTGGAAGCTGACATTGCGAAATTCAAGCTCTCCCCGTACTCCGAACGTACCATAGGAAGCTGAAGGACCAGATAACAAGGCGTTCCCGTTGGGTGCAGTAGTGGTGGTAGAATCCAAAGGAGTCAGATCCGTGATGATTGTCGGCTTTTCGTCATGTAGGGAAAAAATATTTTGAGCAGCGGCCTTTGCTCGTGTTACTTCTGGCGCCAGGCTGAACAGCTGTCCTGCAGACTGTGCAGAGAAAAGCAGCGCCGGGAGTACAATGAAAAAATCTCGTTGACTGTAGTTACCGTTGCGCACTTGCTTGGACCCCCTGTAAAATCTGTCAGCATGTAGGTACCACCATGTTAAGATGACGTAAGCCCCATTCTATGATGGCGGGTAGCCAGCCCTGCTTGCACAGCGGCGACTGTGAGAAGAAAAGATGTAAGCTTACCACCAGTACGCCAAAGAATAGACAAAATAAGTGACCGAGAGTGAGAAAGCGAGCAATATGTTGCCGAGCACGCTGAACCTGAGGTGCTCTTCGTATGGTTTCCTAATCGCCTCTCGATAGCTATCAAGGAAATGAGATTCCAGTCCGAAGACCGCAACGATTTGCATGGAAGAAGTGGCCTCCGATGCAAGAGCAGCTGCATCGTTATAAGCGGTTTGATGATGCTCTTCTGCCATAGCCAGAATACGAAGACGCAAGAAGCCAGCCAAGAGCATTACAGGGACAGCTGCCAGCAATACGATGGCAATCTTCCATGCGACA
>JAESFQ010000886.1_pt1 | contig 10926 bp, 11 predicted proteins | sample 9269431 | NCBI WGS metagenome assembly JAESFQ01 (sample SAMN14502588, study PRJNA617103) | algae metagenome | isolation source: Plectolyngbya sp. WJT66-NPBG17 and co-occurring heterotrophs from well... | place: USA: Mojave Desert, Joshua Tree National Park, California | collected 2006-08-06 | reverse complement strand
AGTATCAGCGGCAGATCAAACACTGGCTTGACGATGAAGAAGCGCAACTAGGACAAGCGACGACTACATCAAGAGGAAGCGTACCCCAGCCGACAGGTGGAAGGGGAGCAACGCAAGCGTTACGAAAGCAGAGCACGTTCGCTTCTGTACCTGCGACACCAATAGAAGCAACACCAGGGCCCGCGACCATAGCGCAAACCCCATCGCGACTCGAAGACGCGAACGCAGATGATGCGCTGCTCTCTGTTGACGCCTCTATACCTGCGCCATTGAACCCCGTTGAGCTCGAGGCCCTACTTGCCGCACCACCGCTGTCCTACGCTGCGAGCCATGCCGCGCCTCCTCCAGCTGGCGGCCCACCACAGAGACAGTTTTGCGATAACTGCGGGTATTGGGGACAAATCAAGTGTCGCAAGTGTGGCGCAAGGGTGTGTGGACTGGAGTGCAAAGACGCCCACGAGGCTACAAGGTGTCTGAAGTGGGCGTGAGCGTGAGCGTGAGCACAGAGAACAACTGAGCGTAGTAATGTGTGGCGTTGGGATGCTTTATGATACCCTGGTTATCCTGGTTGAGCTCAGAGCATTCCCTTTTGCTCAATAAGACGAAGTTCTCCTCCAACAAGCCTCTCGCTCAATTTCCAAAGCGTTTTTGGGGTCCTCAGGATTCTTAGCGGTGCCGCGTTCGCGTTGTCAAGACACGGGCAAACCCGTCTGCGGCCGCGCCTGATAACAACGCTTTTCCTGCCAGGCATCAGGTACCGTATCATTTTTCGCATCTACGAAAGAAAGGGTGGTTCGTTGTGCCTTACCTGTGACAAGCTCTCGGCAAAGCTATCGCGGTCGTGCTGACAGACCCCCAGATGGCTGTTCGAGACTGGCCCGGCAACTAGCTTCCACAACAACTTACAAATACACCTCACCATCAGGACGCTCTACTACACAAGTTGTGGGGTTGAGAACAATACTCCTGTTGACTGCTCCAAGTTAGTCTTGTTCGTTGCATGGCTCAGACCAAATTTCATAATCATATCATACCTTCCACGGTCTTCTCATTGCTGATTTATGTCTTCACACTGTTACCATTCTACCATCTCCTCAAGGTCCTTACTTCCCAACAGAACTGGAAACATCATAAACGCAAATCCTGTCGCAATAGCAAAGTAAACCACGATTGCTACACCCTCCAACCCGCGCTCTTTCTGAGTCTCTAGTCGATCCTTCCAAGTCTCCCACATATACGCCGCCATGCCTGCCACAAAGTTCGCCACCGCTAGACTTATTAGTTCGTAGGGCGCTTCTATTAACGTTAGGGATGCCAGAGAGCTTTGTCGTACAAGGCGCTCTTGGGCGTTATGGTACAGGATGCCGTTGGAGAGCCATCTTCGGAAGGCTCTCGCATTGCGAATAATGCCCACTTCGCGTTGCTGGATGAGTGTAAAGAACGTGGCTAGGAGGGAAAGCATAGTGCTAGCAATGAAGCATGCGCGTACGATAAATGTTGTCTTCTCTAAAGCGGGGAGAGAAAGTGCCTGGAGGGCCAACGTTGCTAAAAGGGCGCCCTTTGAGTATTGATATCAGCTTCCAGTACCTCCATTGCTGTAAAACATTTGCTCATGTAGTGCTCGTCTCCTATTGTGTATCTGAAGTACATGTACATACCGCCAGTGTGACTAATTTGAACTGCTTCATCTTCGCGTCTCGCATGTGTAGTACTTCGTCGTCTTTTGCATTGTTGATCAAATTCTCCAGCAATTCCAGATCCTTACAGTCAAAGAGGAGCCACACACGCCATATGTACGATCGTCCATACCGCGCCCGTGCATAATCGTTGTCCATCCAATGCCGAAGAGGTTGAAAGCCGTTGATCGCATAGCGTGGGGCGAGGAGAACCCGTGCAGCTGTTCGCGCAGGGGTGCCCAATGCACTAAGGACCTCTGCGATGGACATGGACGGACTGAAGGAAAGAGTGAAGTGTGTATTGGCATATTTGATGTTGGAAACCATCTGGTTAGGTTTTCATTTATGCGGCATAGGACATGCAAGGGGGTCTTGGGGCCGATTTGATTTCTTAGGAAAGGCGTTGGCCCCCAGTCTCAACACCCTGCAAGCGTTCAATCTATTATTGGCCAGAGATGGAAGTCTTGCAGTACTTGGACGAAGTGGCTCAAGGAAATATTGCGGGTGAACCTGCACAGTAAAACAAAGTAGTGAAGAACATGTAGCAATGTAGTACGCCTGGGTTTGAGCGATGTGCACTCGTCATGATAATGCATCGTCACTTCTTACTTCGCTTATTTGTCTCCAATGCTTGGGCGGAAGATGTGATATAGGCTAGGCGCGCGGCGAATGTGATGACTGACAACAGCTGCTTCCACACAAAGCGGGGCGGCGGCTCTGAGACCGGACAGGAGGGCATGTAAGTGTCTGTAATGATGCTTATGTCTTCTTGCTCGTAACGCTGTTCGACAGCAGATGACATACTGCTAGGGACATGTGTCCACTGCGACGAGAACACTACGACCGAGATAGCACCGAGTCGACGAGACAGCAAATCATCTCACTAGTTGGCGAGGTCCTACTTGCAGTATATACGAAAAGTTTCGTCCGTCCGAGAGACGAATAGGCTGTGGCAAGCGTAGGGTGCTCGGCATGATCTGCAGTTGTTCACAGTAGCATGCATTGCGGAAGCGATCTAGGGTATATCCACCAGCACATACGATTGTGCTTGAATTTTCTGTATCTTTCCCCTCCTTAAACAGAACTGAAGTGGAATTATGCAGCACCCGAGGCCTTTCCTTTCTCCTGTGCTTCAAGCTTTCTCCGTGCTGCCAGGATCATCTCCTCTCGCCGCCTTTGCAGGTTCGCTTGCCTCTCACTCTTATCTGCACTCCACGACTTCGCCTTCGGTTGTTCCTCCTGTACCGGCTGCGATACTTGATTAAGTTTCGAAGATAGGTTGTATCGTGTTATCAGATCGGGATGTGCGGGTCTTGCTGGGGCTGGGGCCGCTCGCGCTGGTGTAGGTGCAGATCGCGGGGCTGGTGTTGGTATTTGGAAAGACGCTGGGGCCTGTGCCTTTGTTAGTATATGTCGACGGCATGACAGAGTGCGTATTGGGAATCGTACCGTGTCCAATCCCCTCCCGCTCAATGCCCGCTCCGTTGTTGCTGCGACGTTTCCACCATTCCTTTGCAAATCCCATGCAATATCTCTTCTGCTGAACTGCGGCAGCATCTCAGCGACTTGATCTATTTGCGCAGGGCTGACGCGGACTGCAGCGCGGTTTGCGGCTGCTCGCGTGCCTGGGGCCGCCGCCGTAGGCTTTCTTAAGTACCATCGCACAGCAAGGAATGTGACGACGATGAATACGATGACTTGGGGTATGTTGATGCTCTGTTCTGCCATGGCTCTATTCGTGGTATGAATCGGGGGCCGTTGAGTTGATGCGCTGGGATTGCAGGTGTACCGAGGTGCGTCCTAGAATGCGTTTGTAGCAGTCGAGAGGCGCAAACGAACAGCGAAGCGGGGAATGTACAAAGAGATGATACTTCAGGTCACTAGCTGTGTCGGACCTTGAGCGAAAGTGCGACAACGATGTGATTGAGATTATGATCAGTGTTCTGTCAAGTTGGAGTGACGCCAACATATTTCGGACGAGCCTCGGCGAATCGTGAATCTCCGAAAGGCCAAGGTGGAGCCGCCCTGACCCCTTGATGTCTTTCACTCCCACGTCTACGCTACGACCCACAAGTTCGCACCTTCTCCACAGCCCGCTTAACCTTTCCTTTACACACGTCGGTGCCAACCGCCTACATTCATTTCCGACGACAATCGCTACAATATGTTTTGACGTTTGCATGCTTTGAGATACCCCCAATAGTCAATTTATGTTATACCAACGCTCCGCGCTTTGACTTACAGTTATGGATGCTCCAGTAATATCGCGGAAGCCGCTTCCAGAGTCGGCACAGGCGCACCTGAAAGACTTCACTGATTCGACCACTACATTCGGGTCGAAATGGGAGGTACCTCCTCCGCCTTCAGGTCAACAAACAAAAGATGCCAGTACGGTCACTGCCCTACGTGAAGTGCCCGCACTTGACGATAAGCCACCTCACACTGGAAGGCGGCATAGGTTTGGATGTGGTATCTTTACTGGTATAAAAACAAGCTCTGTTGCCTCAACTCTCTCTCGTCAGTTCAACAACCTTCTCCCGCCGCACCGAAGATACTTCAACAACCACATCAACCGCCGTACACTGCTCATCATGATCGGCATCACTTTTGCTTCTCTTCTGGCTCTCATCACCGGTCTCGCAGCAGGCTTGTCTATCCCCCCCAAGTAAGTTGTTTGTCCTTTGCCTCGGTTCCATAGCCTTCGCTAACCACACCCATAGCAACAATGCCCTGCCTTTACCTGCAGGAGCCCTGGCTCAGGGCCAAATGACCTACTACAACCCTGCAACCGGTGCTTGCGGTGCATTCCACGGTGACAACGATCCTGTCATGGCCATCTCCCACGGCATCTGTAAGCGTTCATCTTCTTCAACTCACCTGCAAGACATACACTGACCTCGCGTCTTAATCAGGGGACGAGCACCAAATCGGCCCCAACCCTAATACCAACCCTCTTTGCGGCAAGAAGATTCGAGCTCACCGCGTGGATGAGAGGTCCGGTAAAGACGCCAGTATTGATGTCACTATCGTCGACAAGTGTAAGTACTTCGGATGGCAGATCTCATCTCACACCACGTCATAATGCTGTTGCTGATTATACCAGGCATGGGATGCGCTTACTACGACATCGACGTCAGCCCCGCCATGTTCAACAATCTGGCTGATCCAGCCAAGGGCAGGGTCAACGTGGAGTGGGCCTGGTTGTGAGCATCATAGCTCTGATCTCGGCACACTGTCATGACTCAGGGCTGAGTCGAACGTGACGCATTATGGCATTTCCTATTACTCATCCACTCACACAGCATATATTTGCTTTCCAATTCTACTGGTGGCTTACTCTTCTGCTGCCTCTTGTTTGATATTTGAGCCCTTTTACTTTGACGGTGACTTCTTACCTTTTGATAACCTACATCACTCTCCGCACGGCACTGGCGTATGTCACAGTGTACGTAGATATCCATGCTTTTCGGCAGACGAACAGGAACTTCCTCGCAACCCTCGGCAAGCCAGCGAGGCTATAGCATAAGCGGTCCTACCCCTGCCACCATTGACAATCCAAAGGAGACGGTCACTCAGTCTGGCATTGACACTTCGCGCTCTACCAAAACACCTGACAACACTCACCGAATACCTAGCTCTGGTGGAAGCTTGAGAAGGCAGTCACTACGTGAATTGTATCCCCCACTAAAGCCACCACATTTCAACGATTTGTACAACCTGTACTCGCCTAATAGCGATATCCCAGCGAAGGAGTCAGGGAAAGAGCTTCCCAACAAGTCTGTCAGTCCTGCCAACAAAACCCCACCACTCAATTATTCGAGAGACAAGAACCTGGAACAAGGCGACCTACACGACGTAGACCTTACAACACCACCTCTGTCGAAACCCAAAGCCGTTCCACGGTACCCTGAATTCGATTCTTTTAATAACGATAAGCCGACCTTCAACCGCAGAAGTTCCCAAAGTCTCTACAACTCAACGTACGAGCCGGATAACCAGAACCGGGATACCACAGCTCTAAATCTTTCTTTCGCCAAACCACAATACGAGGATCGAAAGTCGCGTTTTGTCGAAGAGATCGGAAACTATAAGGCACTAGACATGAATACTAAGTCGTCGCCCTCGCAGACTAAAGCCTATCTTGCTTCTGCTCGCCGTATTCTCATATTTATAGTAGGCGGTGTAGCAGTAGCAGCACTTGTCATCGGGGTGCTAGCTCTCAAAAAAACAGAAAGTATGAAAGACCATATGAACGCATTGACGGGGAGCGATGTGTCCACATTCATCACTCCAACTATCGCGTCATCCACATCAGCTAGTTCTATGACTCAAGACACAAGCTCGATGATCGACGCAACAAGTGGCATAGTTGTTACTTCCTTGCTTGAGACGAGCGACACTCCGTCCCCAGCATCAACCATAACATCTACTCTCGAGTCTAGCTCGGTAGCTTCGTCGAGTTCCCGTAGCAGCACCTCCTCAAAACTATCTGTTTTCGTGCAAAGTACAGAAATACTAGACAACCTCGTCGGAAGAAGTGGTTACCTGGGTCAACGTGGGGATGCCTTCCTTTATGGTCCCTTGGCCGTAGACTCGAACTTGGACCGAAGGGACGACTCAGAGAATTGCGAATATACCACTATAACAAGTACTACCACACTGACAACCACTATTACAAGTACTTTCAGAGTATCCAAACTAGTAGCATCAGTTGTTGCGGGCAATTCAGCTTTGTCACAGCAGCCTGAGCCTGAGCCTACAGGAACCGATCCAGAATGCATACCAAACACGATAATGCATACGGATGAGTTACCAACTTCTTCACCTTATTCGTACGAGTCAGACGTTCCCAATATGCAATCATCGTCTGTCGCCATCGATTCAACGCCCAGCCCGAATATGACTCCATCGCCTACTACCACTTCACCTGTTACTCAACCCGAAAGCGAAGATACTGTGGTCGTCTCGGCGTCTTCCATTGCTATCGCGAGGCGACTAGTAGCACCGCTTGCATGGAAGGGGTTACGGCATCTCCGACGCTTCTTGCCCATGGTCTCTGCGAATAGCGACGAAACGCAGCAAAATCGAAATTTGCTTCCTTCTTTGACGGGCATGCCGACCGTAACAACAACAAATCACGACGGAGACTATGATGACGACATACAGCTCCTGAGTACAACAAGTAGCAACGCGGCAGTTCGTAGGCAAGCAAAACATTGGACAGTGCTGAGCAAATCCACTCCCACATTGCCTTCGAGAATTCATGAGCGCCGTCAAGCCTCTTCTCAATTCCCTTCTTCAGTAGCTGATAATGGAAGGTTGACGCCCTGGCAAGCCTATTCGCAACTACGACTCCAACTCAAACAAATGTGCTTCTCAGTCAAAACATACCAGAATACTACGCTCACACCCGTGGAGTTTCAGACACCTGAAGATCTCAAGATGGGCGAGGCGCTGAATGAGAATGTGTGCAATAGCTTGGAGCAGGATTTCCCTGATAAAGAAGAAGGAGAAAAATGTGACAAAAAGGATGTGTGGGAGAGTCTGGTAAACAAGGTTGAGGAACTGTGTGGCATGAGTAAGCAAGGCCAGAAGCTGGTACAGGACGTAGCATTGCTTTGCCAGGTCAAAGAGAGTATCGAAGTAAATGTTGAAGAGTGCGACGGCGACAGCGGCAGCGAAGTGATATCCAGTCAAGGCGGTGGAAGCGGAAGTAACCTGATATCGGCAACCGACGGACCGCCATCAGCAGACTCGATGGCTAACTCGCCGACTAACAGCAGCCTATCTGGACCCATATCATCGTCCATCTTGCTCCAGGCCAACGCTGTCGCGAGTGTAAACTCAACCTCAGAATTCGTGATAACTACAAGCACAACACCCAGTAATAATCCGGCAACACTATCCCCAAGCCCAGGAACTGGCGTACCTGAGAACACGCCCTCCATAAGCGCGACGCAAGCTCTGCTATCATCCGCTATGGTCTCTCCAGTTTCACCAACAGCCTGTCCGAATTCCATTTCACAGATTTCTTATCCCTTCAAACCGGCTTGGAGTACTCCCGTCTTGACCTCCTTCCCAGACCCACCAACTATATCCACCTACGGCTCTATACGTCTGACGGGTCACGGTCCTAACCCTGTAGCAAGCATCCCGTGTGGTTATACATCGAGCTACGTATCCGATTCCAGCGTCCCAAATATCGTGGTACCGGCTACGTCACAGGTAGGCGAGCTATCGTTTTATTACGATCAGGATGCGTTCGTCCAGGAGCCGGCGTGTCAGAACGGAATGTTAGTGCCTGGTGAAGCCATAGCAGCAATTGGTTGGTGTCGGAGCAGCAAAAGACTAATCTCTAGCTGCTCCGGCTAGAAGATATATATTTACTCCGACAGTTGGGAACTGTATGATTGGGGCAGAGGGGGGAGCGACACGCAAGTGGCGAACGCTCTGTGTGGAAGGAAAATCATTGCTTCGTGTGCAGGGAACGGAGAGGTTGAATTTGCCAGGAAAGAAGTGGAGCTTTGGGTTAGAGATCGATGCAGCGGCTGTAGGCCGATGGACCTGGATGTTCTGCAGGACGTCTTCAAATTCTGTGCACATACTGATGTTGGAAGAGCGGCGGTTACTTGGAGGTGGGCTGAAGACGGTGAGAGCGTGAGCCCAACACCTGGCTGATGATGCTTTTTGGCGTTATGTATCAGAATGTGTGGTACTGGCGTAGTCCTTTAAAGCCCTCGTTGGTTTGCAAACCACTATCCAATATTCCAGTGTCTTGATATGAGATCCGCTGGCAGGACGCCTCTGTTCTTCATTTCATGAACCTTTAGTGAACCACCTTTCTCGTCGTAGACTAGCACAGCTGCCCTCTCCCGCGTGCGTGCAACGGCATTCCGGAGTTGCACAAGCAAACTCACCATCTTGCGCAGCCTATCCTGATTGGCTTCCTCCCATCTTGGGAAGTCGGACTGAGCATGATCAATGTTCACCGAGTGTACTGTGCCCTTGTCATGATTACCGTTCATAAAGTAGGGCGTTCGGCCGAACCATAGCTGTGGTAGCGCTTCGGTGAGACGTGCAAGCTTCTTGGCTTTGATTTCTGCGAGCTTGGATGGGTCTACGAAAAATCCTTTCTCGACGACTCTGGTAGGCTTATCTGCGGAGGTCTTAAGACCTTTGGGTCGAGCTGGGGGGTCTGCCATCTTCATCTTCGCCATTGTGGCAGACAAGGCGTCAATAGGTGCTTTGGTAGGATGTTTGGACTTCGAGTCTAGGACGGCATCCGGGTCATCATAGTATGCATCGACTTCAAATCGAACAACACAGTCCAGGGGGCCGATATGATAACGGATGACCCTGTGATGACTGCTAGAGTTTCCCATCTCGTGATCCGGCATCGTGAATGTCTTCTCGAAGTTATGTCCGTAACCCGCATTAGGCGAACCATGAATCATTTGCACAGCGTTCCGTTCTTTACGGCTGATAACGAGCGTTTGGCCAATCATATGCAAGCCCATGCAGAAATAATCCAGCCTCTTCCCAGCTGAGAAGTCGAGAAGTTTGCGCAGACTGTTGCGGTTGGCAATAATGTCCACTTGATCTAGAACAACATTGGGTCCCATTACAGCAAGAGCGGCAAAGGCGGGCTCGAAGGGATACTTGGGCACGCGAGACGCGTTCTGATCGATGAACTGACGCCCTGTATCCTGGGCCAAAGTGGTCGGCAGCGGTGGAGGACTCCACTTGGGAGGCGCACCAGGAACATAGATGGAGCCGTCATTCTGCCAATTGTAGCTGCACAAGGTCTGAAAGCCGCTCGCAGAGGACACCTGGGTGCTGTTTGGCTCCAATGTTGCTTCTATCGTGCATATGGGCAATCCAATGGTATCCCGGAACATCCATGATGTTTTCCCAGAAGGCGCCTTGCGTACAGGCTGTGTATAAGGTTGTCTTGGTATCGTGGTTTGAACTGTCGCTCCCATTGATGGAATTGCTTTACCTTGAGCTGAGTTCGGAGGAGTTGCCTTGATTGGTGCTACTATGGATGGCAAACTCGCAGTTGCAGCCTCTGAAGACTCCAGAGAAGTTGTGGCAGACAAAGATGCTTTCGCTTCTCTTCGCCTCGCACGCTCGCTACGCGAGAAGTTAGTTAAGAATTAAGGAGGAAGAGCCTCGTCTACTCACTTTTTTGTCGGCCGCGGTTTACGTTCCTTCGGCTGTAAAGCACCATTCCCTTTGAGCACTGCAGTCTCCGCCGGTGTAGACTGGGGGGCGTTTCTGACCACTGTTTGCTGGGCTTGCAATGTATCGGATGCTACATTTGGGCTCACGGCTCTGACCGCTGCTACTTTCTGATTATTATGCTGACTGGGATTTTGTTAGCTGTCCATACATGCGTCCAGACGAGCTTCTCGGCGCGATACTTACCGTTTTCTGTTACGTTGGCTTTTCTTCGCTGGGGTCACCTCTGGACCTGCCTTTTTACCCCCAAGAACCATTGAGGCTCCACCAGCATCGTTATCATCCGATCTGGTAGCGCCTTGCTGGGAGATGGGCTGCGACATATCCTAGATGTTCTGTTGGCTTGTCATCAACTCATACGCCAGCTGGAGAGAAGTAGTATGCGTCAGGTAGCTGTCACAAGGCAGAACTAGGAGAGCGGGGTAGTTGCTGCGTGCATCTGGCTCTGTTTGTACAGCCTGACTTGGAGGCTGCCAAGCCTGTGCGCGGTCAAACCCAGCTGGATTGGCTGAGTGGATGTGAAGAAGATGTGCGCAGCCTAGTGGATGTGTATGGCATCGGAGAAGACACCATCGACGACCCGCATAATGGATGCGCGCTTGACTTGCCTATCGGCGAACCAATCGAACCGTTACACAAGGCACGGGTATCACTGCAGGCGATGAAGCTCATTGTAGAAACATGCATGGGTGGTGTTTGTGGAGGTGTAGGTCTCACGTGCGTAGGCGATAACGATTGGCAGGGTCTGGACCGATACGGTGGTTACGCGTCATGTCTCTCGGAAGCACCCATGGATCCTTCAACTCCGTAAGATGCACACGACCTCCTTCGGGCTTGATGCTTTACTTCAACACTTCTTAGTTTTCTACTACTTGTAATGTTTATTTAACTTCTGTCCACGTCTCTCTGCCCACCGTCTTCGTATGCTTGGCAGACCTCCTTCGCCGCAGCGTCAAGCGCACCATTTTCAATGTCAACCGTCTTCGCCTCCCTTGTACGGCCGCCCAAG
>JAESFQ010000885.1_pt1 | contig 10930 bp, 10 predicted proteins | sample 9269431 | NCBI WGS metagenome assembly JAESFQ01 (sample SAMN14502588, study PRJNA617103) | algae metagenome | isolation source: Plectolyngbya sp. WJT66-NPBG17 and co-occurring heterotrophs from well... | place: USA: Mojave Desert, Joshua Tree National Park, California | collected 2006-08-06 | reverse complement strand
CTTTGAAGCTTTAAGCTGCCGTGTAGTAAGGGCATCACGAGATAATGCATGACGGCAACTAGCCAGATTTCTTGGCAGTTCAATCCACTATATAAGGTTGGTAGACTTCTGGGGCTGTCAAGATTCTAGGTTGAAACGGGCCGACCTTTATGATTACATACCTGATCTGACACAATCTTTTGTTATTCTGAACCTACTCATCTGATGGAGGGACTGTGTCAATAGAGAGGTCACGAATGACAGTATACTCTGACAGAGTCAACATTTGCTAAGAGCGAACTCCCAGAGATGCACTTCCTACCTCCCAAAAGACCGGACGAAAGGTTTACCCCCCTATAGTTTCGCAAGCGTCTCCAAAACGAAGCAGATACGTTACAGTTTGTTACGTCTAGAAAGTCAATACCTGTACTTAAATTCCTAGAACTGTGTAAAGAGAATGGCCTTCTTTTCTCAAGACTAAGCGTGCAAAAGGCAGATCCCTAGAGGACTTGGAATCTGATTCCGCTACAACACATATCCTTAAGTGCTTAGATTCGCCTATCCTCCCCCAGCTTTGCAAACTACGACACGACACTATCGGCAGCGTTGGTGCCAATCTGCTATTGATCCCGCCAAGTCGCATTACGTACCGAGATAAACGGACAACTTGGTCAACATTCGACGGTTGAGCGCTTGCTATCCGAATCACGCTTCAAATGCCCGTCGAGAAGAGAAGCACCGTGCCGTACCGCCGCCGGTGGAAAGAAGGATCGTCTCTACTGTTTGCCCCCAGCCATTCTAAACAATCAGGTATGAGGTAATACCGTAGAATACTGCGGGTTTGAAAAGGACACCTTTTGACGAATCAATGCACAGTTTGCTTGAGCTAGCATGGCGTTTATTTGGGTGGCGAAATTTTGGCAACAGAATATTTTTTTCTAGGTATCTCTAGTCCATGTTGGGGACGCCACTGAAGCATTCATGTTTGAAGTGTGTATTTGTGTGTGTTTGTGCCAAACGTGGTACATGTTGCTTTTGTTCTGGGAGAGAGCTGGGTGTCGGTTAAATGAGTCATGAACCACAGGGACTCCTCGATACGGAGTCTCGCCAAGGCATCGGAAACTCCTGGGGTAGGAATCCTTTGACCTTTCTGGAAGGTAGCTGGCGATCGTTGTGTTTCGATTGGCTTGAGTCATTCAACATTTTCTGTACGAAACGATATTCCAGCTATTTCCCCCTGTGGGAGTTTCCGATCACCTGTCGACCCTCTGTACACGGTATTCATTGACAGTTTAAATAACACAAGCCAACTATGTAGCGAAGATTGATACTTCATGGGGCTAGCGAAGGATCCTGACCGTTACATGGGACGCATCCTACGCCCCATGCTACGCCCTATGCTGCGCCGCATCCCCCGGCAGTGTATTTAACAATGAGCCCACTTTATCGCGCCAGGAGGGTCTAAAGTTCGCCTAACGTTCGTCTAACGTTCTGCAAACCTTTGAAACACCAATCATCAACATCATGGGATTGTGGGACGTGGAAGACTATGGCACCATCGCTGATAGGGCCTGCTGGTCTATGTTCGCAGTCACAGTTTGCGAGTAGCCATCTTATGTTGCGTCGAATGGCAGCTAACTGTCTTGTAGTCTTCGTGGCGTTAAGAGTCAGCGCTCGCATATTCAGCAAAGGCGGTGGCCTTGGAATGGACGACTATATCACCGTATTCTGCGTCGTTGTGATGCTCGTCACCTGCATCCTGATCACAATCGGCACCCAGTACGGTCTTGGACGAAGAATGGAGGCCATCGATCCCCCATTGATACCACAAGCTCTCAAGTGGAATGTAATCATCAGTTCGGTACTGATATGGACGTTTTCGCTACCCAAGTTCGCCATCATCGCTATTCTCAAGCGCATTCTGGACTACGGCCTCAAGACGACGATACTATTCTGGGGCCTCGCGCTCAGCTCCCAGGCCTGTATATTGGCTACCTCAGTCTGGTGGTACAAGCAATGCGATCCGGTCGAATTTGGCTGGAACAGAACCATTCCGGGCGGAAAATGTGCCAGTACCAAGGTCATGTCAGATTTGGGCTATTTCACTTCGGCCTACTCTGCCTTCCTAGATGTATTCTTCGCTGTGTACCCAATTCCATTCATTATGCGCCTCAACATGCCACTCAAGAACCGCATCCTGGTCTCGATCGCGCTGGGCCTCAGTATCCTGGCCTTCATCCTTACCATCTACAAACTCACAATCTTTGGGGAAATTTTTGTAGTACTGGCTGAGAACCCGACTTGTGAGTTATTCACCCCACATGTTTCTCAGCACAGACCTAACTTTGTTAGACCCGGTCCCGCTTCTTGATATACTCGGTCTAGGGGAGGGTTGTATTCTCGTGGTATGCTCCTCTTTGCCCACACTGGGCCCGCTCTTCCGCTTGGCCAGAGGCAAAGTTCGGACTCTCAGTGGCAGTAGGACCACCAGCCAGGGACGACGCAGCAGCGCCACCCACCGAGGGCTATCCAGCACCAGCGGAAGATGGGATAAACTTCAAGGGCATCAGTTGGATGACGAGGAGAGGACATCGAGCCACGCAAGTGAAAGCATCGATGACATCCCGCTCGTTTACCACGGCGCGGACCAGATCCACAAGACACTTGAGTTTAAGGTGACCACGAGCGCAAAGGGTGACCGACGGGCGAAGCCAATTGACGATCGTGACACGTAGCTTGGTGTCAGTGTGGGGGCCAGTACTTCCTCTAGACATCTACGCGCGCGATAGGGCAGCAGCGTCGTGGTGATGATCTGATTGGGCAAGCTTTGGTGTTGTTGAAATGATGTTGTTGAGGTAATGTTATCAAGGTGAGGAACTGTGAAAGAGGGCGACTTGAGCGGGAACCAAAAGCAACATTGAATTTCATATTCCCACAGAAAGTCTCACTTTCCCTTAGTGAAAACGTTATTTCAAGTCCTCAATACAGACTATTCAGCAACACCAAAGTTCAACTGCTACAATAGGTACCAACCGGTAGGTCCTGTCAAGGTCGCTCGCACGAGTCCGAGAGGCTGCATGCCAAGCACGCCATGCCAAAAGTGGCGTGAGAAGTACGTGAGTGGCCCAACAGGTGGGTCTGCCCCTGAGATATCCTTGCTCACTCAAATTTCGGAGACCGTGTCCTCAACTGATTAGTGCTAACCGATTCAACCCGCATGGCATTAAATCGTGCGGCTTTTTTAATGTAATTCGGGACTAATTACTCTATCGAGTAGCCGCGTGACCAAATGATACCGTAGAAGTTTGGCCATACCGGTTACATAGGGTCGTTGAGGACAAATTACGTATTAGGAAAAGTACATATGAGAAAAATGGATCTCAGTACGCGCTTATCTGTTACAAGAAATCTACTAACTACTATAGTATTGGAAACCCCCTAGTCAACCGGTAGATATGGCCAGAATTTTACGGTAGATAAGAACATTTCCCTTTGTCAAATAGTAGACCGCGTGTCGTTTACGTTGTTCTTGCATCTTTCCCCAAAAGTTAATTCCCATTTCCAACATGGCATCAGCAGACCAACTTATCGGAGCCCTGGAGGGCCTCGACGCGAACTCCTTCGTTAACGAAGCAGAGCGCGTCCGTGCCATGGACGCGCTGACCCTGGCCTTAAGCAAAGTACAGAAGCCGTGGGACATTGTTTGGCAGCACTGTTGGGTCAACCCGGCCACCAATGCATGCGTCAAGACGTTGATTGACGCGGGTGTCTTCGGCAAATGGATCGAGACCGGAGGCGGAGAGAAGACTTGCGCGGAACTGGCCGAGTTAACGGGTGCCGATGTAGTGCTTATTCGTAGGTTACATATCTGCTCTGCTTAACTCATGATGAGCATTCTGACGGCAATGCAGGACGCATGATTCGGCAAATTTCTGGGCAGAATCTTGCCATCGAGACCGCCGAGGACACCTATAAGCCTACACCGTGGGTACGCGCTCTCGCAGAGGATCAGGCCCTCGCCAACGTCTATGGTGAATTTTATGGCTTCGTCAATTCCCCCATGTTCAGGACTTTGCCAGCCTACCTCAAGAAGACGGGATACAAGGTCCCTACTAACCCCAACGACTGCAACTGGCAGTTCATGAGAGGCTCAAATGAAAATCTGTTCCAGTCCCTTAGCGCGAACCCTGCCGCCGCAAGGGAATTCAATGATGCCATGGAGAGTCACTCCAAGCATAACTTGACGCCCTGGGTTGATGTTTACCCAACTGAGACTCTTGTGAAAGAGTCCAAGCCTGACCGGCCCCTAGTCGTCGATGTCGGTGGTAGCAAAGGCCACGACCTGACCAAATTCCATCTGCGCCACCCTGATATCCCTGAGGGCAGTCTGGTGCTCCAAGACCTGCCCGATATTCTCAAGGAGTTGACTATTGACAACACCATCTCCATCCACCCTCATGACTTTTTTGAACCACAGCCCGTGAAAGGTGCCCGTGTCTACTTCATGCACAACGTGCTACACGACTGGGAAGACACACAGGCGAAGCAGATCCTTTTTCACCTTGCCGAAGCTATGGAACCCGGATACTCAAAGCTTCTCATTCACGAAAGCTTAGTTAGCTCTGTGAAGCCGCTCGCTCGTGTGACAACGTCCGATATCACCATGATGGCGTGTCTTGGTGCGAAGGAGAGGACGGAGGCTGAGTGGCGGGCGCTGGTGGAGAGTGCGGGATTAAAGGTGCTTAACATCTGGAGGCCACCTCACTCTGTGGAAAGTGTTATTGAGGCAGAGCTAGCTTGAATTTTAGAACGTTCTGTTGTATAACGCAAATAGCGATTGCTTTATTTACACTTAATATAAGTGTAGTAGTATAGCTAATGAAAAATAGTAATTAATATTGGCTAATAAAAATAATACTACAATAAACGCGTTTATTACACTATTCTAGAGCTCTAACTCTAGAAGAAGACTATGTATTTACTAATTAGGATAGACTTAGTTCTGAATACATCCTGAATTCATTGAGTCGATTCCATTAGCGTCTTGGCATGCCAATTCTTGGACTGCATCTTCGGGAATGGCGACCCTCTCGAGCCACACCTCCGTGCCGCTCTGCATCAAAGTCGAACACATTCGAGCATGAAACCCACTATAGCGGTTCCAGCCATCGCTGCGCTAGTCTACCGAGCATACTCGCGCAAATCACTGACCCCAGTGGGCATCATCGTAGCCTTCGCTACAGCAGTTGTGCACACGTTACATCCATGGAGCGTGTTTTTTGCGCTTCTTGCAGTCTTCTTCTTGGCTGGTAGTACTGTGACGAAGGTACGTCTCATGAAGGATTCGACAGAAGCGGACTAACATGAAGACAGGTCAAACATGATGTTAAGGCGCAGTTGACACGATCCGCGACGGGCGCATCAGGTGGGGAAGGCGAGCGCAATCATGTTCAAGTCATGGCGAACTCCGGCATAGCCTCGGTGCTAATACTGCTGCACCTGTGGCAGTTAAGGAAGGAAGGGAGATATGCCGACCAGGGTCTATGTTGGCACAGAGGAAGCGATGCGCTGGTAATAGGCATCGTGGCGTAAGCGAATGTACTTCACGTCCCCGCATACTGCTGACATTAGCTAGCAACTACGCTGCGGTCGCCGCAGACACTTTCTCATCCGAACTTGGTATCCTTTCGAAATCGAAGCCACGTCTTATAACGGCTCCCTGGCGTGTGGTCCCGCCTGGTACAAATGGCGGGGTGACAGCGACAGGACTCGGTGCCGGCCTGCTTGGAGCTTTCATACTCTCGGCCACTTCGACGCTGTTCCTGCCTTTCTGTAGAGACTGGAACTTCGCCGAGAAGACTAGCTTTACACTTGCTCTGACAGCTGCTGGGTTTAGCGGAACACTCCTTGATTCGCTTCTGGGTGCTCTCTTTCAGGCCAGCGTCATCGACGTCCACTCAGGAAAAGTTATAGAGGGCGATGGAGGCAGGAGAGTTCTTGTACACAGCACTCATCCTCTTCATCTTTCAAAGACAGATCAAGTAGGCAGTAAAGGCAGCAATCTTGCGGAAAGCAAGAATGGCATCGCAAAGACGAGTGGAGCGGACACTGCGGCATCATTCAAGGCACCGGAGGCAATGCTGAAGACTGGAACGAGCGGTAATGCGGTTGTAGATACCCAGCATGAAAGCCGGAAGATCGAAGTCGGAAGTGATTTGCTGGATAATAATGCTGTCAACATCCTTATGGCGGGTATGGTAAGTGTGGGAGCTATGGTAATTGCTTGTGTGATTTGGGATCTGCCCTTGAGCAGCATAGTTGGGATATAGCTGTCTGTAGTTGAATGCATTTGAAGCAAGGCTATAGTTCATGCTGGACGATTCGTTTGAACGTTTGTGACGCGGTGAGGACGGGGTTTGGAGCAAATATCTGTTTGCCAAGGCGCTAGTAGGGCGCGTCACTCAGTAGCCTGGAGTGTCGGGAGCTCCATCGATAGCAACAGTTCGAGATCCCGCCTTCCAACGTCAACAACAACCCAGCCCACTTAGCCATATATTCGAGGCTGAAGCTCTCGTATCGACCGAATCAACACCACCTTGCAAGCTTCCAACGCCAAATCCTTTAGGATGGTAGGCTATTACCGTCACAGCGCCCATGTGTACATGAACATGTTCTGACAATCACCTAGTCTCTCCGCTTCGTACCCAACAAGGCGCACCCCACGCAAACCGCTCTCGAGACTTCAGCACCCTCTGCCCCCGGTGTCCACGATACCCTGCGATCCCGCCTCGCTCAAACTTCCACAGCACCCACCGCCTCATCATCGTCGACAGCACCCATCGCTCTCCAGTCGGCGCACCCGCTCGAAGCCCGTCTTACGCAATGGCGAGACACCCAAGACCGCTTGAAGATGGAGATGCTGAGGCGACAGTTTGGTATCGCAGAGCCCGTACGTAGGGGTATGGAGCTCAAGATCGCCGAGGCGGGCGAGTGGAGGCCGGCAACTCTAGGTGGAAGCAGTGGCGTTCACAGGGACATTCTTCAGGGACGGGACTGCGAGATTGGCTGGGAGGATGTGTTCACTGGCAATGAGCTACGTGAGGTGCCGGACTTCCATACTGAGATTGAGCACAAGATGAGGATGAACTGGTAGAGCTTCATTGTCAGCTTACGCATGGGAACCGACACTTTGTCCGCTCAGGCTGTATGCACTGCGGACCGTTTACGATATGGACATGCGGCGTTGGTATAGAACCAAGACGGGAATGAAATGATGAAACCTTGAGCTTAAGCGGCTTGACAACCCTGTTAGACATGTCCTTTTCCATATGGCCTCTTATAGTGACAAAAAGGTTCGACACAAAGGTAATGTTCAGCAACTGAACATACCTGGATATGAATCAAGCCCTCAGCATGCATGTTCTGAGCCTCTCACATGCTAGACACTACAGTCTATCGTTCACGCCAGAGTAGCTCGGAAAGAAGGCCGGTGTCATTCGGCTTGCTGCACATGTGGCGTCGAGGAGATGCATGAACAGCATGGTTGACCAATTGTGACCACGGGGGTTACAATGCAGGGGCACACACTTGGGGAGCGAGAACCTGGCGCGTTGCAGGTCTACCAAGGTAGGTAGTGGCAGGAGAAGCACGACTCAGCTGGAGAAGGCCCTGTGGTACCGATAGACGTGTACCAGCAAACTTGCCGGGTGCAGCATCATGGCCAGGTGTTGAGGCGGTGTTCTTGGCTCAGTAGTGGCTCTTGGTGGAGACGGCGGGTCGCTCTTGCCGCGTTTGCGGATTGCGGAGAAGGGCATAACAAGGCGGCGACAGCGACTTGCCAATCGCGCACGGTCGCCCGACCTTCCATCACACTCTCGCATTGCACGCCCGACACATCTCAACACCAAACTATTTTTCGTTGCTATTGCCCCTGCGACGACGACACCGCCGACCGGAAAAACTACCAGTCGTGCACTTGTCATCCACTCGCTTGATCGCATCCAATCACCCCCCTTCCCATCACCGCACCACATCGCGACCGAAGTCGACCAACCATGGCGTCTACAGCGGATCAAGCCCCCACGGCACCACAAAGTACCCCACAACAAGCGGGCTCGGGGTCGCGACCACAGAGCAGGAGCGAAGGCCTATCGTCAAGTCCCGTCGAGATGAGGACTCTCCAGGCGTCGGGCGCCGTACCAGCCTCTACCAACACGAGCACGCATGTCGCAGAGACTCCCGTTACAGCTCCGATAGCGACTTCCATACCACCTGTGACCGAGACCAGTACCTCCGAGGACGCGACCGTCGCCGTCTCCCCGTCTGCGAAACTCGCACCTCCTGCTGCGTTAAATCGCGCAGAAACCGAGGCGATTGGGCCGTCGACCGATACACCAGCCGCGAACCCAGACAACACCAACGGGCCGGTGCTGGTGATAATGCTGCTTCTCACTAGTGGCGCGAGGCACCCATATAAGATTGAGGAGAAATATCTCAAGAAGCGTAATATTAATGTTGACAACATGGATCCCTACAACATCAGCGTGTACACGCTCAAGGAGCTGATATGGCGGGACTGGCGGGAAGGTATGCATACGCATCTCTTCTTCACACTGCATCTGGGCCGGAGAACGAATGCCTTGCAGACTTGCTCACGCAAAACGCTAACTCGTCGTTGCAGAATGGGAGACCCGACCCACGTCGCCGAGCTCAATACGACTGATACATTTTGGTCGCATGCTCGACGACAAATCGCCACTAAAGGGTAAGAATCCCCATCTTCATCATGTCAACGTCCTTGGCACAGCTTGTCCAATCGCTCAGCACATGCCGTTCATTGGTCGATGCAGCCATGACGCGCAGCCCGCATAGAGAGACCCTTCAGATTTCATGGTGTAGCCACTGACAAACGCATAGACTGCCGGTTCCAGACAGACTCGCCTAATGTGGTGCACATGACAGTCAAGCCACAAGAGATGGTTGACGACGAAGAAAACGCCAAGACCGGCAAGACTGGGAGCCGAAGAGATGGCGACGACGAGCCCACGGCTGGCTGTCGTTGCGTCATCTTGTAGATGTCATGTCTGCTCAACTATACTCGGAGCCGGCAAAAGTATATACAGCGTCTCACGAGGAATGGTAGCCAAAGTCCTTTTCTGACAGCACCCTTTGAGGGTAATTTCTAGTTATCGTAATTGGCCGTCGCAGGCGGCTTTGGATCGCGGCGTTCTGTGAAGCGAAGTTGGGTACTTTCCTCACTCAACACATTCTAGTTTCTGCTTTCCTTGCGTGCATATGGGATTTGTATTAGTTTGGTCCAGCTTGGAGTGGGCTCATTTCTTTATATTTTGTATAAGTACGTACATTTTCTGGCGTGTCAGGAGGATTGTGGGAATAGATCGTATTGAACCTTTTAACTAGCACCATTCCCATGTGAAGAGCCCTTGGCAATTCAACTTGATAGATAATGTTGTTTTGGTGAGAGACGAGTCTTGGGCGATTGCATCGTGTATGGATGCGCAGGTGTTTGATCTGCTCAGGTGGACCCTGATGATCCCGAGGTTGTGTTCGATGCCGTCATCAATGCTTAAGCTACCCCAAGCTACGATGTCTCTCCGTCACACCACGCACCTCTTGTCAAAACCACACAGCTAGCAACTCAAATCCAAACACATCAACATGGTGCTCGAAGACGTCGGAAATACCGCCCCCGAAGGCTTCTCGGATAACCCGTACCCCTCCTCGGACGATCCATATGCATCCGCGTCTCCGCCATCCTCCGGCGCTCGTTTTGACTCGAGCGCTTTACCCCAGCCATTGCCTATCCTAGGCACCTTCATGGGCTTCTCCGATCGCGCTGTTCGATTCAAGACTGAGACCACAATCAAATTTGCTGAGCGCAAGGTCGGCCGTCAACTGAACTCGGAAGAAGCGCAGGCGCTCGCATACCACATATACCAGCTTGAGCAAACAAAGAGCTATTTCGCCGCCACTGGTGCAGCTGCAGGAACATACCAATGGTACCGGACTATGGACAAGATGAAGTATCCCTTCTATCAGCCCAAGGTCGAGGACATTGACCGAAATAAGTTTGGCCCCATCAAGGGCCCCATGGCACAATTTGCGCGACACACGTGGAGATTTTCTCTATACGTGTTGGTGGCCGGGCAAATGGGCAACATTATCGGCCAGCTCCTTGCGCAACCACTCGCTGCGGTCAACACCTCCAATGATCCAAAGTTGGAGCAGTTTGGACAGGAGCTGAAGGCATCATCACACGCTGAAGGGCAAAGGACCGCACAACAAGGGCGCGAGATTCAGGACAGGCGACGAGAGTTCCAGGAGCAGGTAAAGAATCGCGCGGGAGGTGGCCCATCACCACAAGCTAGGTGGGGTAAGCAACCTCAAGAGAATGGCGATGGAGGTGACGACATGAGCCCAACCGCTGGAAACGAAGCGTGGGGTACCAAGACCGTTGGATCAGACACGTGGGAGACTTTCTCGAACGACACATCGCAGCCGACTCCACGACGGCAGTCCGCACAACCATCATCCCTTCCTTTTGATGATGACGCTTCCCCTACCGGTGGCCTCTTTCAAGATGAAGTTAACAACCCGCAATCGCAGCCCCAATCTCAAGCAAGACCTGGCGAGTCGTCATGGGACCGCCTTAGGCGTGGCGGAGGATCGGCGCCACTTCAAAAGCCACCGCAGCAGCAATCGCGGAGAGCTGAGCCCGATCGCAGGGAGCAAAGGGATGGGTCTACGCTCGGGGATTCGTATACCTTCATTGAAGGTGATGAGGAAAGGGCTAGGGAGAGAGAGCGCGCACAGCAAGAGTTCGATGCTAGACTAGAGCGCGAACGCCAGGGACGCGATTTCAGCGACGAAACCAAGAAATGGTAAGGAACAGCGATTGAAAGACAATCAATGACAACGTGTTGATGATCAT
>JAESFQ010000884.1_pt1 | contig 10944 bp, 7 predicted proteins | sample 9269431 | NCBI WGS metagenome assembly JAESFQ01 (sample SAMN14502588, study PRJNA617103) | algae metagenome | isolation source: Plectolyngbya sp. WJT66-NPBG17 and co-occurring heterotrophs from well... | place: USA: Mojave Desert, Joshua Tree National Park, California | collected 2006-08-06 | reverse complement strand
ACAAGAATAGCTTGCGAACGCCGAGTATTTCCTTACGATGGGTACAATGTGTTTGCTCTCTTGGGCAGATGGTCCCTAGTCTGTGGAAGTGGGTATAGTGCCCCCCTAGAGTTGGATCCACAGCAAAAAAATGCCAGATGTGTCCGCCTTACCGCAACAAAAAAGCTTGCTACACACCGTGTAGCTACTATCCATGATTCAGCCGAGGTTTGAACTCGGGACCTTCAGTGTTCGAAGCCCTGTGAAAGGCTCTGTTAGACTGACGTGATAACCAACTACACCACCGAACCGGTTTTGATGACAAACGTCGATGTTGTAACGCTTATGTAGTTTTTCCGTGGAGTTGTGAGTCAAACTGACTTGCAACTGAAACGATAGAATCGCCATCTCAGAAGCGTAGAGATGAGTACTACGTAGTGTCTGAATCTCCCTCATCCAATTTGGGGGTAAAGGTTTGTTGGCTGGGGTGGAGACTAAAACGGCGAAACTTCGGCACACGAACCTCGCAAGCGCGATGCAGCGAGCCTATACACAATGTAGCCTGGGATACCAGAAGCAAATGTCGCTCTAAAAAGAACACAGCTACATCTCTGCATCGCTATGTATTCCGTGTAAAGAACTTCTACATCGATCTTGTGAACATGGCCAAAATTCAAAACCTCCGTCTCACAACCCCACATCACGCATAGCTTCACACCCCCTACCCAAAGCCTCTATCCGTTCCAGCAGCAAAAAGAAGGTCTTGCCCGGAATCGAACCGGGGTTGCCGGAAGACTCTGACGAGGAATCAGAATCCGGAGTGATAACCGCTACCTGGAATGGTTATTAGCGGGGGCAAGTTGGGAAGTGAGGACGTGGGTGAACGTACACTACAAAACCGATTGTAAGCGCTTTTGCTTGGCTGGTTGATGGTGCAAGGAAAAAATAGTACGGCTTATGTAGATGATAAAATTGCAGTGGAAAGGACTTGGTGCTGCGCAAGTGAGGTGATGAGGCAGTGGTGGGGCTACAGTGAGAATTTGCTGGAGAAAGTGGTGCGAGGACGCCGATGTATGCCGGGGTTGCATGGGACGATTGTATTAGCATCACAACATCATGTGTGGACTGATCAAACAAGGTTGGTAACGGTATTGATTGTAGCGTTCTTTGCAAACTATCAATTTAGACCATGCCCTCCTGAAGCTGGCCTCTGCCCAGGCCCTAACAATCATCCCGACCAAGTAGCGAGTGAACGAAATCCGCCTAGGCTAAGACGCCTTACCAACACCCACTGGATATAAAACTCTCGTGCAAAGAAAAACAAAATGGGAGATAAAAGTCGCTCAGAAACCATGTGGTAAAGGTAGCGGATTGGGTATCAATGGTGCGCAGCAGCAAAGCCAGCATGGAGAAGAAACATTACAGATAGGCGGTATGGGGGATATGATGCGCGTGAGCACAACCGCTTTCTAGCCTTGAAGTCAGGCCCCTAGGGTTTGTTGAGCGAGTGAAAGAATACAAAAGTGAGAGGTAAAGTAAAATAACAGTAGGAAAGATGCAGACGAGGCAGATGTACCTCCGCACAATGACGTCGAGTCATATGGGTCGTTGCCCTAGCAGTAGGAAAAATGTGAAAGTATACAGATGAAAGATCGGAGATAGTCCAAAGACAAAGAGAGTAACAGGCGGCAAGAGACAATCGATCGACCGTAAAGCATCCCCGTCACACATGAGTGAGTCGTAAGTGCAGTGCGTTCTTTTAGAAACCACGGAAAGGGTCGTTAGCATCGAAGTCGAACAGGCCGCCGCCCCGGTTCGACTGGTCGCGCGTGCTGGCGCTCCACTGGCTGCTGCCGCGACGACGACGGTGCTGCATGTGCGGTGCTCGTCCGCCGTAGCTGCTCAGCTGCTTTGGGTCACCGAGAGCATTGTCAATGAATGCTTCCATACGAACAGTGCCCATGGTGTCGAAGAAGTGTTGGCGAGTCGATGTGCTAGCTTCTGAAGTTCGAGAGCTCATGGCGCCGCTGTTGGGGTTATAGACAGATGAAGGTACCGATGGTGGCACGCCAGCACTGTACATGTCGGAAGACCCGTTAGAGTATACGGACGGTACGTGCTGGTGCGAGAAACTGCGGAAGGGGACATTTGGAGGAGGTGCACTTGGTCCAGTGGAGCTTCTCTTCCTGCCGTGTTGTGGGCCACGAGGTATGACCGGAGGACTGGCAGAGTCTGGTATGGCCGTTTCGAACCCAGCAAGAGAAGGCAAGCTAGGCATTGGCTCATCCTGAGATGCGTAGCGAGCCATCACCGGATTTGTCCTTCCTTTGGCGAGACGCACAGAGTCTTGAACACGGCTACGGCGGAGTGTTGCACCTTGTTGACGTTGGAGTGTTTCATCGACCGGCGGCGGTATAGGCGGCAAAGAGCTGAGATCTGGCATCGGTGCGCTCGAATGAGTGAGGAAGGAAAGTGCCGTCAGCCAAAGGTAATGACGTTCGCGGGACGATGTGGTGAACTTGAGTGCACGGGCAGGAGTAAGGATAAGGATGGAGCGGTTGAAGAGTGTCTCGTTCTTGGGGGCAGGGCAATTATCGGCGACATCGAGAACAGACTGGATGACAACTAGTGATGTGTTAGTAAAGAGAAGAATGCGCAAAAACTCGAGAGACTCACGTTTGCGGCCACTCTTGCCCATCAAAGCGGAACCCGTGGTTGGCTGCTTGCTACTCCACAAGATAGCCCTTTCATATGGAGAAATCCAGACCCAGCGCTTATGCCTCACACCGTGGCTAGCCAATGAAGCCTCCTCTGCCGCTCGACTGATATCTATCGGCGTGTCAGGACCACCAAAGGTCTTCCTCTTACGGACATATTTCCACATGAACTCTCCAATCATAGCTGCGGCGATGGCGTCCACGACACTAGTCTGCGCTACTGAGCTGTTGAAAGACCCATTGACAGACCCGTTGGCCGTGTAGCCCGTTGCCGCAGTGGCTGTCGACAGCTGATGCCGATGGCGGAAACCACTTGCGCTGACAATGTCGCTCGGCAGGGGAGGAATTGAGGATGTGTCAGCGTTGCTTGGAGTTGCAGGCAGGGTGGGTGATCTGCTCCGAGAGCGTGTACCCTTGGCTACGGGAGCAGCAGATCGAACCTTCCGTAGACTATCCTTCCGCTGATGCTGCTTTACGCCATATGGACGGCGACCGGCGTAGGAGCCACTGTTGCGAGGCGTTGGGCTCTGCGAACCCTCACTCTTACTCACCGGCTTGTTGCGCGAGCTCGATCGAGTAGGCACTGGGAAAGGAGGCTTCGGCAGGTGGTTGCTAGAGCCCAGGCTTCCAATACTTGGACTGCGTGAGCGAGCGTGGGCCGCAGTTCCGCTCTGGATCATGGCAGATCGTCGAATGCTGGGTTGGCGGCCAATCGAGTTGCGCTGTGTCTTGCCAATTCTAGAAGGCTTTTCTACTGAGCTTCGCTTAGACGCTATTGAGTCCTCGGATGGTCTAGGCATCGGTGTAGTTTCCTTGTCTTCTGGAACAGGCGTTGGTGGGTTCACTGGTCGTCCGCTCTTTGCATTGCGGGACGAAAGCATTGTAGTAGAGAATTGTGGGCTCCTGTAATCATCGTCGCTCAGCTCGGCGTCTTCGTCCTCTTCGTCGGATGAGGGTCCATCAAACCCGGCGAAAAGACTGCTTGTCCGGAAAGGCCGGCTGAGTACGTCTGTATGAAGATGGCGCGACAAAGGCCCATTGTCGTTGTTCCCGGGGTAACGATCCTCAATCTTCTTCTCAGCAGCCTTTTCGAGACGGGTCATGAAATCCTGACGAGTTGTTGATTTCAGAGTAGATTGTTCTGCGTCGCTCGAAGTGGGAAGATGGGAGTCGTTCTTCGTCGTCTTGTTGTGATCTGGCTCAGGCGTTCCAGGCTTGGAGGATATAGCAGAGGGCAGGAGATGCGCAGGAAGCTTGACAGATCTCTGGTCGACTCTGATTGGCTCAGTCTGCATGGAAGCCGAACGCATTGGAGCTACAAGATCACCACTGGTCTGAGTCGACACAGTCTTGGTTCCCGGAGGAAGGATAGGGGCCTTGGGCGACGAGGGGGCTGATGTAGGAGCATGTATGGCAATTGAAGGGACTAAGATCGGGGCTGGCGGTGGAGGTCTCGTGGGCTTCTCCGGCACCAACTCAGGCTCGATCGGCGAGTCTGTCTGTGTGGCCGTAGATACGAGCTGGATTTGGGAGACCGGTGACAAGAGTACTTTATCCGATGCGACAGGAATTCTGGGAGTAGGTGGCGGGCTAAGAGGCTGGTCGACGGTCTGTACCGAGCTTGACGTCGTAGTGCAAATTTCAGGACCGACGTGCACCGGAACACTTGAAGTCAAGGGTACTGAAACGCGTTTCCGACTCTGGTTCGCCTCAATATCAGCAGCAGTAGACGAGACATCATTCGGCTTCATCTGGATAGATGGTTCAATCGTTTGCGACGTCGCTTCCACCATGACCAGTTTGGTAGGCGATGGCGGAGGCGATGGTTGCACGCCAGTGTCGACATAGATTGGTCGCGTTGGCGGGAACACTAGAGTAATATCGCGAGGTGTCAGTGTGACTGATGATTGAATCGTTTCATACGAGGATTTCCGAGGCTCGGTTCCATCGGCCGTCGCAGCAGGGCTATCCCAGGCAACCTGCTGGGTATCGCTGCTCAAACCCAGGATGCGTTTTGCTTTTTCGTCTGGTAGCATCGACTGTCGGGATTCGCGAACTCTTCGAGCTCGCATTTCATTTTCTGGGAAATCGTCCGAATCAAGCTCCAGATCATCCAACTCTTCCTCTTCTTCGTCAAATATGAGTTCGTCTGCAAGACTCATACCGTTGCCTCTGCCGTAACCATCGGAGCTCATCAAAGACATCCGATAGCTGCGTCCAATGCTCTTGTAACTGCTGTTGCTTCGGTTTCTTGAATGGCGTCCAAGACGAGTAGAAGATCTGCGTTGAGGCGACGAACGTACGCTTCCTGCGTCACTCTCTGGTACACCAGCATCCCTACTCGGATCTTCTGTCTCACTTTCGAGACCAGCCTCCTCATTGGCAGCTTCTTGTATAGCGATTTCGTCCAAAAGCATCCTCAAACGGGTTTCAGAAACGTGAACGCGTCGCTCCAGAATTCGTTTTTCTCCTGCCCACTCTTCTTTTTCGCGAGCCCACATATCGTGCACCTTGGTAGAATCGTCATCTTGGCTTCGTGTCTTCTTCTCTGCTGCTGCTAGCTTCTCCCGCAGATCGGCATTAGTTTCCTTAAACTTGTCTCTTTCTCCTGCAATTTCTTCCAGTGCAGCAAGTGTTTCGGTCTCAAAGTGCTGGAGCTGACGTTTGACTGATTTGCCCTCCTTGGTGGACAACGAAAGCTGTTTAGCAAGAGAGTCGTTATCGGTCCTCGCCGTGTGCAGGCTTGATTCCAGATCATCGATGAACTTGTGCTTCGAATCTAATTCCCGACGGAGGTTTAAGATCTCAGATACTAAATTTGCATGCAAAGTTGGGGTGAAGCGACGCGGGTCCAGAATGGAGATGTTCTCATCGTTGGCGGCATCATCCGAACTGAAACTATGGTCTGGTGGAAGAGGAGGCGGTGAGCTGGTAATGTCGCTTCCTGGTGTGTCGTATCTTGAGGTTGTCCGAGATAGGGAGCTATAGGGTGTACCAACGGGTGTGGGAAGCGGGTGGTTGGTCAGGAACGTTTCCTGGTCCGAAAAATAGTCGGTGGCCATAATGTCGGGCGCGTGGCTCAGGCTGAGCAGTGTGTATCATGCACTAAGGTGTTCAGAACCACAACGAAGTGGTGCTGTAGGTGTGTATAGTCTAACACATGCCTGTAGCGGAGTTAGGATATGACTAAGATTTAATAGAGTGTGGTCTGGTCTGGTGCCGGGGCTGGGGCTTTGTTCGTGAGGACAAAGTGCTCACGTATCCGCAACCGAGAGTCGCAACAACAACGCCGGTGTTGGCCTCCAGTAGACGTGGCGATGGTACACGTACCGGTCGAGTCCTGCGTGCCACGATCGGGTATTGAACGTCTAGCTACTTGAGAAAGCAAAAGTCGTGTTGTACGATGGTCTGGGGCGTCGGATCGGATTACGTGGGGTAGGTATATCGACGAGTAAAGCAGTGTTCGGACGGGGTCTATTCTGCAGCAAAAGGTCAACACCTAACGTCTTGAAGGAAAGACTCCTGACATAGCGGACTGGTCTAGCGATGGGCTGAAAGGGTGCGCGCACTTACGGTTCAAAAGAATGACGTGACGAGCTGATGATAGTCGACAGATGCGGAAATGTTGCTCAACTCATTCCATAGACGCGATGCAAATGAGATGAGGAAAGCGACTAATGGCGCAGGCTAAAACACTTTTGATGGTAAGAAAAGAACTGTCAAGCAACGGGCAGCGGGCCCTACGAGAAAGATACCCGTGTGTCGTCACGGCACGGAGCGTAGGGAGAAGAGGGAGGGACAGGCACAACTTGAGCATGAAATCGCTGTGATCGCCCATGCATCAGCTAGGATCCCGGAACTCGGGCACAAGTCCGCACAGTCCACTGACAAGGTGGAACTATGGCCAAAGGCACGAATAGGATTCATAGGGTCAATCAAACCCCATCTGTGCCTGTCAAATTTGTTTCGATGTCCGAGTCCATCTGCTTATGCACGTCTCCGCACTAGCGAGCACAAGTATCCCTGCATGCAGGCTGGGCCGAGGGTCCCTTGTATTCCTAGCACACTATTGGCTCAGGCTCCTCCGCTTTCCGCTTTTCAGACCAGCTTCATTGGCTGTGCATTTAGGTCCAACGTTCCCTTAAATGCGTCCCGCGGCGATGGCCAATGCCCTAGCAAGTTGGAGGAAATGATCCAACAAGGGGCAGGTGGTAACGAATGCGAATGGTAACGGCCTCGACGAAGGAGGTGTGATGATAGGAGCATCAGCAGATGCGAGGCGCAAGTCCATACAAGACCCCACACGGAGCTGGCTTCAGGCGAAAGTTGCGCTGACGGTAATTTGTAAGACGAACATTGTCGCCGTCTAAAGCTCCGCAAAAGCCTTGGCCTATCAGCAAATCTGGACTCCTCCGGAGTACGTCTGGCGTTCGTGATGAGCTGTGATTGAGAGTTTCAGCCTCTTCACCACGCCGCACACTTGGCCCACCATGGAAAGCTTTGGACCAAGTGGCACGTTCATGTCCCGGTCCGAGCTGTTAAACTCTCGATGGCGCCCAACGATCCGATGCGCCGGTGCGGTGCCGTTAGGTTGTAGTCAAAGCCTGTAATTAAAATATACATCTTGAGACTTTCGTCGTGTTTCGGTCTCCTAATTGATATCTCTAAGGTGCCCAGAAAAGGAGATATACATGAAGTGCCGGACTGGTGGGTAGTTGCATGAACGGGCAGCCTCATCCTGTACTGCCGAGTCAGGAGAGAGTCAAGTAGAGGTAGCGGATTTCCTACTTTGAGAAGAAAGGATTCGTCCGTGCGCTCTTGGCGGTGCAAAGGAGCCGAACTCGAGTCCAGATCGACGTAATCCTCAGAGTTGAAAATACGGGTAGCTCAGCCTCAAAGTTGTTTTTGCGCGAGAGAGAGTCACTATGCCAAAGCAGAGTCGTGGCAGTTGTCGGTCATGATTCGTCATGACCCGTCAGGGTAGTTGAATAAGGAGGTACATGCGAAAGTCGAAGATCCTAGCAACATGAGGGCCGCGTACTTACGATATGTTACCCCAACAAATCGAAGAGGGGAGTCGACGCTACCATGCCGTTTGATCTGGCCAGGCTGAGCCGGTTGGATGAGCAATCCCCCGCGGACGGGAGGGATATAGTTCGAAGGCGTCGCGTCGCGTTCAAGACGCCATCGAATGCCGTTTCGTTGAGCGCCTCCTAATAAACAGTGTTGCCGGGCGGTGGAGATACTCGCGTCTATCATTCGTGAATCCCATCGGGCAAAGTATCGATTCAGAATGCAGGTTGCGAGCATCTGCAAGGGCTACTTGGTCCACCAGCGGAGAGTGGACCTTGTGTGCAGACAGCTGCAGGGCGCTATGCGACGACCTGGCAATTATCAGAACGTTCTATGATCATGATCTCTGCTGACAAACGGCACACCAGCTCACGATTCAGCAGCCGAACAATGCATGCCTCATCAGGTGTCGCTCGGTGTTGCTCGGCGCCATTGAAGCTCGCTGTCGTCTCAGAAAAGCAAATAAGAGATTTGCGTCGTAATCGGCTACGGCTCCCTGAATCTTCGGCGTCGACGAGAAGCTTAGACGGTATAGCATGACGCGGAAGCGCCAATGCCGGCGTACCCTATCTTAGCGTGCCCCTCTCGTTGCCCTGCGCCATCCTTTCTGGCCTTTTTTGCCTTTGCCGGGTTGGTGATGCGCGCTCAGTGGGCTACCTCCGATTTGAGCAGACAGCCAGTGATGGCCTTGTCGGGCCAGGGTTCGATGGCCCCGCCATGACGTGACTAAGCGACCATCGACCGAAAATTCGAGCAGACAGTCACAACGAGCATATCGTGATAGTTTCGACAACGCTTGTAGGAAAACCGGAACGAGACAGGCGACATGGCGCAATCAAATCAAAATGCACCACCAGCAGCGTCTGCAGAGTTGCCGCCGGCAATGGCTGAGGTCAAGTCGCAGAGCGTAGACGACTTGCTCAAGGAGATGAACCGTATGCCAATCTTCATGACCAGTCTAGATGAAACAGATGGCGAGGGAGGCGAGAACCTGGCACTGGAGGCGTTGAAAGCAATGGCGTACGAAGGAACCCGTGCCGAGATAGCTGAAAACTTCCGGCAACAAGGCAACGAATGCGCACGAGCAAAGCAATGGACAGACGCGAAAGAGTTCTACGACAAGGCAATAGCAGCACTCAAAGGCCCGCAAAACAATCCGGATCCGGATGCAGAAGGACCTGATGTTATTCCAGTTGAGCTTGACGAGAAGGAAGAGGCTGAGAAGGAAAGGGTGATTGCAGAAGCCGTCTACGTCAACCGAGCATTGTGCAACTTGGAGAAGAGTAAGTATGGAATAGATAGCACAGTCCTAGGACATGCATCCCAGCTTTTTCACAAAAGCATAATGATTATAGCATGCTAACGTGCACCAGAAAACTACCGCTCCTGCATCCAAGACTGTATATCAACACTTCGCATCAACACCACCAACATCAAAGCCTTCTACAGGTCAGCCACAGCTAGTCTAGCACTAGACAAGCTACAAGAAGCAGCGTGGGCCTGCGACCGAGGACTAGCCCTAGATGCTACCAACGCCCCTCTCAAGGCGCTCAAAACAAGGATCGACGCTCGAAAACAGTACATAGATTCCGTCGAAAAGGCCCGACGCGAACGCGAAGAAAAGGCTGCGTCAGAGCGAGCAACACTGAAACTCGCCTTGAGGAGCCGAAATATCTTGACGCGGAGCACGGAGAAGCCTCCAGATCTAGAAGACGCCACCGTCAAGCTGGAGAACAGTCTGGACCCCTCTTCCACACTGACACTGCCAGTCATCCTGCTCTACCCCATGCACTCGCAATCCGACTTCATCAAGGCATTCTCCGAAAAAGAGAAGCTAGGCGAACATCTCGATTACATCTTCCCGCTGCCCTGGGACGAACAACACGAGTACACTACTGACAACGTCGAAGCGTACATGGAGACGGCAGCGGGCGGTCTAATCAAAGTAGGGAAGAAGATGAGCCTAGGCAAGGTACTCGGAAGCGGGAAGCCAGAAGTTGTCGACGGCTTGGTAACGATCAGCGTGGTGCCCAAGGACAAGGCGGCAGGGTGGATCGAAGAGTTCAAGAAACGCAAGGGCAAAACAGCATAAAGCTGCCCAAAGCCAAAGGGTCTATGCACAGAAATTCCGAAGGCGGAGCACGTCCGCCGGATCTGCTCCCCCGGACCGAACAATGACGATTGTCTAGATGAATCGATGAATGAATCAACGAACACATGCAAGCTACGGGCACCAAGCGCCATCACCTCGAATCACGCATTGTGCATCGCGTGTCATCAAATCCGCAAAATCTCCGTACCTGATCGCTGACGTACCTTTACGCTCCGACCGTTTAAAACGTGCATCGTGCGTCGTGCGTCGTGCATCGTGCATCGTGCATCTATCCCCACTGCACATCCACCCCCTGTCCGAGGAAGCCCATCGGGCAAACCGGCTATATCACACCCAGTTTTCTTGTTGAACTTGACCACCAAAATCCACTTTGGCCCGAAGAGTAATGCGGGAGGCTAATTAGAAAATCGGCATCCCTTCCAGTACCTGACCACTTTCCACATTGCGCTGCTCCCGAAGCCCAGTAAACAAGATATGCAAAGACGGACGGCATCGAGATGCTTTCGGCTGCATTGCCAAAGAAAGCCTCACAGCGGATACGTGCAACGATGTTTCATGTAGAAACCGGTTTTCTCCGCTGCTTTTCAACAACTAGTCACATACGAGTTGCCCTGCAGCGGCCAGAATCTCAACACAGGTGTTCGCACGGCTCGCTTATGCAAGGTACATCTCATGTCCCATGGTTGAACACGTTGCGCGGCTGGCTGAGATAGCTGGTGGGGTGGGACTAGTAAGGGTCTCGCCTTTTAGCCGTTGGGGCGATGCTGGGGCCGAACAGATGTTCTATTCTATTGGCGGTAATATGGAGCAATATAACGAGGGGCTGGACCAATCACGATGATGATGTGGAAGAGGTTTTTTAATCTATGCTTTGAATTTTTATGCTGGACTAGATGCATTAATGTGATGAGCTGCAGAAAGTTTTTGCATCGTAAACGCCAATACAAGGGGAGAGAACATCATCCGCTGAGGGACGACAAACATGGACCCGGTAGTAAATTGTACAGAATGAACCTTCAATACAGAGAACAGCCATTAACGCGTGATCACCGTGTGTCTTGC
>JAESFQ010000883.1_pt1 | contig 10952 bp, 6 predicted proteins | sample 9269431 | NCBI WGS metagenome assembly JAESFQ01 (sample SAMN14502588, study PRJNA617103) | algae metagenome | isolation source: Plectolyngbya sp. WJT66-NPBG17 and co-occurring heterotrophs from well... | place: USA: Mojave Desert, Joshua Tree National Park, California | collected 2006-08-06 | reverse complement strand
GGTGGTAATGTGGTCATATTTTGTTGCCGGCTGGCCCCAAGCGTTCGTATCCCCATCTTTGCCCCAACTCCACAAGCCCAGTTTCAGAAGCAGCTCTCGAAAAAAACACATACAAGCCCGTCACTTAAAACACGTCCTAGACCGCTCCGTCCTCCCCCTCTCCAAACTTCCCTCTCCACACTCTCCTTATCCGTGCCAAACGCAGAAGTGAGAAATGCGTACCCGGTAACCTCTCATCTCTCCCCTCACCATTCCTCCCCTCATCCACCGCCCCAAGCGCCTCATCCAAATCTCCTTTTTCCAAACCCTCATCTGCAGTGTGTTCTCCGCCTTGTCCACCAACCTTCCGTTCTCCGTCGTCAACAATTAGGATAAGTCGAGAATGCGCGAAGAAGAGCTTAGAGTTAGACCGTGTACAAAAACTCATTTCGTCACTGCTACATGAATACGGTGAAGATGTAAAGAAGTCTCGCAGGAGAAAATGTAATACTATAGACACCACAATGCATGCACAGGGCGCTGTGCTTCATGTCTAGACCAAACGAGTGTTGGGTGTTGCGACAATAGTGAGTGGATTATCACAAGCATAACCGCAATCCAATGAACAATACAGACGAATTTGGCAAACCGCCGTCACAGAACATCCAAAGATCCAAAGACTTCAACCAGAATCATTCGCGAAAGCTACAAGACGTGCGCATACTAGAAATGTGACGGATTGGTACAAGCGTACTGTAAGCACGTGCAAATTTGACACGTCGAAATCCGGGGTATCGATAAGAAGTGGGGTTGCGGAGCGCATTGGAAATTATTAGGAAATAGCACTTTACTAAGGCTTCGAACTTTAGCCATGTCCTGTACCTTCAAAGGGATATCACGAGACTCGTCTGTAATTCCCAAAAAGAGAAAGGTGCGGCAACAAGAGAGCGGTCAAGTTGATATGTAATGCGTTATGCGAAAGAGTAGGCTCGGAAGATTTTACCTTGTACAATGTTTCTGGCATAACCTTGTCCGGTCATTGCTCGGGGGACGTCTAGACAAGGTGGCAAAGGTACCAAAAACTCTTGCCGCCTCGACTTCGGCGGAATCGGGGAGGTGGTTTAGCATCACGTCTGGGGCCTCCGCTTATGGCCGTAGCGCGTGATGACTTGGCAAGGCTGTACGAACAGCGACCGGCCAGGCTACGGCATCCGAAAGAGAATACACGTAGATTGAGCTAGAAGAAGTTGAGCCCTGGGGTGCAGTCAACGGCTGAGGCGGAAGATTTGGCAGAAGTTCATGTCGTGGGCATCGCGGCTTCAGCTGAATACTACTACAAGAATGCTGACATGGCGGTCGGGTCGTATTAGTGCAGTCCCTGATCTTCAGTCTGCATTTCCCGCAGCTCCCAACGGTTGGATGCATGTCGTTGGCCACGGTTTCCATTCGAGAAGGCGGTCAGCGCGCCTTACCCAAACTCGCCACACATAGATGGCCTTTTGCAACGTGGGCTGCGACATGGCTCCCGGCGGCGGCAAAAGCTGCTGCCCCACGGTCGTGAACAAAAAGAACCAGGCAATCGGCAGGTCGCAACGAAAAAACTGGAGAAAATACGGCCAGCGTGAAAATCTCTAGCATTCACTCGGTTTCTAGTGAAATCATTCACGGACAACAACTGCGCAGAGGCGGCGAAGGCGTGGCCGGTCCCTCCACGCAGGGGCCAGCGCGCGCTAATCTTATCGGCGCCCTGGCGAGAAATTTCTCAAAGCGAGCCATCCCACCAAACGCAATATTAAAGAGCCCCTCCAGCCTCTGCTGCCACCTCTTCTCCACCCACTCTCCCTTTCTCTTCTTTCTGTCGTTGTGCCAGGTAGCATAGAGAGGTCGCGAGTCACGTTCTTCGCGTTGATACCCCCGGATAGACTCACTCTATCTTTTCACGCCAAAAGTTTTTTAGGCCCCGCCGCCTAGGTCCATATATAAGGACTACCACCCCGCCTCTTCTTGCGATCCCTCTACACACTCCCCCTCCACACCCAACCGACAAAATGGCGCCTGCTGCTTCGCACGATGCCAAGGACATCAAGTCCGAGAACTCAAAGTCGCTCAAGGCGCTTGAGGAGATGATGCAGAAGTTGACCATGTCCAAGGCCCAGGACGAGATCAACGCCTCTGCTCAGGCCATCGCCACCTTCATCAACGGCGACATTGAGGAGGCTGACGCTCCCACCAAGTATGTGCAAACTCTACCTCACCCCCGCCACAGGGCAAATGCTAACAATTTCTCCAGGGCTGTCCAGGTGCTTAAGAAGCAACTCGCCAGCAAGAAGGATGCCGTTGCCCGTGAGCGCGCCCTCGACGCCATCCGTGCTATCGCCCAGCACGCACACGTTGCCGCCGCCGTCGAGCCCTACCTCGTTTCCCTGCTGCCGGACGTGCTGGCCGCGGTCGGTGACAAGATGAGCGGCGTCAAGGTCGCTGCTCAGACCGCCGCCGAGTCCATCGTCCAGGCTGCCAACCCCAACGCCGTCAAGGCCATCATCCCCCACATCATCCACTCGCTGGAGAACGCACAGAAGTGGCCCGAGAAGATGACCGACCTGAAGTGCATCGAGGTCCTCACCAAGAGCGCCCCCGCACAGATGGCTTTCCGTGTCCCCGACCTGATTCCCGTCATCTCGGGAGCCATGTGGGACACCAAGCCCGAGGTCAAGAAGGCTGCCTACGCCACCATGGAGACTCTCTGCTCTTTGATCTCCAACAAGGATATCGAGCGTTTCATTCCCGAGCTCATCAAGTGTATCGCCAAGCCTGAGAACGTCCCCGAGACCGTTCACTTGCTCGGTGCCACCACCTTCGTCACTGATGTCCACGAGCCCACTCTCGCCATCATGGTTCCCCTGCTTGAGCGTGGTCTCGTCGAGCGCGAGACTGCCATCAAGCGTAAGTCTGCCGTCATTATCGACAACATGTGCAAGCTTGTCGAAGACCCCCAGATTGTCGCCGCTTTCTTGCCCCGTCTCATGCCCGCGCTTGAGAAGAACCACGACAACTTGGCTGACCCCGAGGCCCGTGAGAAGACCCGCCAGGGTCTCGACACCCTCATCCGTGTCGGTCACGTTCAGAACGGCAAGATCCCCGAGCTTGAGAAGTCTGGTGACATCTCCACCATTGCCAACAACCTCAAGGCCGCTATCCCCTCCAAGATCAAGATCGATGACCGATTCACCCCTGTCGTCAATTACGTTGGCGCCATTGGTGGTCAGCTCATTGATGAGAAGGACTACGAGCCTCTCAACTGGCAGGCCAACGCTGGTCCTTTCGTTGCCGTCCTTGTCGGTGACGAGCTGGCCAAGGAGGTCACTGAGGAGACCCGCAAGCGATCTCTCCCTGGTGCCGCCGCTGAGCGCGCCGTCGAGCCCGATGAGGAGGAGGGCGAGGACCTCTGCAACTGCACATTCAACTTGGCCTACGGTGCTAAGATCCTGCTCAACCAGACTCATCTCCGTCTGAAGCGTGGTCAGCGTTACGGTCTCCTCGGACCCAACGGTTCCGGAAAGACCACCCTCATGCGCGCCATCAACAACGAGCAGGTCGAGGGTTTCCCCAAGCAGAGCGAAGTTAAGACCGTCTACGTCGAGCACGACTTGGACTCTGCCGACACTGAGATGACCGTTCTCGGCTGGACCATGAACAAGCTCAAGTCGGTCGGTATCGAGACTCCTGAGGACGAGGTCAAGTCCACCCTCAACGAGTTCGGTTTCTCCGACGACATGTACAACGGTCCTATCGGTGCTCTTTCCGGTGGATGGAAGATGAAGCTCGCGCTCGCTCGTGCCGTTTTCGAGAAGCCCGATATTCTGCTGCTCGACGAGCCCACCAACCATTTGGATGTCAAGAACGTCAAGTGGCTCGAGGACTACCTTACCAGCTCGCCTTGCACATCCATTGTCATTTCCCACGACAGCAAGTTCTTGAACAACGTCATTCAGCACGTCATCCACTACGAGCGCTTCAAGCTTAAGCGCTACCGTGGTAACCTCGACGACTTCGTCAAGCGTTACCCTGCCGCCAAGTCTTACCACGAGTTGGCTGCTTCCGACATGGAGTTCAAGTTCCCCGAGCCTGGTTTCCTTGAGGGTGTCAAGACCAAGGCCAAGGCCATCCTCCGTGCCACCAACATGAGCTTCCAGTACGAGGGTACCTCCAAGCCCCAGATTGAGGACATTACCTTCCAATGTTCGCTCGGATCCCGTATTGCCGTCATTGGCCCCAACGGTGCCGGAAAGTCCACCCTTGTCAACGTCCTGACTGGTGAGCTTGTCCCTACCAAGGGTGAGATTTACCACCACGAGAACATCCGTATCGCCTACATTAAGCAGCACGCTTTCGCCCATATCGACCACCACCTCGACAAGACTCCTTCCGAGTACATTCAATGGCGTTTCCAGACTGGTGAGGACCGTGAGACCATGGACCGTGCCAACAAGATCGTCACAGAGGAGGACGAGAAGGCCATGGACAAGATCTACAAGATCGAGGGTACCGAGCGTCGTGTCATCGGCATCAACTCCCGCAGGAAGTTCAAGAACTCTTACGAGTACGAGTGTTCGTTCGCTCTCGGAGAGAACGTCGGCATGAAGAACGAGCGCTGGACACCCATGATGTCTGCTGACAACGCCTGGATTCCTCGTTCCGAAATCATGGCCTCTCACGCCAAGATGGTCGCCGAGGTTGACCAAAAGGAGGCTCTTGCCAGCGGTCAGTTCCGTCCTCTAGTCCGTAAGGAGATTGAGGCCCACTGCGCCAACTTCGGTCTCGACGCTGAGCTTGTTTCTCACTCCCGTATGCGCGGTCTCTCCGGTGGTCAGCGTGTCAAGGTTGTCCTGTCTGCTTGCTCATGGCAGCGTCCTCACTTGATCGTTCTCGACGAGCCCACCAACTACCTGGACCGTGACTCTCTTGGTGCTCTGTCCAAGGCCATCAAGACCTTTGAGGGTGGTGTCATCATCATCACTCACTCTGCCGAGTTCACTGCCAACCTCACTGAGGAAGTCTGGGCCGTCATGGACGGTCGCATGACTCCTTCTGGTCACAACTGGGTGCAAGGTCAGGGTGCCGGACCCCGTCTTGCCAAGGACGATGGTGAAGAAGAGGAGAAGGTAAGCATTGGCAACCACACAATATTGATCAAGACGTGTACTAACAGCATCCTAGTTCGATGCCATGGGCAACAAGATCGCCTCGCAAAAGAAGAAGGCCAAGCTTACCTCCTCCGAGATGCGCAAGAAGAAGAAGGACCGCATGGCCCGCCGCAAGCGTGGCGAGGAGGTCTTCTCCGACGAGGACGAGTAAACGAATCGCCCTTTTCGAAAAGTTTCCTTCCCTCGGTTTTAGTTTTCGGCAGGAGAGTTCATGGGTTGCATGACAGGCTTATTCGATATCAGCCTATGAGTAATGTGTTCATGGTCGGCGTCACGGTACAAAACTTGCATGGTTGCTCTTCATCTGATTCCATCTCGTACAAGATAGAGAATAGATTCCCCCAACACTTCACAATGTTTGCTTTTTTTCCGTAACGATGCATATGATTACTATCTCGCACTCGTAACGAGATATGCTAGCTTGGTGTGCGCTATGTTCTATTGAGCATAGTCACTTCATAATGGGACAATTAGCCGGCTCCCGCGGATTCATCGCAGGGTCCTGCAGATCAGACCCGACGCAAAAGGTTCAATGCTCCAGCCACTTCCGTCGCGCTCCCCGCGAATTCAAGAGGCTATGTCTAGCTGTGGATAGACTTACCACACTATGGTGTCTAGATGTGGAATGAAGCTTGGAAGTCTGCATGTTGTCCTACGCAGCTTTTTTCCATCATATTTATGAATCCCTGTTTACACGCAACTGAAATACTAGCATGGAGTTGAGTAACTTCGCTATATTGTTCTGTAGCTAGGAGCAGAATGCCTCTCTATTTTAACGTGGTATCGGCTGCTTTTGAGCGGTACTCCTGAGTTTCAACTCTCTTGCCTTTGTGCGATACTTGTGGCACTCATGGCAAAGCGTTAAGGGTCCATCGGTGTGCGAACAGTCTGCATGTCATTAGCTCACACGCCATCTCACGCACATGCGTTAGTTTAACATCAAACACCTGAAGTGGCGTACGGCAATGCTTCCTATTGAGCCAAGAAACCACCGTTTAGTCGGGGACTTCAGCTGGCGTTTACTAATGCTCGTGTATACGGACAGTACCGTACGGGGAGCACGCATAATAGCAACAGCGAATCGTCCTACATACCCTGCAGAGAACAATTGCTGGGTTTCATCAGCTCGCATGCAGGCTTGTTTGATGCACACTTTAACAAAAACGAAGCCTAACTATATCTTACTAACTATAGGCTTAGTGAAGTTATCAGCGGGTTAAAGATTTCTAAGAAGTGTGCAACTGGAGGGGCCACGCACAAGCTGCTGAAACCTGACAGACTACGCAGAAGTGGACAGTAGTTGTCTTCCTTCGACCGATCCTTGTCACTCTCCAGCGATAAAGTTTAGCGAGTAATGCCAACGTCTTCAGCGAACCGGAAATCATCCTTCGGTCCCAGCCACTGAATCAGCTCTTACGCCCTCAACGTCACACAACCCTGTGCCGCTGACCACCCGCCAATAGCTATCTTCGCGATGCAGCATTCGATCGGAGTCACTCGCAAGGCCCAACATCAAGCACACGGCATCAGTACGTATACAAATCTCCTTACCGCAACATTAAATATTGTCCTAGATAGTCCCACTTTTTTTCGAAATGCAATAGCAATGTTATCCTTCTCTTGAAACACGCTTCTATGCCTACTTACTTACCTTGATCTCGCCATGTCTCCGACCAATACGACTGTTCTATCTTCGGCAAATGTAGGCCATCTCACGGAATGGTATCGCAATCGGACTATCATTGTACTATCTGTTAGTTTTCCGCTAGCCATGTTAGCCGTCATTCTTCGCTTCGCGGCGCGGAGGATATCGAAATCGGGGATTTGGTACGATGATTGGCTCGCGTGCGCTGGATTGGTATGCTAAGACAAGGCCGCCCTGTTTCCTCTAATGCTGACTAGAACGATGTTGCCGTTAAGGTTGCACTAGGAGTTTTTTTCTCCCTTCTCCTTGTAGGTAAGGGATTACCTACCTATGCATCCATTACATACTGCGCGGTTTCTAGAATCTAATGTCGACGCAGATCTCCCAAGTGATAGTGCTATTCGCGGGGAACCGATCCCAGAGAGTACGCTGCTCGCAAACGCAAAAACAATTTATGTCGCTGAGCTGTCGTATTACGTTACGCAGATTTGCTTGAAGCTATCTATACTGGCGTTCTACTGGAGGCTGTTCAATGTATCGTCTATGCGCATTCCAATATACCTTACTACGGGCTTTGTTGTCGCATGGTTCATCGCATCGGTAAATCTGTCTTTCTCCTTTTTTCTATTTGGCCCTCGAACTCGCATCCACCAATCATGTTGGTCTTAATCCTATTACCGCTCTCCCAATGACAACACTAACGTTGTATGTATTTGCAGTTTCTAGCCACAGCGTTCCAATGTGTTCCCGTTGCGTCTCTCTGGACACCAGCGTTACGAAGCTCGGCGAAATGCGTAGAGTTGGCGCCTTTCTTCTTCGGCACCTCTATTCCCAACATTCTCGCTGATCTATTCCTACTGTTACTTCCTGCGCCTTATGTCTGGAGCCTGAACATTAGCATAACGCGAAAGGTTTTCGTTATGGGGTTCTTCCTTCTTGGTGGCTTGTGAGTCTTGCTCTTTCCTACAGCTTAGCATGAAAACTTTTGAGACAAACACTGACGAAAATCCATTGATCAGTGTCTTGGTCGCAACTGCTATACGCCTCCCCTTGATACTCGCCATGGATCTGCGAGGCTTCGCTGCAAATTCGTCCGTTGAGAACTCTGTTCTCTGGAGCGCATTGGAATGCTGCGTTGGCGTTATCTGTGTCTGTCTTCCTTCGCTCAGACCGGTAGTCAGGCTCCTCCCTGGGGTATCTCATCTCAGAAAGACTCTGGGTTCACGTCACACAAGCGCGCGCGATAGGAGTTTCCTTGGGCTGGAGCATGGCGCGGTCAAAACAAAGCAGCAACAACAGGATGAGTGTGAACTGCTGGAGCGGGAGCGTGACCGTTGCTGGGTTGATGTGGGAAAATCGGGCGAGCGGCACTCGGTTAAGACAATGGAGGAGGAGAGTATCACTGTGAGGACCCAGATTCGGGTGTCATCTAGTGATGTGAAACAGCCGGCAGAGACAGTATAAGCTGATGCGATGATGAAATGGGACCTCGGGAAGCTTGTGTTGCTAAACTTCAGTCCGAATTGCAGATGAATAGAACGGATACTTGAGAATTGATACGCGTGTTGAGATACCTAACAGCAAAAGAGCTAGACTGAATTGGTTACAAAAGATAGTGTCAGGCTGTGGTTTGCATTCTGATAACTCAGAATGTGCTAAAGTGGTGGCTGGTGTGTCTTGCTCCCTTGCACCTCCGGCACCTGCCAGACCTCGCGATCCCTTCTTACGCGACCAGGCTACATCCACAGGGCCCGAAGCCTATGCGTTCTTACTATACTTAGCCCCCAACTCCGACATTCTCCTCTTCCAAAACTCCAATCTAGCACTGTCACAAACATCCCCGCCCCCTTGACTGGCCCAAAGATCACCCGGGGGCAACGTCTCCGTCCCAGCTTCACAAAGCTTTTCAATCTCATCTCCCGCAATCCGGAACCATGCCTCAGCAGCGGGTATGTGCAGGTCAGTCTTCTTGCCCCTGCGTGTGTTTGGCGAGTGTTCAAGGGCTGTCACCAAAGTCATGCGGGCTATGCGAATCCCGTTTGCAAGAATTGGAATTGTCTGGGCCCTAGCGCTTGTGGCTCTGAGGGCGAGGAAAGTGTTGAAGTTCTTCTGTAACGTCTTTGCAGTTTCAAGGTCCGCTGGTGATGGTGTATCTGAAAGGTACTGCTCATGCCCTATGATTACGAGTAAGCTAACGAACAAAGCAACTACCGCACACAGTAGGCATCTCTTACCTTAAAAGCGCTCTGTTATTTCTATATTCAAGTCTAGCAAGTCCCTCTACAGTTTCTTCTCTCTATTATAATAAAGAGCTACTAGCTATTATTATTGCGAAGCGAGCTTACGAACGAAGCATATACAGGCAGACTCTTTTACTAGAGCTTAGACCTCTTTTTCTAAAGTAGTATAGCGTAATTACTTAATTAGAACGTTCTAACGTTTACCTAAGAATTAATCTTTAGCGAGAATGCTAATAACTCTACGAGTACTAGGCCTAATTAGGTAATTTATAGTTCCTTTTAAAGCCCTAGTTCTAGAAATTTAAGAATATTAGATATTACCTAACTAGGCCTAGTACTTGTAGAGTTATTAGCGCTTAAGGTATTCGTGTTTCTAAAAGTACTCTAATCTCTACTTCTACTCTATAACGTTAATAGTAAACTCTAAAATTTCTATACTACTTGTAATAGGCTAAAGCCTAATTAGTTAGTTTCTTAATAATATCTTAGTTACGTGCGTAAGGCGTAAGGCTTATAAACTCTAGGTACTCGCTAAGCACCTAGCGTTTGTACTAGTAGCTCTAGCCTAAGGTTATCTTAAGCTACTACCTTCTAAATAATCTTTAGAACTCTAGCTACTTATAGTTCTCTTCTCTATTAAATATAACTCTAGTATATCTATATAATAGCTTCTTAAGCGTAGCTCTTTATATTTTATATTTAATTCTAATTAGTAGAGCTATACTTTAAGACTCTATTAACGTAACGTATATTAAGCTTCTTAACTACCTTCTTATTACGCGTAAGTAGGTTAATCTACTATATAAGATTAGTGTTGCTCTATTACCTAAAAGGCTTTTAGATAATAACTAGATAGAAGCTATTATAAGATTACTAGCCTAGAACTATAGCTTTATAGAAAGCTTAGTTAGACGTATAACTAGTCTTACGTTACGCTAGCGTTAAATAAGTATTAGATAGCTAGTAGACTCTAGTTTATATGTAAGATACTATTTATAAAAAAGCTCTACGCAATACCTTAATAGTACTAAGGTATAAGATTCTACTAACTTATAAGAATAACTATAAGAGAGTAAGTAGTAGTAGTTAAAGCTGTAATAGGCTAGAGCTCTTTACTCTCTTATTCTCGTTTACGACCTTAGTTTTCTTCTTTCTTAGCCCGATAGACGCTTAGACGCTATTAGCTAATAGTTCTTCTAGCTCTACACCTAGGTATATATAGATAGCTACGTAGCCTTAAGCTTAGCTCTCTATTAAATACAACCTTAGTATACCTATATAATAGCTTCTTAAGCGTAGCCTCTTACAAAAGCTTTGTTAGTTTTCTAAGAATTAAGAAATAGGTAATACCTCTACGTAAAAAGCTAAATTATAGCTAAGAAGTAAGCTAGTATTTAAAGTTCTATTAGTCTTCTATTAAATAGAGTATAGCCTATAATACTACGTTAAAGTACTAACTAGTACGAGAATTATAAGCGTAAGGTAACTAGGTTACTAAAAGTTATAATCTAAATAGTAAATTAAGATAGCTAATTAAGGCTTAGAGATAAATATTATTTAGAGAAGCCTTACTATTAAAAGTAAGCTATAGAAGCTCTACTAGTTCTTATTATATAGAAAGTAGGCTATAACGTAGAAGCTTATAAAAAGCTTAGCTACTAATTTAAGAATAATTAATAAAGAGATATTAATTAGAAGCTCTATAAAAAGACTAGGTATATATATATATAAAGATAAGCTATTACGAGATACTATAAGTATATATTTTAATAGCTTATTTAGAAGCGTTAATTATAACTACGTATAATATCTAGTATAATACAAGACGTTGCGTAAGAAAATAGAAGTAGAATACTTAGGTAGTAAGAAAATATAAGTAGAGTT
>JAESFQ010000882.1_pt1 | contig 10977 bp, 8 predicted proteins | sample 9269431 | NCBI WGS metagenome assembly JAESFQ01 (sample SAMN14502588, study PRJNA617103) | algae metagenome | isolation source: Plectolyngbya sp. WJT66-NPBG17 and co-occurring heterotrophs from well... | place: USA: Mojave Desert, Joshua Tree National Park, California | collected 2006-08-06 | reverse complement strand
CAAGGACAACCTACAACTCCGGACAGAGATTCCCGCGCTCGAGCTCAGAGAAGATGGAACGCTGGTGGGGGGCTCAAAGGACGGGAAGGACGTACTAGAGGAACAACAGAAGCTCAAGGCCGAGCTTCCGGGAGTGCTTGTCGGTCCAGACTCAACGCCCACACTTTCCTTCACATCAGGATCCGAAGGAAAGCCCAAGGGTGTCAAGGGCCGCCACTTTTCGTTAACACACTATTTCCCATGGATGGCCGAGACTTTTGGATTGTCTGAAAATGACAAATTCACCATGCTATCTGGCATCGCTCACGACCCTATCCAGCGAGACATTTTCACTCCACTTTTCCTTGGTGCACAACTGCTCGTACCCAGCAAGGAAGACATACAGCATGAGAAGCTCGCCGAATGGATGCGCAAGTACGGTGCAACAGTCACACATCTCACACCTGCCATGGGCCAGATTCTTGTGGGAGGTGCTTCGGCCGTTTTCCCAAGCCTACATCACTCATTCTTCGTAGGTGACTTACTGATCAAGCGCGACTGCAGGAGGTTGCAGAACTTAGCACCAAATGTACGCATCGTCAACATGTACGGCACCACAGAAACACAAAGAGCCGTCAGCTACTACGAGCTGCCCAGCTGCACGGAAGCGCCCGACTTCCTTGACAGTATTGGTGAAGTCATCCCGGCTGGTCGTGGAATGAATAACGTCCAGCTTCTGGTAGTCAATCGTGAAGATAGGACAAAGATTTGCAAGCCGGGTGAGAGTGGTGAGATATACGTCCGAGCCGGTGGTCTAGCCGAGGAATACCTGGGTCTGCCAGAATTGACTGCCACCAAGTTCGTTGACAACTGGTTTGTCGACCAACAGAAGTGGGTAGACGAAGACAACAAAAAGGTAGAAAGCCAAGGTGCCCCTGAGCCATGGCGAGAATTCTACAAAGGCCCACGAGATAGGCTTTACCGCTCTGGTGATCTGGGCCACTACTCTGAGGATGGTAATGTACACTGCACAGGTCGAGTCGACTCGCAAGTGAAGATTCGAGGCTTCCGTATTGAGCTTGGTGAGATTGACTCGCATCTCTCCGCCCATCCTTTGGTGCGTGAGAACGTCACACTGTTGAAGCGTGACGCCTATGAGGAGCCAACACTAGTCAGTAAGTTTAGAGTTCTTCTTGGTGCTACTCCCTGCTAATATGGCAGGTTACATCGTCCCCGAGATGAAGCGTTGGTACGACTGGCTCGAAGAGCGTGGTGCAAAAGACAGCGATTCCGTCGATGACACTAGCATGGTCACGTTGTTGAAACGCTTCAAGTATCTACGAGATGATGTACGAGAACATCTAAAGAAGAAGCTCCCCGCATATGCCGTGCCATCGATCATTGTCCCGCTCATTCGATTCCCGCTGAACCCGAACGGCAAAATCGACCGACCGGCGTTGCCCTTCCCAGAACCAGCGCATCTAGCAGCCGCAGGTGCAAGGCGTCCTTCGCAGCTGGGTGCAGCTTTGACGCCAACTGAGAAAACCATGGCCGGTATCTGGGCTGAGCTGCTCCGTGATCGCGGTGTCACAGCCGACAGCATCAGCGGAAGCGATTCCTTCTTCGACCTTGGAGGACATAGCATCATCGCACAACAACTGCTGTTCAAGATCCGGCAGGAATGGAAAGACATTGATGTACCTATGACCACGATCTTCCAGTATCCGACATTACGCGGCTTCTCGGCAAACATCGATCAAGCTATGGACCCCATTGGTCTACGTCTGGATACTGCCGAGGCCATCGATGACGACCCAGAAGACGAGGCATACTCTGCCGATGCTAGGGAACTCGCTAACCAACTGACTGAGTTCAAGACCAGGGAACCGTTGAGGCCAAAGGAAGAAGTGCATACTTTCCTCACTGGCGCGACAGGTTTCCTGGGGGCTTACATCCTACGAGACGTCTTGTCTAGACCCGGAAAGGCTACGGTGCTCGTCCGTGCGCAAGACATTGATGCTGCGCTTGGGCGTGTCAGGCAGACGTGTTCTGCATATGGCATCTGGGAAGATGGCTGGGAATCACGCCTGGAGCCCCTCGTCGGTGATCTTGAGAAAGAGAACTTTGGCCTTGAGGCGAATACTTGGAACAAACTTGTAGACTCTGTCGATGTTGTGATTCACAATGGCGCATTGGTACACTGGGTATTGCCATACTCAAGACTCCGTGGACCTAACGTCATCTCCACCATGACGGCGCTTTCCATGTGTGCCGCGGGAAAGCCCAAGAACTTTGGCCTTGTCAGCTCAACGTCAGTGCTTGACACAGATTACTTTGTCAAGTTGTCCGAGAAGAGTCTGGCGAATGGCGGAACAGGTGTCCCCGAGGAAGATGACCTGGAAGGCGCGCGCAAGGGCTTGGGAACCGGTTACGGTCAGTCCAAGTGGGCAGCGGAGTATCTCACACGACAAGCTGGTCAGAAGGGCTTGAGTGGCTGCGTCATCCGTCCCGGCTATGTGTTGGGAGATCCAGAGTATGGCACGACCAATACCGACGACTTCCTCGTGCGTATGCTCAAGGGCTGCATCCAACTCAAATCACGACCCGACATCACAAACACCATCAATATGGTTCCCGTGACACATGTTGCTCGCGTTGTTGTGGCATCGTCGTTCAACCCACCTATCGCACCTCTCGGGGTCGCACAAATCACCTCACACCCCCGTATCACCTTCAACGAGTTCTTGGGAGCACTCGAAAACTTTGGCTACAATGTTCCTCTTGTTACCTACGCAGAGTGGAAGCAAAACATGGAGGCCTATGTCTCGGATCGCTCCGGTACAAAGGAGGAGAGTGCTCTTCTACCGCTGTACCATTTCGTGACTGGAGACCTGCCTGCTGATACCAAGGCACCTGAGCTTGACGACAAGAATGCTGCGGAAGCATTGAAGAAAGATCAAGCATGGACAGGTGAGGACTGGAGCAATGGCGGCGCGGTGACGGAGGACACTGTAGGTGTATACATTAGTTATCTGATCGAGCTGGGCTTCATGGCGAAGCCGGAAAAGAAGGGCATCAAGGAGCTAGTCATGAGCCGGCTAACGGACACTATGCGGAAGGGCATGAAACTAGTTGGTGGTCGTAGGGGTGTCTAGGCCATTGTCACCAAACCTCGTAGTGCACATTGAGGTTATACGTAACAAGGGCTGATGTCCCGTGTAAAATGAGACGAAGGAAAAGCACAATAAAATCAATACGTCTTGAACCAGCCAATATTACATTAGATCATAGGCAAGGGTATACACGGGGATCGTCGGAGGATTGTGGTTGATGGCAATGTCCTGATCGAGACTAACCCGTCCCAAGGTTGTTTGTTGATGCCGATGCATGCGGCCCTTTTATGGCGACCTGCAATGCCATCGAATGACATCAGTGCCCCATCACCGATACAACAACACCCCACTCAGCGCTATATGGCATCCTTCGTGCTTGTAGCGGACGACTGCCCTTGCAACTTATTGTTCCTCTCACTATTATACACGGCCACTCGCTAAGGTAGCCCGCGGAGCGGAACACGACTCCGCCATTCGTTGACAGGATGGCGATAACGTGTATTACCACTGGCTGTGGCTGCAGCTGCACGGTAATCGCAGGATGGATGCGAAGCAGTATGCAATGATTGCAACAAGACTCGAAGCCGACGTCACGAGCAGCGCTTCCGTCGGGGTCCGCAGCGCGTATGCGCATTACCAAGAGCATGGTAGCTTTGATGCGGTCGTTGCTGTCTCTTCGATCAGGATGCGAAGACGATGCCGAGAAAGCGACGGACTAATCACAAGCAAAACAAAACACGCGGTAGTTATGGAGCCAACATGGCCACGGTCCGCCAGGACACTGGCGGCTTTGCCTGAGGGTCTGAGCTTCACATGTGCCAATGCCAAGATCGAGATCAGCAAGACCAAGTTGGTTTCAGCCACGCTTTGAGTCCGGATTCAGACTCTGTAAAGCAACTTGCACCTATTTCCGCCAACAGGTGCCGTCAAAGCCGCTCCGCCGCTCCGACTTGGTCGGACCCTGCGACACAAGGAGTGCTCGCGACGTTGCACCTGCACCGCGCCTTTCCGTGCCCTTCTAGTGTCTATGCGGATTGGAGAGCCGTATTGCATTCATGTGGAGCGCTGTGTCTGTGGTACAGCAGTCCAAGATGCGCGGCTTCAATACTTCCTAGGCACAGCATCGCGCAGCCAGCGGACGCCCTGGACGGACCGTGGTAGCGCATGTTTCCGGCTTGGCGTGTTTTCAGACGACATTGCACAAGACGGTGAGGAGCACCAGGCTGTGGCGGTCCGTTTGTTCAGCGCTTCTGAGCATCGTCAGCGCAGGCCAAGGCCAAGGGCGAAGACGATGAAGATGAAAGCTGGGGGCTCCAAGGACACGAGGACTGGTTGCTGCCGCGGGATCCCGTCTTCGGTCTGAGCGGCGTCTGGAAGAGAGTCGCGCTGGGACCTCGCACGCGAGCCGTGATTGGCCGTTCCCGTCGTGCGATGCTCTGCCCAGGCAAAATGCCGAGCCTTGGGGATGAAAGCCAAGCCCAAGACCTTCTCCCAAGGTCTTGAGAGCGTAATTCTATGTAACAAGAGTCTTGCCTCTCCTGAGGGAAGTCTCCGCCCCCTCTATAACATGCCCGGCGCCTCATCGACTTCGCATGCCTCCAAGCGTTGTCTGATGCCCGTCAAGCAGTGACGTCGACTACCAATTGCCGGCAATGGAATCCCAGCGTCCGCCGGTGTCATGTTCGGCCACTCCCCCCCAGCTGAGCCAACCGCTGCACCAGCTCCCAACCCACGCATCGTCCGACGAATACAACTACGCATACAACGAAAAGGAGCCCTATCAGCGACAACAAAGCATCCGCATAGACCGTCACAGCAAGTCGAGTCTCGGCCGTGGTCATGATTCCGTCATCTCGCACCCGTTTTCGCCAAAGGCATCCTCTCCGCCAAGCCCCTGCAGCAGCATCTCCTCGATAGGGCAACAACGCAACTCAACCGTCCAGACTCGATTTTCTAGACCGGAGATTGAACAAGGAAATCTACAATATCCACAACAGGCGCATCTTGATCCTGAGAAGCATGGCTACAGTCCTTCGCCAGGCCGAACGTCGCCAAACCGCGTGTCTGCCGCAGAATTAGACGGCGACGCTGTCATCTACGACAAAGGCGAATACCACGAGAAAGGGCCCGAAGAAAAGGCATGGCAGTTGTTGGTATGTGACATACTTCATCCACCTTGTACTGAGCGTGGCTAACAAACATCCAGTTTTGGCTTTGCGGCCCATGTGTCTGCCTCTCTGGTGCCATCGCTCTCTGGACCTTGTTCGCTCTCCTGATTTCCCTCGTACTAGCACCCCTGCGCTTCTGCACGAAACGCCCAGCATTATCGGATCAAATCATAAGCTTCCTCGCACCAGCGCTAAACCTGCAACTACACTTAGTCTATTCCCACAACTCAGCGACCGGTTACAGTGCGCCCATGCTCGTCGTCGTTCAGCTATTCTCCCCGATTGTCGCATTTGGTGTCGTGATCGCTGCATGGACTGCCGCGGGGTTTTGGTTCTTTTCGTTGATATTAGGAGACCCTGGAGGTCATGACGGACACAACGATGGCAAAGAGAGCATTGTCGGTGTGCGGAACTGGTGGGAACGATGGCTTTCGAGGGGACTGCGAGAGACGAATGTTTGAAGAGGAGGCTTTCGCCATGACGGCGAGTTTTTTGTTCTTCCCGTTCGCCCAGTGATGGCACGAACGATGATTAAGCGGCATATACCAGGGCGTACTTTTCATTTCAAGGGCAACGGACATGAAGGGAATGCTGGTCTGGCATGACAGCACGGCGTTATTGGTTCCTCTCTGTGTAAAGAGTAGGTGAGCAAACGGAGCTCGACATGATATACCCCATTGTACTCGAATATTACCAACTTCTCCACAACACACATTCTGCATCTTACACATGTTCTTGGCAAGTAACAAAGGCATTTATATCAACATGTCCTCGTACGAGGCCCCTCGTACGAGACACTCTACTAGGTTACATTTCCAAGCACATAACCCGCGCTCCCAAGCCACTCATGCATGCCTTACCAAGGCAGCCCAACCCAACCCAGCACACATGCACACATGCACACTCACCTCAGCCGCCCTCCCCTCGTAACACTTCGCCAAAACGCCACACTGCCCTCCCAAGACGCATGGCATGAGCCCTGGAATCCCATACAGCGGAAATCAAACTACCCCGACACTCCGAATCCAATCTAATTCTAAGCCTCTCCTCACCTGACAAGTGCATTTGAACCACTCCCATGGACTGAGGGGAGGGGGTTTTTTTTTGAGCCGCTCCGCCGTTCCGCTACGTGATTTTTTGACACGTCTGCGTCTCCCCTCTTTTCTCACCGCCGCGATGTAGTCTTCCTCTGTGAAGGCTGACTGGCTGACTGGCTGACTGGCTGACTGGTTGACTGGTTGACTGGCACCCCTCCCAGTCCAAGACTTTTGCCAATCCCGCCCAGGTTCCGCCGCGAAGGAAGATTTCGCACTATGTGGTCCCGCTCGGTCTTGGGTTCCGAAAAGCATGGAGCACGGTGTTTATCCATGCCGTTCTATCCCATACCTTGATTCCTTTTTCGCTTTTTTTTTTCATCGGGAAGAAAAGGTGCTTGAGGTGAAGAAGGTATCTCGCTGTTTTGCGTGGTAAGAGTAGTATAACATAACACAACATGACATAACGTGACAAAGCCAACGCTCAACGCTTAACACCCAAGGCCCAAGGTCCCAAGGTACCAAGACTCAGGTGGAGAGTCACCATCAATCATCATCAATAATCACCATCATCACCCCTCCTCTCTCGTGACTGACTGACCTGAGCGGAATATTCCACATAACCCAGCAAGCCAAGTCGGATTACCACCGGTAGTGGGGTTTCGCCGAGGGAACAGCACGGCGTTGTTTCGGGGCGTTGCGCGTGACGATCAAGTACCGACTCCGAGTCCCTCCCTGTACATACTGCGTTGAAGACAGGAATCGGGGGGTTCAAAACATTGTGTGTGAGATTGAGGGGAGTAAGTCTGGGTTACTTACGGTTGGTGGAAATAGTATATGGTATACATATGTCATAAATAGGTAGCTGGGTAGTTGATTGAGATCAAGATACTGCTACCCAACACCCATTTCCCAATATGTACTTACATCAGAGTCTAGAAATAGAGGTTCAGACTCGACAACCACTTTTAATCGGGGGTACTATGGTGGTGACGTACACGTGTAAGATGGTCAAGGAAAACTTACGCTTTTGATAAAAAAGGCCCGAGGGAATGTGCTCCATGTCTCTCTGTCCTTTCTTTTCTTTTGCGCCGAGGTTTTGCTTTGTTGGCCCAATGTGGAGCTCGAGATCTGACGTGTGGTCTGGGCAAATAGTCATCATGGCTTGCGCAGTTTATGCGATGGGGAGATGGTCACTGAAATGTGCGAGGAAGTGGTTCAAAGAAGCTTGTACGCACAAGTCGCATGTTCGCTGGGTGCATAGGCTGATACAGACGTTTTCTTTCATCACAGTGATCCTGCTATGGCATCTTGGTAATCAATTGTATGTTTGCATTCGTCATTATCATACTTGTGGATTTCTATGCGACGATCCAAAAATACTTGGAAAAGACATTACGGCATTAGACATCAAAGTATCAAGCTATGTGTAGCGAAAAAGCCTCTATAGTACAAGAAGAAAAGGCGAAAAAGCAAAGCGACGTCCCGTCCTCGTTCTTACGAAAGCTTTGGGCTTCGCGTGGAACATTCTTGCGGGGCGTGAGACACGAAGTGTAAGGTCTCTGTTGTGGTATTTCAGCTCGATTGGCTGGCTGGTTGTACCGGGGGCGCATTCGTCTGAATAATGTTGCGTAGTGCTGGTAGATGGATGTTGCTTTTGCATAGTCGTCGGATTATCGCTACCCGTGGTGTAGTTCGTAGGAAGTGTTGTCATTTCAATTCTGGGACATTCAATCGCCTTCTGTCGAATGAACTTGTCGTATAGTAATCTGACTCTTCATCTTCTTATGATTTCTGCCCCGCATAGTCTCTCTCGCCAGACAGTTCTTCAGACACTGCTCAACAATTGATGGATCGCTGTCGAGGAACTGCTCGTTCAAAAACCAGCTTGAGCTTCTTTGTAATGACAGCCGCAAGCAACTCCTCTCACTGCCGATTTGTTTCTGGAAGAAATGGTCGAGGAAGGCGTAGGAATCGTCAAACGTCTTGTAGCAGCTATTGCATGCGAAGGTCGCTTTGTCGTCTATCGCCATTGGGTCTAGCGCAATGTGCGAGGTGAAGAGTATACATCTGGACGCGGGAAGTCCGGAGTGAGCGGCGACAGAGATGCATGCATCGCAGTGTGGGCAGATTTCTCGGTCGTCGTACTTGTCGTGCGGCGCGGCTTTCTTCGCTCGTAGTGTGCTCGGTTTGGATTCCTTGAGATCTTTCCGGAGTTGGTCTGCGAAAGGGCAGAACTCCACCTTGAAGCGCGGAGGAGGCAAAATAGGTGATAGGATGGGCGATTCGAGACGTGCGTATTGTTCGCGCAGAGCAGTAAGGCAGGCGCGACGGATGCTTTTAGCGGTCGTAATTATCTCGTCAATAGGTATTGTCGGTGTTGAGGAGAAAACGCTATCGTAAAGTGGTTGTCTGATTTCGTACTGGATTCGTAGGAGTTGTGCTGAGAGGACGGTGTTGCATTTTGCTGCACACGGTCAGTCTCTGTGATATGAATACTGTACATTGTACTTACTGTCTCCTTCCTCGAATCGTGCGCCAAAACGTTCCTTGCCTTGCTCCATGATCCTTTGAATCTGCCGCCCCAAGCTCAGAGCCTTGCCAACGGCATCGTCCCGGTTCTTGTTGCCAAAACACGCCCATTTGGAACGCGTGCGACGGTGGCGTGCCTGCCATTGCTCGTACGCCTCATGCGCATCCTGGAATTCTCGATCAATGTCCCATAGCGTAAGGGAAGTGTGTTGCGATTTCTCCCATGAAATAGCCATTGTAGACATTAGGTGATAGGTAGGCGCGTATACAGTGGTACAAAACAAACAAACAAACAAGAGGAAGCGGGGAACGCGAGCGACGAACGCGAGTTTCGGAAGAGAACAACTACTCTTAATTAAGGAAGAGGTTTGCCGTATGGGGAAGTATCTCCAAATCGCACAATCTCGATTAAGACGCAGAAGCCTGAAAACGCAATGGCTCAGAGAAACAGGGTCCACAGTCTTGCGGGTGCTGCGCTGGCTTTACATACAGCTGCAAAACACAGCGTCATGCCTGCAGGTACCGGGGCTTCCGCAAAGAGACACTCGCAGCCCTGGAAATTACATGCATCTCCATTGTCGTGGCTGAGTGGCGGGTCTGGGCGATATTGGAGGATTGAAGAAGCGAAAGTTGATCTGCCAGACCGTGGTCTCCCCCTTCATACCATTTAGTGCGTACGCAACTTCATCCCCACCGACGAGGAACGACAGGTCCATGTGGGAACATGCTTGTCCGTGAAATTCAGAGAACCAAACTATAGCTCGTCATCCTATCGTGGGTGCCGAGGATCGTGATGAAGATGCAGGGGGGAACCAGGGACGCGAGCTGAGATGCTGCAATTGCAGCAATGATCCCTCGCGCCATGGTCCGAGCACTCCCGTATTGTCCCATTAAGGACGCGTTTGTCGAGTCGTGGCACGCTACGGTAATGACAATCACCTTCGCATTGAGCTGGTCTTTGATACGGTCGTGGAGATTGTTTATGCGATCGGCATATCGTCGACTGTCAGCCTATGATCGGTCTTGTTTACTGAAGCTTCGCTACCAGGGTCGCGCCGAATTGAGAACCCCACGTCTCTCGCCGTATCTTGCCCCACCATGGAGAACCTCAAGCTTCACTCCCGCTTGCTGGCATATTCTCTGTGGATTGATAGTCATAATACCGGTTCGATATAACAATGTCTCACAGCCACTCACACGAAGGCGCGTCGCATTCGCATTCGCACGAGGCCGCGGACCATGGTCATACGCACGAGATCCTCGATGGGCCCGGGAGCTACATGGGGCGCGAGATGCCCATCATCGAAGGAAGAGACTGGGAAGACCGGTCTTTCACAATTGGAATTGGAGGGTACGATGGACCCCGTGTGGCATAGACATGTCGCTACATTGCTTGGCCGACGTCTAGCCGTTACAGCGTTGACATGGCAAGATTTACGCACAAGACACTGACCAGCCTAGACCCGTAGGCTCCGGGAAGACAGCGCTCATGCTAGCCCTCTGCAAACATCTCCGAACACGCTTTTCCATAGCCGCGGTAACAAACGACATCTTCACACGCGAAGATTGCGAGTTTTTGACCAAAAACAATGCCTTGCCAGCGTAAGAAATAGCCACACTACACACACTACCAATGCAGGTCTGACAGGCCTATAGTGAGCGTATCGTTGCCGTCGAAACTGGAGGCTGCCCCCATGCTGCCGTGCGCGAAGACATCTCCGTAAACCTCATGACCCTCACGAACCTGCACCACAAATTCAACACCGACCTTCTCCTGATCGAATCCGGCGGCGACAACCTCGCTGCAAACTACTCGCGCGAACTCGCCGACTTCATCATCTACGTCATCGATGTGGCGGGTGGTGACAAAATCCCCAGGAAGGGGGGACCGGGTATTACACAATCAGACCTGCTGGTCGTAAACAAGATCGACCTCGCGGAGGCTGTCGGCGCGGATCTAAGTGTCATGGAGCGGGATAGCAGGAGGATGCGCGAGGGCGGACCGACTATATTCGCGGTTGTCAAAAGAGATGAGGGTGTGGATGCTATTGTAGACTTGATTCTGTCCGCATGGAAGGCTTCTGGCGCAGGACAGGCCAGGAAGGAAAAGTTCGAGCCGACGCTGATGGAAGAGAAGTAAGAGGCCAAGAA
>JAESFQ010000880.1_pt1 | contig 11017 bp, 12 predicted proteins | sample 9269431 | NCBI WGS metagenome assembly JAESFQ01 (sample SAMN14502588, study PRJNA617103) | algae metagenome | isolation source: Plectolyngbya sp. WJT66-NPBG17 and co-occurring heterotrophs from well... | place: USA: Mojave Desert, Joshua Tree National Park, California | collected 2006-08-06 | reverse complement strand
CCGACGTCTCGAGCGTGCCGACCTTTGTCGTCATCCAAAACGGCCAACTGCAAGTCCAACTCAAGAGCGATGCCACAAAGAATGACTTTATCAATTCGATACGGCGGGTGCTGGGAGCGAGTCCGATCCCAGGCTCCAGCGCCGCATCGACCTCACCACCACAAGCAAACACACCAGAGCCGACGGATAGCACAGCGAGCGTAGAAGCGGAAGACGATCTATATGGCCCCTCCGAACCCTCCATACCCGCCCCAACGTCCAATGCAAAAGGCAAGCAAAGAGCCCCCGACCCGAAACCTATAACCCCATCCGGATCCGTCAGCAAAGCCCAACAAGAAGCCCGCGACGCCCTGCGAAAGAAGAAGCGAGAAGACGCCGAAGAATTAGCCCGAATAAAAGCACGAATAGAAGCCGACAAGGCAGCCCGCAAAGTAGAAGCTGAGTTACGCAAAGCAGAACGCGAGAAGGAGAGGAACAAGGACGCCGCGCAAGCCGTAGATACCCCACGACCAGTGCCGACGTCGTCACGAGGCACAAATTCAAAGACCGTCGCCCTCAACATCCGCCTATTCGACGGCCGCACAATCCGTAATACATTTCCCCGCTCCGCCACCCTGCAGGCTGACGTGCGATCCTGGGTCGACGCCGAGTTCGCCAAACTCGCCCAAGACGACGAAAATATCAACAACAAACAGCTTCCTCCGTACTTCTTCCGACACATACTCGCTCCGGCGCCGAGTCGCGAACTCTCTGCCGGCGACGAGGCGATGGAGCTGGGCGATATTGATCTAGCGCCTAGCGCAACGTTGGTACTGGTGCCAGTAAAGGGGTATACGGATGCTTATTCGGGGAGTACCGGAGGGGGCATAGCGGGAGCTGCGACCGGTATTGTTGGCGGTGCTTTTGGACTTCTCACTTCCACAGTCGGCTACGTGGGGAGTACGATTGGCTCGGTGATAGGCTATGGAGCGCAACAAGAGCAGGGTGGTGGTAGCAGTAGTAGTAATCCTGGTGCTGGCGGTCGTACCATGGGCAACAGACCTGCTCGGGAACCTACGCACGACCCTGTGCTGGACCAAGCGACTTCTGCCGGGATGAGGGTAAGGACGCTGGCGGACCAGCGGACAAGAGAGCCACAACAGCAGTTTTACAACGGAAATCAGTTGAGCACGGAACCTAGGCCGGAGGATAACGATAAACGCGATTGAGGCTGTGGTGTGTTGACATCATCTTGGTGCGATATTCCTAGCTTGTTGCATGGAACAGCAGTTATGTTGGAGTCGATGGAGACTGGGGAGCAGTTGTAGAGTAAGGGTGAGGGGTTTATTTTTTTTTTTGTAAAATATGTTACGTTTTCTTTCTACCTTTCTATCAGAGACCCGGGGTTGAGCAACTACGATAGGTAGATGACTCCAATGCGGTTGGCTGGCATAGTAGGAAAATGTATTCAATGCCTTTTGATATATGCAATTCCATTACCAAGACGCATATTCCTTCATGTCCATGTGGAAAGGAGGAGGATGTGGGAGTGAGAATGGCGGGAAATGTTGAAAGCAGGAATGCAAAAACGCTTTTTGGTTCCTTCCTACCAGAAATCTTCACCCTTCCCTCATCCTCGTCGCACCACCACAGCTGCCACTAGCCATTCAAAGGAAAGCTTTCTCTTCATCTCCCTGTCCGTCTTCATCTCCAACTCCATCATGCTGATTCTGAATATGGGCAGTAGAAGGAGTAGCTGCCATCTTCTTCAACCCCTCGTCCGCCGCCTCCATCAGCCCCGCCGCCTTCAACAGCTCACTATCCACCATAGTCCCCGCAAAAGGCACCTTGGGCCCTTCGACCTGCGGCTTCCAATTCTCGCGCTTCTCAGCCACTTTTCCCGCGACCAGTCCACCATGACCCAGCGCCTTGGTCTCTAGAGTCTCGATCTTCGTCTTCATGCTCGTGATCTTCCGTTCCAACTTCTCACGGCCTTTTTCTAGTTCTGGGACGTTGGTAGGACAGGCGGAGAATGCAGTTTGTAACTCGACGAGTTGTTCGCGTGCTTCATCTAGCTCGGCTTGCTCAGGCGTCATCTGCGGTGAGACAGTGTGGAAATCTATCCCAGCGTCGTTGTCGTGGTCGGTTGATAGTGCGAGAGGATTCTCAGGACTGGGCTGGGGAGCTTCGGTGTAGACTTTGAGGGTAGGCGGGTTTCGGTAGTTGAGCGGGTCTTGTGCGACATCTTGGAAGAAAGAGAGGATTGCGTGTTGGACGGGCGGATAGGTGAAGATGCATTCACCCACTGAATTGTCACCGCCAGCGAAGGTTGGGCAGATGGCCGCTTGGCCTGAGGCCCACTCTGCGGCTTCTTCTTGACCGTCCGAGGTTGGTATCGCGGTTGGGATGGTGGCCTTGGTGGACGGAGTGACACTGAGGGCCAGTTCGTGGAATGCTTTTTTAAAAGCTGAGACTGGACGTGCTGGGATCGATTCGTGCCAGGATATGTGCTTGGTTGATTGCATAGTTGAAGGTGTGTCTGGAGACGACGATTCCTCGTGGACTCGTTGATTGTAGTCAGTGGGTAGGTCGATACAGTTCTCGGGGTTGCATGTCAGGTCGCTGAACCTCCACTGACGAGTACGTCGCTGCAGGAAGTCGCGGATCTGTGGGTCTTTGATTTGGGAGTCGTCGATTAGGGAATGAATCAGTGCAATGGCAGTGATACGAGTACCATACTTGTTGACTAGAACAGCTTGTTAGTGTCAATTTTTCAGATGGAATCAAAGCCACTGTACGTACAATCGTCAGTAAGCGGGTTTAGAATATTCTCAGTTCCGTCCTCAATGGCTATGACGTAGACTTCTGCGTCGGCTGCAACACGGTCAGGATTGCAGATGACTTGGTCGAAGACAGTCTTGACATGTTTCTTGGCATTTTCGTGACCTGGAACACGGTTCTCCTTGTCATGAATGCGGACCATGTCGTGGGCGACGGACTTGCGTGGCATGGCGGACCAACTGCGTAGAGTCATGGCCCGGTCGTACTTGTGCGAGTAAAGCAGCTGGCCCGTATTCAAGACGACCAAGGCAGGAACTGTAGCTTTGTCTTGGAGCACATATCCATCCTTGAAGATTGTTGCGTCCTTTTCGGCTGTATTGTCAGTAGCCGAGTACTTGATCATCTCCTTGACAAAGTTGACGACTGAGCCACCGTTGATGCCGAGTTCCCGCTGCAACTGCCTATACGCCAGAATCCCCAGATCTTGCATGGTGTCGTTTATCAGCACGACTACGCGCTTACGCGTCTTGAGAATCTCAGGTGACGGGGCAAGAATAGGTACATGTGGACCGTTGGGCTTGGTCATAGCGAACTCAGGAAGATGGATGCAATTGAGGCCAAGATAAGACAGGCGCTTCTCTGCTTCCTTGCGCTGGCAGGCTATGGCATGTTAATTGGGATTGTTCAAGGGGAGTTGAAACTTACTTTGCATGGCTTCACGGCGCACTTCGTTGACGCGCTCATTGTTGGTGGCGTGGTAGACGTAGGGCTTCTCGGGCGCGTCGATCATACGGATATGACCTGAGGTGTTAATGAAGAAGCCAAGTTCCTTGAGGTCCGCTGGGAAGGACGGATCCGGCTCCAGAGTGTTTTCTATGCGGCGGAACATGGTGATGTAGACGCTGGGGAATGTAGCTAGACGGTCGACAGCTTCGCAATGGGTAAGTGAGAGACTTGAGGCAGAACTATCGCTGCAATGGAGATTGTAGGTGCGACGATTGCTGGGGTCAGATTTTATTGCTAGACGCGGTTGGTTGCCGCTGTCGTCGTTTGCACCAGCATCGCGTGGTGAGAGCAAACGGTTTAGGAAAGGGCGTTTCGTCAACTATGCGACCTCGGGAACCCAAGATAAGAAGGTGCGGTGAGGGCAGAGTAGACGGTGAGATATGATGAACACAAACATGTTGCTCTCAAGGTATCATCGTTTGCGCCGGAGAGAGGTCCTAGAAGGCCATATCTGGAGCCAAAAGTAGACGTGTCATATATCATGTGTATCCCGCACAAGTACGCCGTCCGATGCCAAATGCTCGCCTCATAGTATTGTACATGTAACTTGTATATCTCCCACAGAGATACATCTACCAACTAGCTTTCTTCACACCGGGTAGGTTTCCAGCGAGAGCGTTTATGCGGAATTGATACTGTGGAATCGTTAGCCCTGCAACTCCGGAGGAAAATGTCGTGCCGTACTCTTCCCATCCTGAAGTCGCTGAAGACACCACGGCCCTTGCCTCCCATTATACACCTGTTCTTGATCTGGGTGTATCGTGTGTAGCAGTGCATCTGTGAGAGCTGGAGCTGAGCCTGCGCGCGGACTCGCTGCGGAAGGGTTGTATTGCGGATGATGTATCGGAGAGCCTGTCTGTATCGTGGTTGTCGTGGTTAGTTTTTGCGCGACATGAGCATAAGGTGTAGAGGCGCATACCGTTCTGGCTCATTTTCCGAGTACACCTTCCGCTTGGTGTGGTCGCGGATGTTGCGAATCTTCGCAAAACATCCAATGTCAAGCTTGGCCGCGCGGAATTGAGACATGATGGCAGTTGGTGAGAAGAGTCGCCTGTTTCGGGGCACTCGATGATTGACGACGAGGTTGCTCAAATTCCGATGTTCTGCCGCCCGCTCCCCGCTTGCCACCAATCAACGTTACCCTGCCTCCGACTCTCCCATGCTTCCTGTGACTTGTGAAAACCAAACGTCGAACCCTTCAAGTTGCTAACTATTCACTCGTAGCGTTTAAGAGCATATTTCACGTCTATCGATCAGAGCTCTCCGTAAATACCAGCAGGGTCTTTAGGTCCAACCAATATTCCCACTTTCAGCCGTGAACGCTACTTCACACGAGAGAAGCAGAGCTAGCATGTTCACGGAAAATGATGTCAAGGACATCTTTGCTCTCTTCCCTCCACAACAGACTTCCGATTTCATACCACGGCTCGCACTATCCTCTAGCCGTCATGGTTTCGTTACTCTTCAATTCCTTCAAGCTCAATTCAGAAGTCGCGTAACAAAAGGTGGGTGCTCGCAATCTCTCTTGGCTACATTTACTAATCTGTGTACCAGAGACGCAGCGGATACCTATATCTGCATTGGCTAATGACCTTGACATAGATCGTTTGCTCGTTCATCAACTAGTCCGGAATCATCCTAAGCTATGTTTTTTCAGCGCCAACGAGGAAAGCATCATTCCCGTAGACGAGCGAGATACAATAGCGGACAAAGCCACTAGTCTGCTATCCAGTGGACTGGTTTCCAAGGCCGACTTCGGTGTGCAGCACGATGTCTCCTCCAAGAGTCTTGACTTCCTTTTGTCTAACCAAGATAATGACGTCCTGGAAACCAACGGATATGTCTACACTCAAGCCTACGCTCACAAGATTGTGGATATGCTGAAGACTATGGTCAGACAGGCGCTCGATGATGTCCAGTGAGTACAAGCGTTATTTGAGATGCACGAAATGCTAACTCGGTGCAGGACGATCAACATCACACCAGAAGATTTGCCCAATAATCCCCCAACATGGTTCATTCTTCATACTCTTGAGCAATTCTTGCAGTCAGAAGATCTCGTCTCCAAATTCAACATTCAGGAAGATGGCAATAGCGTATCATGCACACCCAAACGATATCTAGAAACCAAACGCGATACCACAGTCCAAGGCCTGCAGTCCGGCGCTCTTGCCTACCTTGATTTGTCAAAATTCGCCACTGACTTCCCCGATCTATTTCCAACCCACCAAGACGTATTGTCTCACTTCCAGCAGCTCTCGGGCATCGACATAATAGGCTCTTTCGCTATATCATCGATCTGGGTTTCAAATTTAGAGCAAGATTGCGTGCGCATTCTCGAACAAGAAGGTTGTACCCTTGACGTAACTGAAGTAATTGGCTCGCGTCTCCCACCAACTATACGAGACACCGTAGCTGCCCGAGCCAAAGATTCTATCATCACCCACTTCTCAGAGAGTAGCGAAGGACCGAAAATAGTCCGAGTCGGTCCCCTGATACTCACTGAAACACGCCGAGACGGAGCACTCGACGAACTCGCTGGCTACGCACAAGAGGCTGCGAAGGCACAGTGGCAAAGTCTACATGACGACCCAAGCCAAGCGGGAGACGTAAAATTCACTCGAGACCAAATCAGAGACATGATTCCTCCTACAGGTCTTGTTCAGCGCCTTCTTCTCGAACAGAGACCTGTTGAGAAGTCATTAGAAGAGCGCTTCTGGCTCACCATATCCTCCTTCGAAATACCGAATGAGGAGGAGTTCACCGTGTACTGGACGGATCGCGTGCTCACTCGATACCATATATATAGCACCGGCTTGATTTCGGTCACAGACCAAAAGGTGCACGATCAGCTTGCTGAACTCTTCGCAACTTACGCACAGAAGGAACTCATACCAGATACTGTCGCCAAAGCACGAGCGCAGAATCTAGTCCTCAGCCGCAAAACAAGAAAGAACATTGTGAGGCTCTCGAGCATACTGGAATCCTCGAAGACGATGGACAACACATCCCTCTCATCAGCATTGGAAAATTTCAACAAGAAACAAGGCATCACCCCGCCATCTACAGACTTACTAGCTGGTACCAAACAAACGATGCTCGATGACATGCTACGCCGTTTCAAAAAGCAAAAGGCTTCCGACGGCCCCGTACTTTTCTTGACATTGGTTGTTGTGCTCTTCGCGAAGCAGCACGATGGCGTGGTGTATGCAACAGGAAAGTTTGCACCGAAGTTGTTAAAGTTGCTAAAGGGAAAGCTCGAGGATGAGCAATATGAGCAGGTCGAGAGGTGGAAGGAAGCCGCTAAAACAAATTCCTTGACTGCGGAGGATAGGGCGGCCATGGCGAAGATGGCCGGGGCCTGAGTTCGTCTGCAGTCATCAGCTCCAATGCATTCGACAACCTCGAGATAAGTGCGTATCGTTAGATGCGCAATTCTCGTCCTGTGGTTCCATTTGGAGGCTAGAAATGGCCGTTACCACAGGCTAACCTCAGTCGATTACACCGCAAACGGCCACTCTAAGAATGGTGGACCGGCCAAAAGCCGAGTTTACATGGTATCAAGCCGTTACTGGAATCTTTCTCGCAGGATCGTTGGTTTCCTTCATCTCTCATTTTCATTATTGCGCATTCTTTTCACTCTGACCCGATCATGGCGATGACGAGTACGCAAGATTGCCCTCCAAGCCTGCTCTCTCAGGTCGATGCGAGGGGAGGAAGAAGAGAGGCTGGATAGAATGTTCGTAAGGGGTTATCGTAAAGGAACCGAGAAGCCACAGTTTCCCGGTTGTAAGTTACGAGGTGTTTTGGGTTCTTTGGAGGTGCAACTGCTATTACGAGATATCTCCAACGGAGCCTCCGAAAACACCAAGACAGGGATACATCTTAGATAATCATCGCTTCAGTCAGAATGCAAGTAGATTGTCATGAAACTTAAGCCAGGAGCTGTACCGTACGTTTCATGCGCAGACTACATATTATGTCCCCCATCATGCCCATACCAGAAACGCCGCCCAATGCTGTTGAACATCCACCCCCATATACCCTTCTCTCCCTTAATTCAACCCGACTTGCCTAAACATCCTTCATGAGTTCCTCCAGCTCATCATCATCATCCCAGTTCCCTCCCCTCTTGTTCACAACAATCTTCTGCTCGTCCTTCTCCTGTTGTTCTGCCACAGCCCCCAGAATCTCCTTGAGCTGCTCTTCCGTAACCTTTTGTCGTAATTGGCCTGTCCGCGCAAGCATTATGAGTCTGTTCTCGATGTCGGTTGCGCGCGATTCTTTGACGAGGCGGATGCGGCCTAGGCGGTCGGCTGCTTCGGGAAGGAGGATTTGTGAGAGGATCGAGGAGCGTTGGTCGGCTTGTGGGAAGGGTTAGTGGGTGGGAGTTGACAGGAGAGGGCGGAGAAAGGGTATGTGGTCAAGTGATGGATGTATGCGCCGGAGGTTGCGGAGACGTACCCTCTTGTTGCCTGCGATTTGGCCTTAGTAAACAGACTGAGTCTTCATGTGTTGGTATATTTACTTTCGCGAATCTTGCTCTGAGCCCTCCCCGCCTTGTCCTCCGCCGCCCCCACCTTGTTGCTGTAGCTGCTGCAGGCGCGCGCGTCTTATTTGCTCGAGATCTTCGTCGGACATTTCGGTATTATCCAGAGACTATGAGGTCTTCACACCAAGGGTTGTTAGGGTGATGGCAAGTACTGGTTGAGCAAAAGTGTGTGTATGCGGGGAAGTTCGGGGGTCTGCTTGCAAGGGCACGGTCCCAATCACTCACCAACTTGACGCAAGTGGGGCTAGGTTATTATGTTTCTATCAAGACACTAAGAACACCTCAAAGTGCTCTGGGTAACGATAGGGGCTACGAAACGACTGGAATCTTACAAAACAGTCTTTTCATGCTGATCTCGAATAAGTTGACACTTTTAAGGTCGCAGGAGAGCAATTTAGGCCAACCATACCTTACTGTACATAATCCGTCCAAATCCGTCCAATTACGATTACGCGTAAGAATTGAAACCAGATTGGTCTTTTGCTCTATGACTCTCAAACCAGATCTCTCGAAGGGTTTAAGGCGCTCCCTCAGCCTGCGGCAAATTTACTAGTACTCCTCAACTTCTCCCCAAACTTCCACAGCATAAAGGGTGCCGGAACACCCAACGCCAAGGCAATAAACCCCAACACGCTATTTCCCCATCCAAAATCCAACTTGTTATACATAGCTGGCGCAAACAACGGAAACCCGAATCCAGCCAACGACCTAAGCACCGTCGCCGCCGCAATAGCGCTCGCGGCGTACCGTGTATAACTATCAACAAGATAAGTCTGTATACACTGGAAGCCCACAATCACGCCCGCACAAAATATCGCAGCACCGATGTTCGGCATAATCCAATGCACCTGCGCTTGTGCGCTCCACCCGTACCAGAACAGGCCAATGGGGACTAGTAGGGATGCTGGTATCATGATTGGAACGCGAAATTCAGGTTTACCAACGCCGTTGTTGCGTTTCTTCAGGCGACGGTAGAGAGCATCGTTAAGGGGTGCGGTAATTTGTGTGCCGAGGAAGAAGCCGACGCCCATGGAGATGAAATTCAGAGAACCGATACCAGTAGACATGCCGTAGCGCGTGACCCATAAGCTGGGGAATGTTGAGAGCATGAGATACATAAGGCCATAAAGGTAAGCCATGTAGCATGCTAGGACTTGGACGATTGGTTGTGTGCCAAGGAGCTTGAAAGGCCTTTTCATTGCGATCTGAATAGTGGTCGCAAGCGTGCGGTCGGGGCTATCAAATTCGGTGTGTAGTTCTTGGTTGCCAGTCTCTTTACGCAGTTTGTCTCGCTTCCACTCGAGGAGTTTTGGGGCATATGTTTCCTGCAGGAAGAAAAAGCCAAAACATTGCACTATTGCGGTGAAGATGGTGGTAGCGTAGAAACACCATCTCCAAGTCGTGTTTTGAGAGATGAAACCACCGGCGATGGGACCGATTGCGGGACCCAGTAACGGGGCCAGAGAGTAGATGGATATGGCCCGACCACGCTGCTCTGGGAAGAAGCAATCACTAAGAACGCCCTGATGAAACAATCAGCAACATTCCAACGATAGTCGTCAAGAGTGAACTACCTACACCACCAATGGCCAATGGCGCAGATCCGCCTAGGCCGCTGAAGAACCGGAATGCCATGAGTTGGCCAGATGTTTGAGCAAATCCACATCCCAGATTCCAGGCCAAGTAGAACAGGTTTGACAGTTGTAGTACGATGACTCGACCATAGATCTCCGATAGTGGGCCTAGAAATAGCGGTCCAATTGCATATGCTAGGACGAAGATGGACAAGGTGAGCTGCGCTTCCACTTCATTTGTGATTCCAAATTCGGCACTTATGCTGCTCAGAGCCGGTGATATCATAGACGAGGATATTGGCGAGACGAGAGTAAAGGAAGAAACGATGAATGTCGCTGCCCATTTCCGCTTCATGGACCCTATAAACTGTCAGACTATGACTTGTTTGCACTTCGCAGGGGAGCCTGAGCTTACAATTCTTTGGATTATATGGATCGATTTCTGAATCCCATGTAACCTTATACGTGTCAGCTATTGCAGTGGCAGTCGATAATTGTTAGGCAGACCATACCAAATTCGGGTCTTTGTCGGACCGCGTAGACTTCTTCTTTTCTAGCGGTGACGGTGCCTCGATATCATGCTCATATGGAACACCACCTCGTATCTCTTCGTATGTCGTCTCGTCCTGGTCAGCAGCATCGAGTTTTGCTTCTTTCTCATCTACGTCTTCGCCACTGTCGTCATCGTCGCTGCTGGACAAGTTTGCGTCTCGCCTTTCGGTCTCAGTCTTGTGCAATGAACTGGCATCACCGCTGACATGAATTCCCTCGCCATCTTCATGGTGGTAAACGGAATGATCGTCTGGAAACTGACTGGATAAGATACGATGTAGAGGTGCGTTGTCAGATCGCCGTGGCCGGGATCTTGATCGGCTCCTAGATGATCTTTGAGGTTGTGGATGTCTCGCCCTCTCCATAGCGATGCGAGACTAGAAGCTGACCTGGACAAAGATCGGGGACGTTATCTTAACCGTGCAGCAGGTTAAGATTAGTGGTATAGAGATTAGATACCCACGTGTAACACTAAAGATCTTCTGTGTCTCCCAAAGATAAGGAAGGCTTGTAGTGAAGGAATCAGTATGGCTATACTTAAAGTCAAGCCTGGAAACCAAATATAAGAGATCTTGTATGCGGCGAACCTCGCCATTAGAATGGAGTCCACACGCTCGGGTTTAAGCACCCGTAGAACGAATATCCGTTAGTCGCGTGCCCCACAACGTGGGCCCGTTGATTCAGTGACATCGGTGCGTCGGTGGACATTGTCCCCCGGGCGAAATTGAAAAAGGGGTTGGTGCGATTGGTTATGCAGGACATTTTAGGTGTGGCGTAGAAGCTTAGTGATGTT
>JAESFQ010000879.1_pt1 | contig 11018 bp, 10 predicted proteins | sample 9269431 | NCBI WGS metagenome assembly JAESFQ01 (sample SAMN14502588, study PRJNA617103) | algae metagenome | isolation source: Plectolyngbya sp. WJT66-NPBG17 and co-occurring heterotrophs from well... | place: USA: Mojave Desert, Joshua Tree National Park, California | collected 2006-08-06 | reverse complement strand
GTCAATGCCCCATCGTAGGATAGTTTGAACGAGACCAATATTGCCTGCCGAAGCTGCTTGCATCAACGTGTAGATACTCGCTGACGGTAGATCGCTTTGAGCGTTTGATGTTACACTGGGTGGAGTTGACGATGGAAGAGTATGAAGCCTTACTCGACGACGATGTGCTTTAGGCCCGCCAGGGCAACCAGGTATCTGCGGGTGGCTATTTTGAAGGTGTTGGCGGATATTGTCTTTGCGAGAAGCTTTAAAAGAGCAGCCCGTGACGATACATGCATGTCGGGCTAAACCAAGTCGGTGCCGTGCCTGCACATGTCTGGTGAGATCGGAACGGAGAGCAAAGCCTCTAACGCATTCGCCACATTGGAGGGGCTTTGAATGCGTTTTCAGGTGTTGGCTAGTGTCTTGTTAGCGTCCGATAGAAGAGCAGGGAGTAGATGAGTTGTGAGCTCACTTGTAGCGTCCTAGAGTGTTAAAAGCTTTGAGGCATTGATCGCAACGAAAGATCTCGTTCGAGTCCATGGTCGGAAGATTAGTGCGTTGCGTGGGTAACTCAGAACTGTCGATTCAGACGAAAGGCTACAACTCCGTATGAGGCCCTCTGAAGCTGTATTGGCTAAGGCTGATGGTCGGAAAATGACCCAATCATCCAGCGAACAGGCGCCCTTTGCAACGTCGCTATACCATTGGTCGCCCTTCGCAAATCCCCTGCCTTTGCAAAATCTCAATGCTCTTTCTACGAGTATCTTCCTGATCTTTCCAACCTTCCCTGTTTTTGTCACCATCTTTTGCTCATCGGTTTACTTACTATCGTTGACAACAGTGCATCGCTTGCGCAGCCTTCTGTCAACACTGTCACGACCGGTGCCCACCATCTCCACCATCATCACCAACCATCTCCTACAATACCGCGCGACATGACTACGTTCGATCCCGAGATGGAGTTCTTTGAACTAAGCAAACAACCCGCCTGCACCTGGGAGGACCTCCAGCGGACTACCCCACCCACAGACAAGGGCGCACTGACACCCAATGGCCCGACGAATCAGGAGTGAGTTTTTTTTTAACATCATGCAGTTATGCCTTTTTATCTAGACAATGTGCCCTTCGACAAGGCTCCATGACAGACACCCGCCTAGACCATGCATACCCGCAGGAAACCGGCGCCTTTCTCATCGATGAGACTTTTGCTCAAGAACCGCAAGGCCCCTTGGATCTGTGCAATCTTGCCAGCAGCCAATACCCTCATTTTGGTGATGTTAGCACATTCGGGGATTGGACTGTGATCGATGAATCGAGCATCGTTTCTCTAGCGAGTAACAACGTCTTCACGCCGCTGCCCCTGCAACCCAACCCCTTCCTGACTCAACCTTCATACACTGTGGCAGAACCTGGTTGTTCCTTCCAATACATCGCTCCCGCTCCCGCTGCTCAGACAAACGTCGTCGACCCTCCTGGATTGCCTTCTGGTACGCGAGGCGTCGTTCGTCGTCGCCCTGCTGAGACGCGCATCCACTGCCCCGCTCATGGTTGCACCAAAACATTCCGCCGTGCTGGTGATTGCCGCCGCCACATGCGGAAGCATCAACCTCCTAACCTCAGATGCATCGTCGCAAATTGCGACATGAAGTTTGACCGCATGGACAAAGTTCGTGATCACATGCGCCAGGGTCACAAGATGGCCTTGTAAAGCTAGAACTCCCATTGTTGCTCTGATGCAGGACGCATGTGGGATGGTATATGACCTTGGAAGGTTCTCGTTCAAGTTTAGGATGGTTGATAAGATGTTGGATCTCTTTGTTTCTTACTAAATTGTACCTTCTCGTCCAGCCAGTCATTACCAAAGCTTTCTTCGCCCGATGTTGTTGATAGCAAAATACAACAGTCCTTACCGAGATGCCATTGACATGTTCGTGATCAAAATGTTGATGCCACAAATTTGTTGGGCTGGGATCGATGATTGCACTCTGGTCTAAGCGTTTTCCGAACTGTTACCCCACCTACCCCGTTTTTCTAGTTCCGCTGTCCTATTGGCCTCCGCAACTTGATGACGGCGCAATTTCAGGCACGGTTTTGTAGGGGCAGTATAATACGCGCGAGATGCTACAGAGTTTAACCAACAGTGTTGGGGGGCCGTCCCGATCTCGATCCCTAATCATGAACACGACATTGGAGAGTCTAGGAGCTGACTGTCACGTGATTCCTTGGCATGCCTACGTATGCCTTTCATACCGTGAGGGTTAGTTCGATAGATCGTTGGCTTCTACATACATGTCCCCAGCCATGACACTGAATGTCGAGTTCTGAGCCGACAAGAGAGTGGCAGTGTCGACGGGTGCTTCGTCGCGCCCAAGTTTGCCAAGATCTATGAACGAAGGATTGGAAAGCATTTCTAATTCCAAGAAAGAAGAGGAAACTCTGGTACATTCAAGACACAAATGTGTAGATTATGAAACCAAAAGGCTTCAGTATTAAGTGATCTATCACCAACTTCCGAGGATCAGTCTAATCCAATACGAAAATAGCCAGTTCGACAAGAGTAACTACTAGTACAAGGTCGCCCATCCTCTGCTGTGTGGTTTATGGGCTCGTTCCGCCCGACTTTCTGTGGTAGTAGAGCTTTAGTGAACATTCGGGCTCTCGTACCAAGCTCCTGTTGAACGAAAACAAAACTATCCAACAATAGCTAAGCATCGGAAAAACAGGGCGGAATTACCGACAGCATCCCCTTGATAGTGCACAAGAAAGAGGAAACATCATCGTTCATGGTGGAGAAGGAGCTGTGAGAGAGATTGACCTGCAGCGGAAGCCGAAAGCAACAAAATTGCAGCTTGTGGCGACTTGGCAAAGTTGAAGGCTTCGCTGGCCTTACCTTTACCGCAGTTCGTACTGCCTTTCTCGATTGTACTGCAAACGTTGCTGGTGTTACCATTTTGGCTATTGGCTTTTGTCAGTCCAGTCTTTAGCTCAACAATTTTCAGATAATTCCGCGGTCGATATAGCGAGGTACTTCTCCTGGTTGCCGCTCATCTTTCAGTGAGCTCTTCAACTAACACACTGCAGACACTGTCTTGAGACTTCGCTATCCGCAGTGGTCTTGATGGTTTCGATGTAGGAACAAGGACACTGTGGGCAAAGTTTTGTGGCTCGGCGTTGGCGCTGCAATATTTTTCTGAGTCTTTAGGTGATTAGGCTGATGTTTTGGAGCTTTGATTTTGGAAACAACGGAAGTGAGCAACCAGTGGGTGGACATTTCGCCAAGGGCTTGATAGAATCAATACTCGCGCATGCCCCGTGACATGCATAGTGTCCGGGCACGTCTTCACTCCGCTTTAAGACTCCCAACACACCATTCCCACCTATCAAACAAAGCCAGGTTCACAATAAGCATGTCAGCGATCAGCGCACACCCTAGCGGCTCACTGGAATCGACCGCGTTGATGCAGATGATTGAGCGGCACGGGTAGCTGCTACATGTGGCTAGGCGGCCCCATAAATTGGACCCTGAAAAGACGTCACCAGCCAAGGTATGATGGCATAGCATCAGTCGCTGTTGTTCAAATAGATAGCTGTCGCTTAGGAGAGACATGAACGAAGAATTACGATTCTTTTTTGCAGCACCTGCATATCGAAGTCCCACAAGCATTCGGTGCGGTCCTTCTGCGGGCCCCTAACAAAACACCCTACTCACTGACGGACAGGGAACCACTAGCCACCAATCACAATACTCGGGACGAGACGCACTACCTAGTCGCCGCCTAACGTGTTGTGTATAGACATCACGTACGTTTTCAAGCTCGACCAGCGCATGTAGTTTTCTGCCACATACTAACAACTCGTAGACCTACACCGTATTCACCATGAGCGCACGACCATCTCTCATGCCGCCCACCGAGGGCTCTTTCCTCTCATCGGGCGCCTTCACGCCTTCCGGCCTCACACCCAACACGCGCTCCCAAGCCGAAGCCGCCCTCACCTCCAATAGTGCCGCACAGACTGATTCGGCAGCTCCTGACCCACGTCTTCTGCCATTGATGGGTGCTGGCGGAGGAAATGAGACAACCACAGACAATGGACCGACTGAGGCTGTCCGTGCCTACACTGGCTATCGTCGACCTGGTGTTGCCCGGGCAAGCTCAGCGAACTACGAGAATGCATTGAAGCGAGCGCAGCAAGCCTCCGTCTCGTCAGATTTCTCTGCTGACTCTGAAGTACCCGAGAATGTCACTAGTAGCCAGACAGTCGCGTCACCTTCAGGTACGACTCCGTTTCCACCTCCTGGCCAGGGTGTAGTACCACTCAACTATGGCTCTACCCCCGTCGGTGCCGCTCAAGGAGATTCGGTCAAGAAGACAAGATCGCGAGGCTTGAGTCTGAGCGGCCTCGCTCAACAGCAAGGCTGGAGCGAGCAGGATTACAAGCGTGTGTACAGCGCAGAGCTACTCGCCGAGGAGCCCAAGAACAACGCTGGCTACGGCTCTGGTCCAAAATAAAAGCCATGCTTTTGCCTTCATGGTCTGTCGACGGCGTTCATGCGAGTCAGACTACACCGGAGCAGATGGAGCGGCCAACAACAGAGCGGCCTATTCGCTATAACTGCTAAGTGTATTTTACCATATCACAAACTACATGCAAGGCGTTGGACGGAGTTCTACCAACACACCAAGATCGCCGGCTGACAGATCTTCTTCAATACATCGCTTATAATTTCGCCCGGTTTGGACTTTCATCTTTCTCATCAAATAAGAATATTGCGTGGCCAAATCGTGAACAGTGTTAGAGTGATTAGTCTCTACTAGCACTATCTTTCACCACCTTTCTATACCTTTCGCATCCTAGTCTCTTGGAAACCCTGTATGCCTCTCCCCTCTCTCTGCACTGTTCCAGTCTTATCCAGCATATCGTATCCCTGCATTCATTGCAACAATTTCTCGCCTCGCATGCCTTTTCACATCGTTCCTTTTGCTTGTTCCTCGTTCTATGTAGCCTTCCACACTTCTCCTCGCAATTGGCGTGTGCCTCTGTCAAATTTCAGTACTCTAAGCACGCATCGCGGAAAGCATTCCAACCACGGGACATCACATCAAGGTGATTTCGAGCTGCGGTGAACGAAAGCGAAGTTGAATTTTGCTTCATCGGGACGCGAACTAGTGGGGCTCAAGAGCAGCGTGGCAGTGCGTTGGGGTAGCCGCCCAGAATTGCTTTGCGCAATCTTGATCTGGTGCAACTGCAGCATTGAGGTCTGGCCAAGAGTGTTCCTGACATTATCTGTTATCCCACGGAAGCCATTCGGAGCTCGCAATCGCCGTTGAAGCTACAATGCGTAGAGCTGGCTGTGCAGAGCCAAAGCTCACATTGCAGAGTTCGCCGGTAGTCGGTTTCACGAGTAGGGTAGGAAGGTTCGTCGTCAAAGCGCCGCGGCTGATATTGATATCCAACGTCACGTCCACTGGACTGCTCACAGTTGTCGAGATAATGCTGACAGCCCGCACAAGTCGACGCCTCCGCCTCACCCACCCTTGTTCTTGCTCCGGCATTCACCATACTGCAGAGCTCTACACTCTGCAGCGACACAACAAGGAAATGACCAGTAGGACTGACGTCGCAGAATTCACATTCAGAACAATGCTTTTTGGCGCAGATGAGACCGACTGTGCTTCGATGCGATTTATGATGTTGGAGAATCTGATCTTCAATCGCGTCACCATGAGGTAGCGGTAAGCGGAGTAGCATTGCATATCTTCAGTCCCGAAATTGGAATGCCGGTGTCAACGGGCTCAGTCCATTGGTACGCGTCGAGCGCAAGAGACAAAATAATTGATGAATTGAACCCAAGCATGGCGATGTATGGGATGCGCTATCGCGTGTTGAGCGTAGCGAAACGGAGATAGGAAATGGCGCTCGAGAGGAGATCGAGATGAAGAGAGATAGATTCCATACAGACTCATCGCAGCATCTTTCACTGGAAGTCAAAGTTGATAATTAATCTTCCATGAGTGGCCCAAGCTTACCACCGATACGTGATGAATATCTGCGGGAAACGTCTAATTCTCTTCACCGACGCCAACACTACACTTTGCTTTCAATGTTTTCTAGCGTTGTATCCACGCAAATGTCGTCCAGACGCATAAGATCATGGTACCTGAAAGGCACAATCGCCCAGGCTTAGAGTCAGTCATGTCTGCCTGTCCGAGTCGCTACACAACGGACGGCAATCGTTAAGCAGGGAGACGATTTGGTCCTTGGATCAAGACATTTGCGAATCTAACACCACATGCTACGCTTTCTAACAGACTTTCAATCGATTGGCGGCCGGAGTGACCAAGAAAAGGTTCCAGCACGCATTCGTATGTTCGGGGCGTTTGTCATGATCGAGGCAGCACTTTCCCTCACTACCGACCTATCACCTGCCTTGGGCCGTCAGCAAACACCCAACTCTACACCGCCATCGCTTCGCGCTAGGTCTCAAGCACATATACCAATTCAATCTCTAGATCGTCAACCTTCATCCCTACACCATCCTCTCAAATTCATTCCTTGCATTAGGTTCACAATCAACTCCTCCTACGACATATACATCCACTGAAGATGCGCGTCAACAAGAACCTCGTGACTCTGTTTACAGTTTTACCCGCAGTGTTCTCTGCCAGCATCCCGACCCCGAGGGATCTTTTCAAGTCAGGTACTCAGCGCTGCTACGACAACGACTTGGAAGAGTGCTCCGTCGACCGCAAGCATGAACCTTCACAGGAGAGCATTCCCACTGAGATCTGCGACAACATCGGTGAGGAGCGCTGTCTCGGCAATGAGTGGCGTCTAGAGTGCAGCATCGATCACCGATGGACGGCTGTTGAGGAATGCCCAGTATCCGGAGTATGTGGAACACTTCTGAACAAGACATTTTGCTCGGCCAAGAGCTTGCCACCAACGCTACCCTCTCCCCCGTCGCCTGTTGACCGTCCTCTAAAGAGCGTGGACTCAAGGTCTCTGATATCTCAAGGCGCCCCGGATGCTCGCAAGCATTGCGGCACTGTCGGCGAAATGCGCTGCAGCGGCAAACATGTCGAGGAGTGTAACACTGAGCACTCTTGGTTCAGCATGGAACGTTGTGGTGACGCTGAAGAGTGCCGCGAGAAAGAATATTATGCTGATTGTCATCCAATCGCTATATCTATCCGTCCCATTCTTCCTTCTCCTACGGCTATCGCGGAATGGTGCAGGACTGGCGAATCTCGCTGCTTGGGCGACGTGCTTCAAGACTGCGAGAAGAACAAATGGAAGTCGACCATGTGTCCCAAGGCATCCAAGTGCGTCAAGCATGACCATACTATGCAATGTTGGGTACAGCCACCTTCTCACTCAACCGTACCGGAACCATGCACACCAGGAGATCGAAAGTGCGACTCCAACGCATATGCCCTTATGCTATGTGGCAAAGACGAAACTTATCATATTGAGAAGAAGTGCACCACACCTGGAGACTGCATGACCGACGGCCCAGGTCAAGCCCACTGTCAAACGGGTAGCATGGATCCACCCAAGTTTAAACGTGAAACCAACGGCACTCACTGCACCCACGGTGATTACGCCTGCGACACCCACCGCCGTTTCATGTTTCAATGCGACCGAAACGGCACATGGCGGGAACCGTACCAGTGTAACAGAGCCGGTGCTTGCCAACCCGAGGCACCTTCACTCCAATATCCCGAGGGAGCAATGAATTGCGTAGGATCCCCCAAGTATCTCTACCCCGATAATAGGGTGTGTGAGACGGTGAAGAGCTGCGAGTTCATGCTGTACAAGTACTGCTCTGCTGTAAGTACCTCCTTCCTGCGCGCCATTGCTCATTACTAGGACAGTAGAGCTAGGCTTTGCAAAGGGCGATCTAATAAGATGATAGGGCTCGCCTACTGCCGAGATCAGAGAGAAATGCCGCTTGAGCATGTGCTCAGACCAATATGTAAGGTGAACGCTCTCAACACCAGAAGAAGAATGCTGACTAGACTACAGTGCAAGGACTGCGATCGCTACATGTACAAACTCAAATACGGCGAGGTGGTAGAGCCAGATCTGAACACTCTGATCCATGGCTCGCCAGTGTCGGGCAACTTGCTGAACGGCCACGAAAGGCCGGTATAAAGTACTGTATCGGTATTCGTTACCAGAGCAGTCGATGACCGGATTGATCTGCAGTGAGAATTGCACATGGTCCACTGCTGAGGTACTAGCTGAGCGTCAATAGGCTTTCTCCATGGCGAACATTTCTACCTTTTATGAATACATATAAGACCAACTTTAGCCCTCTACCAAAATGAACAGCATACCAACTGAACCCACATATCAGTGTGCTTGTGAGAGCATGTATCAACATGTCTGTCCCTTACTTTCACTCCCCAGCCGCACGTCTTAACAGCATTCACAAGGTTAACACCCATGACTAAATCTCTCATCCAACCCTTCCCTCGACCCCACTCATACACACTCCACGCAACTCAACTAAACCTTCCTAGCCGATATCCAGCTATGCTTCCCATCCTTCTCCCCATTCTCCTACTAATTCCACTCACCATAGCCGCCACACCAACAACCAAACCTCGCGCAACAAATTACAAGCCCATGCTCAAGATCCCCGCACCCGCAACCCTCTTATCAGAGATTCCATGCATGGAGATATGTGACCGGGAAATTGCAGCTTGTATGCAGGTACGTAGGGAAAAACGGAAAGAAGAGGGGCGAACCCGATCGTCGATGGAGTGGAACTGACGATATGACAGAACAAGTTTTCTTTGACGAGCGAAGGGAAGTTGCAGTATTGTAAGATGTGGGCTTGTGCGTTGCATGATACGGTGAGTCGTGTTTAGGTTTGTTGTGAAAGGGAAGGAGAGGGTGTTGGGGAACTGACTAACGTGGTGTCAGTGTCCTGGCTGTGGGTACTGCGACTTCGAGTATAACCTCTAGCGACTTGTTCGTACACGCACCGTCGGGATACAGTAAGACACACCCGGGCCGATGGTGACAAAAGGTAAAAGATGGAGAGGCGTCACCAAAAATAGAGTGGTTACTGGCAGTTTACAGATGTGAATATACTTCTATTTGAGCCAAACGACTCTTTCAACCCTTTCTACCTTTTTACCACGCCGAGGTGCAGTGCACCGACCTTGTTCCTCGGCGCCATGCTACGCTTCGAAACCACTTTTATTGTACCGTCAACTCCTTTTCCGCTGTATTTATGCCGGGCCCCCAAGAAACCTCATCAGGTAGCTGCCCAACGGTCCCAAAAGCGGGTATCCTCTGCTGTGATCTCCGTTCCTGCCGAGCCACAAAGCATAGGCACCCACCATCATAGCAAGACCAACGGCTCCGTACCGGCGGTGGTACCAAAGGCGCAGCTTGATGTGTTGTATTGTCTTGACCGCGCGTCTTAGAGTCTGCTCGCGGCGGAGGTCCTGCTCCTGGTGCGAGAACAAGGTCTCTCCATCTTCCAAGGTAAGAGAACGCAGACTGGTATTTGTAGCAGACGATTTGAGTACGCTGGAGGATGAGATGCGCCACCACTCCCAGCTATTGAGCGATGCTGGCGGCAATCTCTCGTACAGCTCAACAGTGCGGGCGATATGGAACTCAACATCGAATGGCTCTGGGATCTTGCCTAGCATAACATAGAGAATATCCTCGTCTTCCTTGTCGAATTCCAGCAGTTCCTCTCTTTTCGACAGCACCACAGCTGCGAAGAGGTAAATAGGCATGACAGCATGCCGCGCCAAAAAGAAGTCGAACAGGCGCGTAATATCCTTGTAGTCTTGTATATTGTGGGCGAACATGGTAATTGTGCCAGCAAGTGCGAACGAAGGCTGGCTCTTGGGAAGGTGGTCGTACAAGACGGGGTCGGCAGCGCGGAGGATGGGTCGCAGCAGTTCAAGCTGGGCGAGGGCTGGGTCGAGCGACGACAGCATGAAGTCGCGAATGCGAAGGAGGCTCAGCCGGGCGACGGCAGCGGGAGCATTTTTGGGGCCGAGGACGAGTAGGAAGACCTGGACGATATCGTGGTAGCCCTGGAAGTAGCAAAGCGCGGGGTGATGGCGCAGGACATGGAGGATGACGTCTGAGAGTTGTTGCTTTCGACAATCGAGCTGCTTCTGAGATTCTGGTAATGTTAGCAAACATACAATTGGGAGGCGCTTGCATGGAGCGTACCGTTCTTGGGATAATAGACAAATGCGCGGTTGACGTCCAGGCCAACCTGATGCTCATCCTTGTGCTCGGGAAGATGTTTCCATGGCTCCTTCTCCGAATCCTTATCGGTACTTCCTAGCAAGAGGGGCCCTGTGTATTGTCAGCCTAATGCGGAAACGCGTGTGAATGGAGGCGTACAAGCACCGCAGCGCAAGCTGTCGCTGATGAGGCCAGAGGGGCTGGTTGCGAGGTCTACCAGGGCAGTGACGTCGCCATTGTCTATTGCCGCGCGCACCAGCGTCTCCTTTTCCTTCTCGGCAGATGTGAGTTGAGAGACGGGTGTGGCGTGCCGTGAGGGTAAGCTGCCGGAGCTCACTGAACGCGACACGGAGGCGGAGGGAGTGCGTGAGGCCATGACAGTGCCCGCATCTCAAGACGTGCCCTCAGTGCGCGGCAAGAAGGAGGAACGGCGTGATGACGTGGCCAACGTGGGCCCTCGTATGCGCAGGAGAGCGCAGGAAAAGATGCAGAATGGGGGTAACGCGTTTGTCCGAGGGATTGCATGCTGTCTCGTGTGCGTGTCCCAGCGGCCAGGTTGACGTGACGGGTCGCGCCTTCCTCCTTGTCCAGCCGAGGCGCTTGGCACCCCACCGAACTGTGAAGGTCGACTATCGGCACATGCCGTCTCCAACCCTGACCGACAACACTTCTTACCCGCTGCCTGCACGTGAGACGACGACCGTACAATCCGACAACACCTCCCGGTACTCGAGACAACCTGGGTACTGTTCACCGGCGGTTTCCCAGGCCCGAGACGCTGTTGTGCCGCTAAACATTCCGTGTCG
>JAESFQ010000878.1_pt1 | contig 11022 bp, 10 predicted proteins | sample 9269431 | NCBI WGS metagenome assembly JAESFQ01 (sample SAMN14502588, study PRJNA617103) | algae metagenome | isolation source: Plectolyngbya sp. WJT66-NPBG17 and co-occurring heterotrophs from well... | place: USA: Mojave Desert, Joshua Tree National Park, California | collected 2006-08-06 | reverse complement strand
ATCGATACGCGTGTACCTGCATCTGCACCGGCTATTTTGGCCAGATACGATCAACGACAAGGATGGCCGATCTGTGATTTCATGCCTATCTATGGGTGGATGATGCTGGAGGCCAACCACATGGCCACAAACGTCTATCTACAAGACACTGCTCACCTCAACGGCGTGTTTGATTTACGCAAAGTGACGTTAATTAGATCGCCGGCCTGGCAGTTTTATGTGCAGCCATCGGTGCCAATGTCTTCTCTCGGTGATTCGTTGTGGCGACGGGCTAGCGGTTTCAGTCGCATGTGGCTTTCCCGCTAACCCCTCCCTGCACACAACTAGGCATGGTCTGGGGACCGGCGCGCGGCGTTGTTCGTCAAAGTAACTCCTTGCATTGCTACTTCTCTTCACTCGCTCTTTCACCCTGACTTTTCTGCTGTTGTGTTCCTGAGAGCCTCTTTGCTCGTTCCTCTATCTCATTATTTCCTTACCTTACACAGAGAACCGACGGCAGGCCTTCGTTCAATCGCAGTCGTTACACGTCGCTCTATTGTACTCCTCGTTCCAACGGCTCCTTAAAAGGAAGTGCTCGACGCACATTCTCCCTCAGCTTCTTTTTCGCAAAAGGTTTCGGGATCTGCGGTCCCTCCACAATACCCCGCCTGCGCGTTTGCAGTAACGACACTGCTCCTACGAACAACTACTAGATTTCCTTTACATGACAAGCAAACGAGCCTCCTCGCAGAGGTCCTTCCGACTCTCCAACCAGGGCTTCCAGCCTCTGAACAACAGCAACATGGAGAACCGAACCAATGATATACCCCTTCAGACTGTCGTCAGTCATACCCCTTCGCAATCATCGCCGACATCGGGAAATGAAAAGTCGGAAAAGTCGCACATGTTCACCCGGGGGCGCAGAAAGCTGGCAGCTGTAGACTCCAGGACAGGAGCACCGTTGCCTCCTCGCGAAAATGAAGAGAAGACGGCTCTAAACCGCATGGGCAGGATCTACACCAAGATCCTCAACTGGAGCATCGTTACGCGTTACATGATCTATGTCGCTCCTGTTGCGCTCCTACTGGCCATTCCCATTATTCTCTCGCAGACAGGTACGATTACGGGCTCAATTGGCGGCACAAACCAGAAGAAGTTCTGGATCTGGATCGAGATCATCTGGCTTAGTTTCTGGGTCATGAAGATCGTGGCACACTTTATTCCCAACATATTTGAATTTCTTATCGGTGTGGTTAGCCCTGGTGTCAAGAAATACGCACTGCTGTTGAGAGCAGTCGAGAAACCTCTGTCATTCGTTTTCTGGATGATTGTCAACCAGGCTACGTTCCCTGCAGTAAGTTGTGCAACGAGGCCCTAGAGACGAACAGCTACTAATCTTGTGTAGCTTGTTAGACCCATTCCTGGCCGAACTGGCGAGAATACACCAGAATGGATTGCCACGATGCAATCGGTTCTGCTCGCCCTCCTCGTCTGCACCATCATCATCCTCGCCGAACGCGTCTTGATCCAGCTCATCAGTATCAGCTACCACCGCAAGCAGTTCGACGACAAGATCAAGGAGTCGAAGCGCAACATCTACCTCCTTGGTATTCTCTACGACACTTCACGCGCATTGTTCCCCGCCTACTGCAATGAGTTTGCCGAGGAAGACTACATCATTCAGGACACAATTCTTGATCTCGGCTTTGGTAGCAAGAAGGGAACGGCAAAGCATGGTCGCTCAGGCAGTCGTACGCCCATGCGTCTGATCCAAGAAGTTGGTCGAGATGCCGGTCGTATTGGTGATAAAATCACCTCTGTTTTTGGTACTATCGCTTCCGAGATCACTGGCAAAAAGGTCTTCGATCCCAACTCTGCTCACTCTGTCGTTTTGACCGCTTTGGAAAGGAACAAGAGTGCCGAAGCTCTCGCTAGGCGTATCTGGATGTCCATGGTCGTCGAAGGCAAGAATGAGCTTTATATGGAAGATCTTATCGAAGTAATGGGTCCGGGACGCCAGGAGGAAGCCGAGGAATGCTTCGCTGCAATCGACCGAGACGGAAACGGCGATATCAGTTTGGAAGAGATGATCTTGACTGTGACTGACTACGCCAGAGCGCGAAAGTCGATCAACTCCAGCATGCACGATGTTGACCAAGCTATCAACGCTTTGGACGGACTTATCATGACCATCGCCGTCATCGTCTGTGTCTTCGTCTTCATTGCCTTCCTCGCCCCGGCTTTCCGCACTACTCTCGCTACATCCGCGACTGCTCTCCTGTCATTGTCCTTCATATTCGCGACGACCGCTCAGGAAGTTCTCGGTTCCTGCATCTTCCTCTTCGTCAAGCACCCATACGATATCGGCGATCGTGTGGACATTAGCACTGATCAGCTCACTGTGGAACATATCGCTCTGCTCTATACCGTTTTCAAGCGCGTTACCAACGGAAAGACTGTCCAGATCCCCAATATTCTGCTGAACTCTCTGTGGGTGGAGAATATTACACGAAGCAAGGCCATGCGTGAGCAAGTCTCGGTATTCTGTGACTTTGGCACCTCGTTCGAAGACATCAATCTACTTAAGCTGGAGATGATGAGCTTCGTTCGCGACCCTGCCAACGCTCGCGAGTTCCATCCTGATATCGATATCGAGGTTGTCAGTATTGCCGAAATGAACAAGTTGGAGCTTCGCGTCGAGATCCGCCATAAGAGCAATTGGTCTAACGAGTCACTTCGCGCATCTCGAAGATCCAAGTTCATGTGCGCCCTCGTTGTCGCTTTGCGCAAGGTTCCGATCAACGGTCCGGGTGGAGGAGACGCTGCTCTGGGTTCGCAGGATAAGCCTACATGGTCCGTCGCAGTCCCACCTGCCGATGCTGTCGCAGCGTACGAGAACTACAAGGCCAAGACTGACGCCGGTCGTCTACATCCACTCAACCCCAAGGAGGAGGACACTGGCAAATCTACTGGCACTGACTACTTGGGTGGCGGAGAAGGCAACGCGATCAGCGCACTTAACAACAGGAGACCGGGCCTGGACACAATCCGTGACGACACTTGGGAAGCTCGCGGCGACGATGCCAGCACCATTGGCCGTCCCAGCACAGACCAAAGGCCCGATCTCGACGAAGTGCGCGGTCTACTGCGCAAGGCCAGTTCGACCGGAAAGCGAAAGGGTGGTACCACGCTGTCACCGTTTGGCTCGCGCGTCTCTGTGGACACACCACGCCAGAACCCGCCTCCACCTCTACCACTTCACGTAGTACCGTCCGGCAGCCAAAGCACATACGTGCCCCCACCAGGAGGTCCTCTACCAACACTATCTATGCCCCGTAGCACTGCACCTGGATCGCCTAGCTCTATTTCTACTGGACAGGTAGAGGAGTACTCGTACCAGACAATGGCACCCCCGCCTCGTTCACGCAGCCGACCACGCGCTCCACATGTAGAAGAAGATGAAGGCGAAAGGCGATGGGAGCCTAATGCCAACGCGCCAACTCGCGCTCCGTCGAACACCAACCCATATAGGAGTCCGGGGTCGCCGCAGCAGCAAGGCTTCCAGCAGTTTAAGCGGGAGTAGAACTCCCGTTAAAGGGTAGTGAGCATGACATATCATAATCATGACTTCCTTTGATCAGGGTGGGGAAATCAAATTCGATTGTTCAAAATTTCTGTAATGTATTTTCCTTTTATTTAGATGGAAACCTAGCATGGCATTAGTGAGGTGTCTCGAGGACGTTCACTATGGCGTTATTTCTATTGTTTAGTAGTATGCTCACGAGTTGGGCTACTGGCTTAAATCTTATCAATTCCTACCGTTTGATATGTTCTCTTTACTACTGTGATCGTCTTTGCCTCGGCATGAGCGAATAACCCTATTGACCGAGACGGGTGGAGCTAGATATGTACGTGAGCTTGCCACATTTTCTACGGGCATATAAGTTCTCCTTCTGTGCCTACCAGACTTTGCTTCTTAGTCCTCCGCGTTCTTGTGCCGTTGTCCAAAAAAACATTCAGCAACTTCTTATGGCTGAAGGACAACCTTGTTCTAGAAACACACATGTGCACCAATCCAAGGGCGAGAATCCGTCTGTCCACAACGAACTACCCTTTGAAACGAGGATTTCCAAAAAAAAATTAAAATTCTACTAGACCCATTTGTTCACTGCCATACCTGGATCCGCTCTGCAACTGCGCCCACCTGAAAAAGAGGAAACACCGATGGTATGAGAGGGGCCACGGGGTCTAGACACACTGCTTCTGGTTCATGGAATTGAAAAAGCTACTTTTCTAGCTAAAAACGAGGAAGACAACAACGAACGCGAAAAGCTCTAGATGCAGTCGGAATGTTGCGGCGGGCTTCTGCGTCTTTTGCAACAGAGGTTGCTTGGGTTTCATGGCTTTCGAGACGTATAAAAGCCCATTATTCTCGCCTCGGGACTTCCCTTCTTTCTCCTGCAACTTTGTGTCTTGTTCTCTAAAAGCTTTGGCATACCCGGTCATCAAAACGTCGATTTTCGAAAAACTCACCATCGTCAAGACCATGACCTGCTGTCCAGAAAGCGATCTAGGCTGATTGGATGCCGAAAAAACCATGGCAACGCCGCCATGTCTGTCTCTGGCTTTGGAGTTGCTCTTCACGAATTGTTGCATATGAATATACTATAAGATGCTGTTACGAGAAACTCAGTTAGTATTGATTCATTGAGTGAGCTTTGCTGTTCTCTCAAAGAAAATGTATGGCTTCACATGTTGGGGTATTCTTCCGTGAGCTACTTTTCTCTATTCTTTTCTAGAAGAAGAACAATCTCAGCAATGTGAAATATAGTTGAAAGGTGAACTTGGAAAAGTACTTGCTCGTAGTGCATGTAAAAGAATGAGCGTATGAATTCGTTGAATCGAAATGAAATACTAAAAGGGCAAGCATATCGGCAGCAAGGACCGCTGACGTAGTGAGATGGTATGTTGGGGTGGCATGTGTGTGTTGATGGAAAAAAAGCAAACGCCATTGGCTTCCGAACAATGCTAGATAAAAGACATAATGTACATGGTTTTTCGTAAATGCAATGAGCAACGTCACTGCTTATGAAACGATCCGGCCTACTTCCAGCGGCCTACCAGCACCATCAGTCCTATTCCCCAGCTCCAAGTACATATCCCACAAGTACTTCGGATGCACCGTAACTTCTCCTTGTAACTGCACGTCATCGGCCGCATCATCCATTGGAAGGCCAATCTTCAAATCCACATAGCTCGGTACAGCCGTGAGTAGTTCTCTAAAGAAAGCTTTATGAACAAAAGATGTCGTGCACCAATCGTAAAACTCTGGATGCGACCATTCGTAATACCGCGGATGAAGCGTAGGAATGATGCGCAAAAACTGCAAGGACGGGAACGCAGAGAAGAAGGAGGCCCAGTCGACGTAGCGGTTCATTCGTATAGCATCCTTCAGCTGCAGTTCTACCTGCAGCCGTTTGACGCGTGAAAGGTCCCAGCCTTGTGGAACATCGTAGGTGGGTACTGGGAGTTTGTTGAGCGAAATAGCAAACCAGTTGTTGGTGTACATGCAGTCGGTTGCTTCGTCAGCTAATCGCTGAGACGCTCGAAGGAGTTCAAGGTGCAGAATTGGCTCGGGGCTGGCTGTGCGGGGACATACTGGGCGTCTTCCAACTAGAAGTCGTTGTTGGTTCAGCCGCTCTCGAGATTTTCGTGCAGCGAGGCGTTTCTTCCGGTCACTCAGGATTGCCGTTGCGTCGAGTATGGGGAGGGAACGCGAAGTTTTGCGAACCACGAGGTGGGAGTACACCTCATCTCTGATCTCTTGCGGTAGTTCGAAGAAGCGGAAGGGTTTGCCGTTGGTGATGCGCTGACTGACTGGAGCGTTCGAAATGCGTCGAGGCCTCCGGGCAGGGGTTGTCCTTGGTCGCCGTTCGTGCTGTACTCCATGTACAGCTCGTGTGAACTCTGCATCTTTCTTTGAGATGTCTCCATACTCCAGGCCCTTTAGGATGAGTAAACTTGGTAGTAGCTCTTCGAGCTTGGAACTCCCCGGATGACTTTGGTGTAGTGCCATCACAGACCAATTGCATAATACAATCTGCTCCTATCAGCCGCATGTTGGCGACCATTTTGTTTATGAAGTCGCCTGGACAGGGAAATTGCCTTCATCTTACACTGTCAAAATTGCTCCTACATGTGGAACCCTGGCTCCCGCGCTGCAGGATCGGAGGTTGCAGGGTGATACAGTGTCGTGGAGGTGTTCGCACCATGTTCAGTACGGCCCTGTCCCGAGCGACGGGGTCGAAGGATTATGGTGGAGAGGAAGAGCCGGGCGCGGAAATTGTGGTCCAAGCCGCTGAATCACGACAAGCGACACTTTCAAAATGTGGCATTCTGGCAGCTCTTATCCTGCCAAAACTGTCAGCGGTTCCAATATTTGAGATGGTAGCTGCAGATATCAGGGCGAGTATCAGAAAAAACAATAATAACAGAAGTAATGGTATTACCATAGAGTGCGGTATACAAGGCTATGGTGTGTCTTAACAGACGTATTATAGCTTAGTGTTTCAGCCCAAGAAGATATTGCGCATGCAGCGGAACGCTTAAGCGAAGGCACTAGAATAGAAAAAGGCGTTCCCAGGACCTTGGTTTGTTCATGCGATCGGTTGTCGCTTTGTGATTGTTCCGGGGCTTTGCTTTGCTGACTATCCGTCTACGCCAACTTTGGCGTGGCGGAAGTATTTCATGCCAACCCAGGCAACGACAACCCACACCCAGCTCGTGACTGCCGTGCAAACAATCAATGCGGGATAGTAGCCGGTAATGGGCAAGGTTGCGTCGTCTTCCAGGTCGGGTGGAGCATACGGTGTCTCGCCCACGTCCCAAGCCCAGCTCCAGATTCCGAGGCAAGAGCCCATGCCGACGACAAAAACAACCCAAGTTGCTATCAGCACGACCCAGCCCCACCACTCCGTCTCGCTATAATCCCACTCGTCGTCGGGGTCAGCCTCGGCAGGTGTCAGGACAGCCGAGACAGAAGTACGTCGGTTGCTCCGAGTTGAACGGCGGTGTGCGAGAGATGTAACAGAGCCCTGGTGCGGACCACTGAAGGAGAAGTCATTGCCGGAAGTAGAGGGGCGGAAGAAGGACATGGGGTCGTCTTCGTCGGTAGTCGAAGCGTAGGGTGCGACCGGGCTCGTCATGGGTGATGCGAGTAGTGGAGGAGTAGAAGGTCGAGGACCACCGGGTGAGGTGTGAATAACCGCGGGAAACCATCCACTGTCGGACGAAGAGTTGAGGGGAGCGTTCTCGTAGCTGAAGCGACCTGGGGCCGTGGCTCCGTCCGAGGGGTCCAAGCTTATGGGAGTGATGATGGTGGGTGTTTTGGCTTTGCGCAACGAGCTACTCCGTTCGCGCATCTTGGCCATGGCGGCTTTGCGTAGAGATCCCTTTCTTTGCCTCCCTTGGCTCTGGCGCAGTGCCGTCGCGATGGAGGATGCCCTCTTCGCACCTTGGGCATCCTGGTCCTGCTCGTTGTCATCGTCGTCGCCTATTTGTGTGGATGGCGCCTTCGCCATGGCATCGATGGAAGACCTTAGGAATGCGCCTAGTATGCCTCGAGATCGGCTTCGTTTGTGGCTAGATTGGCCGTCTTCCTCGTGCTTCACATGCGCTCCTTCAGCACGACCCTCATTGCGCACACGGATTCCGTCCTCCATGGCTCCCACGTGCGTCGACAGCCGCGGAGGGCCGAGGTGGTGAATGGAGTGTCATGTTTCGCTGCCAAGCTGTCACCAACGTCAGCCCCAGCGTCATGTTGCCCAGAGTTGCGTTCCCTTGCATGCGGCCTAGTCAGGGCCGGATTGGCCAATTCACCGAGCATGGGCCGCCGCATACCGAAGGCCTCCCTCAATTTCCCCTCCACCTCCCGCCTGGGGTTCAACTGCGCTTGTTATCTCGTTAAGCTTGCTACGCGCATTCGCTAACCGTCACTCATTACCGTCACTCATTTACAACCGTCATGGCGTCGAAAATACCTCTACCTGCTCCACCGCGGACCCCTACGCCGCCTCCTGACGAGAACGCGCCCCAGGCCGTTGGACTAGGATTCCGAGGCGATCTGGCTGTTGGCGATATGGGGCCTAATAACAATGCGCTGCTCTCGCCTATGTCGGCGACGTTCCCCTCCAAGCAGTATGCGACTCTTGGGCCAAGTGACTCAGTCTCCCAGAGGGCGTCGCCTGCGACTCTGTATACACCCGCGAGCGCGACGTTTCCCTACACGCCCGCGAGCGCAGCCAGCGGAACCATGGATCTCGATGTGCCCTCCATGAGCGGTTCTGAGAATCTCAATCCGTTCAACTTCCAATCTGTAGCCTACCAACCGGGTCGACCTCAGACCAAGGCTACTAATGTACGTTCTTTTACGCAACCCCACGTTCTGATACTGACAACCGCAGGACATTGGCCGAAGACGAGGACACAAGTACAAGCACAGTAGTGTATCGCATCAGATCTTCCTAGAACCCGCACCGCGCGCGCCGCTCCAGCTCCCTGCCTCGCTCCCGATCCCGACCTTTAAAGAGTATCGCTCGTCCATGTCCAAAGATCAGAAGCTGAGGTTGGCATGGTGCTTCTGCCATCTGGTCGTAGCCGGTCTTGTACAATGGGGTGCACATGAATCCTTGGCGCTCACAGTCTTGTCCCGGCTAATCTTCTACGATGCACTCGGAGCCTTTCTTTGTGTGGCTGTTGACGTAGGATCCAACTTTGAGGTTTGGAAGCGATCAAGTATACGGCACCCATTCGGCTTTGAGCGGCTGGAGGTTATCGCAGGACTAGGCATGTCTGTTGGGCTACTGTTCATGGGACTGGACCTCATATCGCATGGCTTGACACACGCGCTCGAGAACACAGGAGGACACGAGGCGCATCACGCGGACGCTCACGAGCGAGTATCGCCTGGCAGCATTGATCTTGCTGCCTTGTGCGGCATCATCTCGACACTCGTCTCGGCGATCCTGCTGAAGAACCATGCCCGGATAGGCAAGGTCATGAGGCTGAGCGCCATCGCTAACCTGCCTTCGGTGCTGAGCAACCCTTCGCATTTCCTGACATTATCGTGCTCAACACTGCTGCTTATCTTGCCACTTCTGAGCATCCAGATGTATGTGTGGCTTGACAGAACCCTCTCCTTTTCAGTAGCATTCTCCATGGTAGCACTGGGGTGGATTCAGGGCTGGACATTGGGCAAGATGCTGCTCATGTCCTACTCGGGTCCCGGAGTGTCGGACATCATGTACGACCTCGAGACAGACCCAGCCATCCGGACGGTAGAAGAGGCAAAATTCTGGCAAGTGCACTATGGGCTCTGCCAGGCGAACCTGAAACTACGGGTACGGAATTTGGACGAAATTGGGCGACTGCGCGATCGTATTGGCAGCATGGTGCGGAACCGCTTGGGCGGCGGATACGGGAGCGGCGGGCAGAGATGGGAGATTTCGACCCAAATTACACTTGAGAAGGACTGAGGACGCTGGGCGCCGTTGCATATCCGCGATTAGAGTCTGCAATAAATCTTCGAACCCCTGTGGCGGGCCATGTCACTAGGAGTCAACTACAGCCCGAACGTTGCCCCGAAAAAGCAGTGCGACAACTCGTGCGCATGCTTTTGCGGCAGCGCATACACGCAACGATGCATGATGGCGCGCAGTGTGCACCTACCCGATGGTTCCGTTTGCTCGTAGAAGAAAATACATCATCTGCATCCTTTGAGACAGCTGGCAGCCAGTGCGTCGACGCCTGACGAAAACCCCCTGGGCCGACTAAAAGTCTTAGCGAAAAGCCCTGCCGACGCTTTCGATCAACAGGCACCCAGTGCGCGCACACCGCCCGCGGCTTGCCCCGTGCGACTGGTCGACTTTGGTCTGATCCGGCTTGGGCTGCCTGCAGGTGCTTGCTGTTCGCTCGTCACGCCCACCGCAACTCTCCACACACCCGTTCGCTTTTGTGCGTCGCCTGCACCGTTGCCTTCAGTTTTGCGAGAGCGAGCGAGAGCCTGTGACCTGCGAGGCTGGCACAAGGCCTATAATATATTGCCCGCATGCCCTGGCTGGGCATGGCGAGAGGACGCGATGACCGGGCCACACGACACCGTGACGACGGCGAATATCTCGACGACAGAGAGCGAAGGCACCGGCGCCGCCACAAATCTCGCGACCACGAAGACGAACCCACAGCGTCTACCCGAGAACGAAGAGAGCGCCGACGGGCGGAAGAGGCGAGAAGGCAGGCAGAGCTGGACATTGAGGACCTGAGGGCGCGCAGAGAATCCTACTACTCGCGGAACGAGGCAGAGCGGCGGCGCGACCGAGATCGCATGGCACAAGACACCCGCCGAGCAGCAGTCAAGGAAAAGGAAAAGCCACGGAGTAGTCGTGACAAGGACGTTCGACGAGACACCACGCGGAAGCCAAAGAGACAAGTGATACCCGATGACCACAGCGACGACTTTGTCTTTGGCCGCCCCAAGTCCATGGGCCACGTCGAAGAAGTCACTGTGCGACGAGCATCTGCGCTCAAGAGAAGTGACGAGGGCGGATCGTCTAGCAGGACAGCCTACACTCCGCATTCAGGTTCTGGGTCTGCGTCAGTCCGCAGGGTCGAAGTCCCACCATTAACTAGGTTAGACGCGTCTCCACTTGTACACGTAGCTCGACTAATAAGGAACAGGAACTCATCTACACGCGAGCCAAAAGCACACACGTCCGCCAGAGAAGCCAGACCGTCCGTACGACGCAGCAACACTCTCAAGTCACCTACCCCGACGCCACTCACCAGGACGCAGTCTGTCAAGGATGCGGCCCGTCGGAGTACTGGCGGTATCCTTTCAAGCTTGTTCTCCAAGCCTCCCATCTCACGAACACCTTCCCGCAAGGACGACCGCAAGGACGAGGAGAAACGGTTAGTTTTGCCACCACGTTGTTTCTGCTATGCTAACACTACTTTAGCGTCGACTGTCTCGTGTGCATGAACGATGAC
>JAESFQ010000877.1_pt1 | contig 11027 bp, 9 predicted proteins | sample 9269431 | NCBI WGS metagenome assembly JAESFQ01 (sample SAMN14502588, study PRJNA617103) | algae metagenome | isolation source: Plectolyngbya sp. WJT66-NPBG17 and co-occurring heterotrophs from well... | place: USA: Mojave Desert, Joshua Tree National Park, California | collected 2006-08-06 | reverse complement strand
CGCTCTCCGTGCACTGTGTTTGGACAATGCGTGAGTCTCATTGTCAAAAGTCCCTAGCAACAGTACTCCTCTCAATGCGTTTTATGTGAGTGAATGTCTTATTCTTCGACTGCAGGGTTACTGTTTCTGACATCTCTTCAAGTTTAATTGCAACATCCGTCGTTCGCCTAGTTTACCTTCAGCAAGCGTATGATCGCAAGGGAGATTTCGCTTTTGACTCCATACCTTACACCGTTGCCACACAGGGCCAGACCACACTCGCTGTAATTATCGTTTGCAGTCTCTGCCTCAAGCCATACTCTCGCTTTCAAGTATCCCAATCGCCACCTGCCAAACACAAATCGTGGCTTTCAAAGAACTGGCCTGACAGTGTTACCATCGGCGGTAAACCCTACGAATCCTACAAATCGTTCCCACCACCGATCATGGCTGAGCCTTTGTCATCGATACAAGCGAGAATGTCATCACCAAACTCACCTGCGGCGTCCAGGAATTCCCTGCACGTTGACATACTGCTGCCGGATAAACCTACACGAACGCGATATGCTAAACCACCGCCTAGACCTCCGCGACCGAGCGAGGCGCAGCGGCCAGATCCCAGCATGTTCACAAGACGTATCACCATACGACAACCGCCGGTGGTGACGCGACTTGGCACTTTGCGAGGAATGGAAAAGGGGCCTAGCCTGAGGGCCAGGGGCCTAGCTTGATATAGTAGCGTGCGTTTATGGTGCTCCTTTGAAGGAAGACGTAATGTGGACTGTCGAGTAGTTACAATAGGTAGTTAGAACAAATAATGTAGTAACCGTACAGTGCGGAGCACGGTGCCTCCAACAATCTATACTCGCTTACATGCTCATACAGTTGAATCTGGAGGAATGTTCCGATGTCTCTACGCCTATGTCAACTTACACAATGGTGGTAATATGTATTTGCAACAGAGCGGGATGCCTACGGAAAAAAGCGAACACCTGCATGTCTCGCGAAGCACTGACCAGGCTCGACAAGCATCACGAACTGCCTACCTCAATCCAGTCAGTCTTCCGCTTCTCAGGTCAACAACGATAACGGTTAATTTCCAGTGAGCCGATTAGCATGTCATAATGCAGATGGTTCATATCCCGCGTGGCTGGAGACACAGAGACTTGTCCCGTTATCGTACACTGGTACACGAAGCAACGTCCAAAAAAAGCTTCGCCGCCAATGGATGCCTTCCGAACAAGATAGACGCGGAGTGTACCGAGTAAATCGGCACCTAAATGGACAGTATTATGTCCATAGCACTTCCTTGATAGGTTGGAATGCTTACTGTCTGTAAATTGGCCAACACGGTACTTGGCATGTCAACATTAAAACGTCAACGTCAGAACTGCAACGCCTTTTTATTTTGTGTAGATCGCATGCAAGATAACCAGTCTCGGGCTTCGTATCTTTGAGCTTCTGAAGTCGAACTTACTTTGTCAGCTCATTCCATCTCCTCTCTTTCAACTATGGCGGCTTTCGACCCAACGAATGTCGATCTTACGACAGTCGACCCAACAGAAGTCATCTGCTACTTTACCGTTGGCGAGAACGAGTACAACGGGCAGCTCGGCGCAAGAATATCTTCCATCTTCGTCATCGGCTTTGTCTCAACCGCCTTCACGTACTTCCCCGTCATCGCACGCAGGAAACCATCTTGGAAGATCCCGCTCGGTCTCTACACTTTCGCGCGCTTCTTCGGCTCCGGCGTCATCGTCGCTACAGCGTTCATCCACTTGCTAGATCCGGCGTACGAAGCTATTGGCCCGGGAAGCTGTGTAGGAGGAAGTGGAGGATGGGCTGAGTACCCGTGGTGTGCGGCGATAGTGCTTACATCTATCATGGCCGTTTTCTGCGTGGATCTGGGTGCAGAGGTATACGTAGAACGCAAGTTTGGCGTTACAAAAGAGGACGCTGGAATGACGAATACCGCGTTCCTTCGCGCGGACACAGAACCCAATTCAAATGCAGTACCAGCCATGGATCCAGAATCCTACATCCCAATCCAACATCGAGACCAAGAGCAACGAAAAGACACTGCGAGTCTGCACAGCACAAATTCCACCTCCTCACTCACAACATCGTCAACAGCCGACCGCCTATCCTTCGCCCAGCAAATCGGCGCCTTTCTCGTGCTAGAATTCGGAATCATCTTCCACTCCGTCATCATCGGCCTGAACCTCGGTGTCGTCGGCGACGAGTTTGCAACGCTCTATCCCGTCCTCGTTTTCCACCAATCCTTCGAGGGGCTAGGCATAGGTGCCCGGTTATCCAATATTCCTTTTCCGCGCAGCAAGAGCTGGATGCCGTGGGCGCTTTGCGCGTTGTACGGACTTACTACGCCTGTGTCTATTGCGATTGGGTTGGGTGTTCGCACGACGTATTTGCCTGAGAGTAAGGTTAGTATGATGGTGCAGGGTGTGCTAAATGCTGTTAGTGCTGGGTTCTTGATTTATAGCGGGTTGGTTGAGTTGTTGGCTAAGGATTTCTTGTTTGATAAGGAGAGGACGAAGAAACTTGGGAAGTTGGGGTTGATGGTCGCGTATGTGTTTGTCGGTGCGGGTGTTATGGCGTTGATTGGGTGGTGGGCATGAATGAGCCTGGAGGCGCTCACTGTACTTTCACATCATGAATGCATGGGTGATGTAGTACCCAGGAGGTACTCGGGACGTTTTCATCTTTCAGATTCATCTTTATAGTGCATTGAAGCACCACACGCCCCCCCATGCCGCACCCAAAAGTCCAGTTTCAGGTCTCCCTGGAGGCGTACGAGGTCTTCAGATCCTGGAGACCTTCAACTACCCTGTCGATCTGACTTACGTCCTCCAGGGAGACCACCTGCTCGAAGATGTCCGCTACGCGGAGATTCCAGTCCGACGTCTCGTCCAAAGGACTGAGGGACGAACCCGTCCGGGACTCCAACACGGACTGGTCGTCTGGAGCTACTTGGGGCGGCGAGACGGGGGAAGGAACGCCGAGGGGGAGGGACGGCGTGGAGCCCACGGTGGAGCTGGGCGAGCGGAGGGACAGCGGCAAGGGGCGGTCCGGCGCTGACGTTGGTTAGTATACTCGGCAATATCAATATCTAGACAGGATAGTAGCCTACTGTTGGGTGGGTAGTCCCTTGGTCCGCCAGGGGAACCAAGGGACGTCGCCCTCTGCGCCGCCTCACTGATGATCCGCTCCCTCTTCTCGCGGAACGAAGGCGGCAACGTGTCCATCCGCGGCGCGATCGGCAGAGAAGACGAACGCGTCGGCATCAACTGCCGAAGCGCGTCTTGCTCGGCAGCAGCTTGCTGCTTGACTATAGCGGTGCGACTCTCCCTAAAAAAGCACACCTCGAAGTCAGTTTCCATAATTTATAGCGCAGCATGCATGTTTCCGAAGAAAGCGTTCGGAGTCATGGTTTGCTGCAAGTAGGCGAAAGGCAATCAGCGGAGATGGAGGAGGGATCGCTGCATTCAGAAGATCCAGTGACACCAGGCTGTGCCTGGGTTACGGAGGTTCGCAATGCGAGGGCTTTTCCGGAGAGGAATGTGTCTGCTGGGCTTAGCATACGTTGGGCGGATGTCATGGACGGCTCGGCAGAGCTCTTCCAGACAGAAGTTCTTGAGGCGAGATAGGTCGTAGCCCTAGGGATAGTGTCAGTGTCAATATCAAGATCTATGTCTTGCAGAACTTACGCTATCGACTCCTAGCTCTCGAAGGTGCTTCTTTGCTTTCTTGAAGTTCTCGTCGCTCTCTTTGATCCACCATCCGAACAGGGAGAGGTGAACGTCGGCAATGGTCATGTTGCGGACCTGGTCGGCGTATTGCTTGACTTCCTCGGGGGTGAGGTTGACGTGGAGAGACCCGTTACGGCGGTGACGAGTGCTTTCCGAGTCGGGGCGAAGATCGTGGGCAACATGTGTGTCTTTGCAATCTCCGCACTCCTCATTGAAGCGCCGAGTATCTACAGTATCGTCGTAGTCGTACTGGGAGTAGTCGCCAGGGTCGGCTGTGAAGAGAGTGGTCTCGATGTTTCCGACGTCTTGGAGTTTGACCCACTTTCGGTCTGTGAACATATCAGTTTATGTTTCTCGGGTTGGTTAAGGCTACGTACGTCGCTCTCGGACCTGGTTTCTCTTCTCAACGCTCATGGGATTACCATTTTCGGTCAAGTTCGGGGGGATGACTGGTAAATTATCGCGCTCGGGTTCAGCGCTCGTATCACCGCTGTCGGGCTCTGAGCTCATGAAGTTCGCCAACGGGCTATTGCTGCTGATGCTGCCGCGGGTGCGGGCGAAAAAACTTCCGAGGTTTTTGATGCTGCTCTTACGGGAGGCCTTGTGCTGTCCATAACGGTCGCCAATATCGCTCTTGCTCTCTTCACTTTTGCGGGGTTTGGGGATGAAGCTCTCTTTGCGATACGCCCTTCTGTGCGACTTATCAGGCTTTGCGTAGAGCGATGGTACTTGACTCGGCGCGAAATTGGTCGCAGCCAAAGTCGCCTGCAGTGACGCGTGCGGGAAATCCATGCTTTGAGTTTGGCGCGACGTATACGTATGTGAGGCTTAGCACAATGTACTCTGGAGATGATGTTGAGAGTGTATGCTGCAATAGAGGTGTTGTTGTTTGGACGAGGCCAGGGCGATTGTCAAACTGCAATGGTGACCAAGCGGGTAGCTTGCGCACTGACAATGAAAAGTGAAGGTGAAGGTGAAGGTGAAGCGGAGACGACAATACTGGGTGACTCGTCAAACGAGCGATTGTATGACTGGAAAAGGAAAGTGGAGAGAGACAGAAAGAAAAGAGGAGATGATGTCAGGAGCTACAGCGTACCCAGTCCCGTTCGGTGTGGAAAACTGTGTTGGACATACTTGAGATGGTCATTACTCGATACAAAGTGATGCAGTCGGTGGTAGGCGGGTTGAAGAGCTTTATTTTTTCCTAGATTCGTAGCAATATTTCAGTTGACTCTTCTTCCGTGGATCAGCGTTGATCGCTGCCAGTGACATCTACTGGCGCCCTCGTGGAACTTGTGAAAGCTTGTAGTTGTGGTATCTGACCGGGTTATCCTTCCGGAACGCACCGCACATTTCCATCGCTTCTTCGGTGTACAATGCTAAAGGCTTCTTTCTAACATGTGTATACAGTATCAGTTGATACGGTCTCTACAAAATGTTGTTGTTTCGTGAAAAGACTTACTGTGCAGAGCTTGGTACCATAATCTACGCACATGACGGGAAGCTTCAAGTTTGGTCACTTGTTATGTGGAGCTGTAGTCCAGTCTTGAAGCACGACCGGTGAATATACACCGAGCGGCGGTAGTATTGGAGTAGTCGCTGTTCGTACAGTTGGAGTCAGCAATGCGCTGGATTAGCCCCGAAGATTAGAGAACCCAAGACGACTTGTTTCGGGGGTGACAGGACGTGGTATCATCGTCGAGTCCACCATGATCAGCTGCGCTTTAAACAACCTAATCAGTTGAGGATTCTTAATGATAGATGTAGCTTGCGTAGGACGAGAAGAACAGGACGACGTTAGTGAAGAAGTGGTTGATCTTGCTGAACACGTTTGATCGAGTAGAAGAGACGTGATGTATGACACGTAGGCTTGATCCTATACTTGCGAGGCCGTTCCATGAGACTTCGTAGACTTCCTCCTTGCTACCTTCACTTGCGTCCACAGTCTCATACTAGATGATTCGTGGACATCAAAGACACGCGCGTCTTATTTAATCAAGCCTCAGCTATATAATTCGTTCTCAACATTGAGAAATTTGATCCCGACAAAGTATTAAAATCACGATCAAAACCCAGCGGTGTAGGTGATCAGGTACGGACGCACTGCTGCCGACGTCCGACGACCACCGTTGGCTGCAATCCGATCGACAAAAACGTAGGCAGATGATTGTAAAGAGTTTGGTGACAGGGCGAGGTTTTCAGGAGACAGATATGCAAATAGAGGAGGGAGGGCTTGATGACGGCTGGCGGGTGTGGTACGGGTTCCCGTGCGGCACGGATTTCCTTGGCGACCCGCAGCTTCCTGCTCGCCGCTGAAAGGGCCGATTCGACAACACATAGGATGCACTCGTCTCGGTGTATGGCCTTTGTCAGTCAAGCTTCACCTGCATGTCGTTTCCTCTTGGACCTCGTCTCGGCGATCCTGATCCTGTTGGCGGCCCGAGCCCCTTGGCCGCGGGCTGCCACAATTCCAAGATTTCATATCAACTACCCGAACGGCACAAAAGCAATCTGCACTTCCAATGACCCCTCACGCACGCGCATCGGCTTAATCTAAAAAGACTTTTTGATGCATTCGCTGGGACTACAACCGGTATCGTACTCGTGCGCTTTGCACCAGTAGCCTGCATGGATTGACTTGCACGGCGCTTATACACGTTACACAGCACCGCACAACGGTTTCTGCCGCGAGCCAGAACAGCTATACCCACTTTTCGACGACCTCGATATTGCGGCGCAGCTGTCCCTCGACCAGGCGCGCCTTACACTGCCCTAACCTCTCAACTCTTGATGGTGGACAAGTTGTGGGAAGACGTTTGACCACTCAGGTCATGGGGGCCAACTCTGGTCAGCGAACTCATGATCCTAGCTCTGGGCTGAGCGCCTCGGGAACGAGAACTGGAGGAGCTTCATAGCGACGAACCATACACGAGAACGCCTTCTTCTTATGGTCTGACATGAGATCGGGACATCTGCTACATCTCAAAGCAGGCAGCGGTCATGCTTAGCTGAAGGGGCACGCAGGCTGAAAAGGTGCTTCGTGAAGCTGATTCGCTAGACGATGCAACAGAGTTGAGCGAATGGGGGCTGTGAGCCGCTATCCTTCGACACCAAACCACAACAGCAGATCCCAGCCGTTCAGGACAACACCCGATGTTGGTCCACACCCCAGTTCCCCATTGTTGGCACCGTCTGTCCCGCAGGCGCTGCTCTATATGAATTTGCGGCATGGTCGATGCAGACCGTCCGCTGTCAGCCAATTACACGCTAACATTAGCGCCCCTGTGAGTTGGGTCGCCAATCATTTCCTACTTCGCCGCATATCCAACATCCTACACCCTCTAGGAGTTCTCTGTACCATGTCGCAACGGCGGGGTCTGTACAGGCGGCTCTTGAGTCTTGACAACGCCTACGCACGAACGGCGTAGCTCCACATTGCCACCTCAGTAGCATGAATGTGCTGATACATCTGTCAGCGCTGTAATAGGTGTGGCACGCAACGTCGCGGCGCGGATGACGCGTGTGTGGTGCATTCATATAAACAAAAGTGTAGCCTGCAGATCCCAGGTGGTACCGCTTTCGGCCCTCTGTTATCGTTCTGTTTCGTTTGGGGCGCAGCTCTGTTCTCCTCTCCCGTTTGAATTACCCAGTTGACCGGTCTCGTTGCTACGCCGCAATATTCTCTCTTCGGTAATTGCGTCTGCCTACCGCTGCCGCCTTCTTTTACATCCTTCGCCGCCGCCATTCCCGTGCTTCTTTTCGTACTGTGCGTCTTGTTCGCACGACTGCATTACGCCTCCGCCATTTAAGATTGCTACCTTCACTGAAAGCTTGTCCCCAACTTGGCACTGTCACACCCTAATAGAAATGACTACACTCTCGGTGCCGTCGCCTAGCCTGGGCTCGGATTCATTGGGTGCCAGCATCCACAGACCACTCTCCACTCACGGCTTGCCAAAGCCGCCGCGTACAATGTCACCCGAACGACCACATCGTTTCTCCGCAAAGAGCTACCCTCCTCCATCACTCGTTCATACTCCCATGACACCACAATCGTTGGGACCAATGTCTCCCCCACCCATGTCGGCAAAGTCTTTTGGCACATTCATCGACTCGGAGCCATCGACGCCAGCCTACTCACCAAGAATGGACCATCAGTGGGACGACTCATCGGTGGTCCTAGTCCGACCTATGTCTTCGTCTTCTGAGCCATCTAGCCCGACCGAGCCAGTATGGCGCATGCTGCAACCACTGCCGGTGAAGGCTCAGCCGAAGCCCAAAGCTAGCACCGTCAAACATCAGTCCAAAGAGACAGTCACTACCGCCAAGGAAATCTCATCGAAGACATCGCTTTCATCACACCCTACCAAAGTAGCGAGGTACAGCACTCGTCCACAAGAGATCAAGTTGGCAGACCTGTCACAGCAAGACTGCACCCCGACGAGCGAAGATATCGCAAATGATGACAAGACGAAGCCGCACGAACAGACTCCCAGCACTCCTACGACGGCAGCCTTCGGTAGACTGGCAAATAAGATGAAGTTGATGCTACGGCGTAAGAACACGAACGCCAAGAAGAAGGAGAAAAAGAGGAGAGAGTTTGAAGAAGTCGACCGCATAGAAGATGTACACTGGACGGAGATGTGACATTCAGGTACTCCCGATCATTTCCGAGTTACCGCAAACTCGACCTGCTGTTGTAGAAAGGAAGAGAACAGAGGCTGGACGGTACAATCTATTGGCAGTATGTCGTGCGAATAGAGGCCGCGTCCAGGTGGCTAATACAAAGTCACTGATACCGTTATCAGGAGGAGGTGAATTAGAACCACGCATAAGACCGTCATCCATACTCGTCCGGTCAGATTAATGAGCTGCTGGCCACCAACATCACTCTTATCGGCGTATATGTGGCGTACTCGATGTTCACCTTGGGAATTGGGAGGCGTTTTCGATCCTTATGTTTTCCATGAGTTGCACAAGCAAGTAACGACGATACCCAATCTTTACAATAGTCTATTAGTAGCAACTATATCTTTCTGTCATTAAGTTTGCATTGTCCAGTACTGATTCTGGCCAAGAAAGGTCTCACATTGACATGCTACATCGTAGCCCGCTGAATGCAATGAGAAGACTGTGCCTTACAAACATTTCACACTACAAGCCAAAGTGTGCTCCTTTCAGACAGCTGCCAAGCGCCTACTAGATTCTTCCACGTGAAAGGGCGATCAAACTAGCGCGTGCACAGACCTGCAACCCTAAACTCTACAACGCGCAAGGCCGAACACATCCCATACAACTTGCGGTCCCGAGCCAGCTTTCCGAGCCAAGATGATTCCAAAACGATGGGGAAGCGCCGTAAGGCTCAAGTGTGCCGTCAAGGCACAGCCCCAAACCCGGTTACAGAGGCCACTAGCGTTGACGGCCCGCACTTTGCGGCCACAGACAGAGGGACGCGTCCATACAAGTCTCACATCACGTGCCTTTGCGCAAACGCGACTCCTGCACATCCGTCCGAACAGCTTCAAAGCCAATGGAAAAGATACTCTCCACCAGAATGGTGTGCGCTGGAAACAGCCGACGGCCATGGACCCTACCAGCGCACTCCTACAATCCCGATTCCCAACCAAAACGGTACTTGTTCTGCTCGTGCTCGGAGGACTAGCATACTACTTTGTCGACGTTGTAGAAAGCGACTGGACAGACAGCGTCTACGCGGCCTTTGCATCGGGTGACGACAGCTCCTCCCTCGCAACACCACTGCATTTCTACGGTTCGCGCGAAGAAGTGCAACATGTGCTCGACTTCCACATTCCGGACCCCAGCGCGCCGATGAAAGACCCCAACGTAGCCAAGTTCTTCTCGGAGCAATTCGACAAGCTGTGTTTTGGCTGGATGATGACACCCGACGACGCAAAGCGAGGCGTTGAGGGTATGCCCGGCGTGGAGATGCCCATTACACACGGGTGTCGCTTCCGCAGCAACGAGCCTTGTGAGGATTTCTTCGCACTGGGAACGTCGCCGGGTCCGGGAGAGAAGTTGTGGAATTATTGGACCGTGCTAGATGGACACGCAGGACGGCATACGGCGTTTTACTTGCAATGGACTTTGATCCCCATGGTATCCTCTGCACTTACGAATCTACCTTCTTCGGCATCAAGCCCCGAAATCAGCTCTGCGATAAAAACAGCCTTCCTGACCGTTGACAAAACAATCATGGACCGCGCAAAAACAGCCGCAAACTGGTTCCCCGCCGCAAACGCCGCCGCCATCGCAGCTCTCACCCCAGCCTTCTCAGGGTCCTGCGCCTTACTCGCTGCCTTCGATCCTTCCAGCTCAAAACTGCGGGTAGCATGTACAGGCGACTCACGCGCCGTGCTAGGCCGCTGGGACGCCACTTCACAATCCTACACCGCAATCCCCCTCTCCGAAGACCAAACGGGCTTCAACGCCAAAGAAGTCGAAAGACTAGCTCGCGAACACCCCGACGAACCAGATGTCATCGACCCCAAAACAGGCCGCATGCTCGGCATAGCCATAACGCGGGCGTTCGGCGACCACCGCTGGAAATGGGACAACGAGCTCATCAAAGCCGTCCAACACAAATTCTGGGGCACCGCTCCCAGGCCTGGCAGTAAATCCCCGCCGTACATGACCGCCGAGCCGGAAATCACGGAAACAAATATCGTCAGAGGAAGTGGAGTAAACGGTAAAAGCGACTTCCTCATCCTCGCCTCCGACGGCCTCTGGGACCGCATCTCCTCCGCCCACGCCGTAGAATGCATATCCCGCTACCTCGCCGCGCGCTCGCGAGGTAACGGCTCCGTAAAACAGGACCCAGAGCTTCTTGCCCACCCCCCTGTTTTCCCCACCAGTTTCTCCACTTTGGATCCCGGTGTTGCCGTCGACCCCGAGCAAAATCAAGACGTGGATTGGAAAGCGACGCCCGAGTTCTTCGCGATTGAAGATGAAAATGCGGCGGTTTGTCTCGCGAGGAATGCTATGGGGGGGACGAGACGGGGCTTGTTTTTGGGGATACTGGCCGGGCCTGAGCCGTTGAGTCGGAATGCTGTGGATGATACTACGATTTTGGTCGTGTTTTTTGATAGACTCGAGGGGGGTGGTAAGGGTGGTAAGGGTGGTAAGGCGGGAGGAGGTGGTGGTGGTGGTAATGTGGGCAAAGCGGTAGTAAAGGAGAAAAAGTGGTGGTGGCCGTTGTGAGAAAGCAGACATGATGTTGATACCTAGGTACTCAGGCGAAGGAATGGAAGAAAAGCTACTTAT
>JAESFQ010000876.1_pt1 | contig 11043 bp, 8 predicted proteins | sample 9269431 | NCBI WGS metagenome assembly JAESFQ01 (sample SAMN14502588, study PRJNA617103) | algae metagenome | isolation source: Plectolyngbya sp. WJT66-NPBG17 and co-occurring heterotrophs from well... | place: USA: Mojave Desert, Joshua Tree National Park, California | collected 2006-08-06 | reverse complement strand
CAAGACACGGCATTTCACAAACCTGGCTTTTGGCAACAGTAATACAGTGGGCGGCACACTTGGGCTTGCATCGGGGTCCTCTGCGCCACTTGAGGACAGGAACCAAGAGGATAAGCCTGATCAGAATCGCTTCTGGTGGGCCCCCGGTGCGACCCGATCACCAAATCTCATGAACGAGAGCGCACAGGACGACGATTCATCCGACTCGGAAGACGGCGGGAATAATGGCATGCCTGCACCACCTGCGAATCGAGAACCGCCGAAACTGAACATGCATTGGTGCTGTCTGGAGCCCATATTCTCTGGCGGTGGCGGTATTGCTGTTCTGGGTAATGGAATAGGCGGCAGAGGAGTGGATAAGATACGCGCAGCGCCTTTACCACGCACAAAGGAGTTTGAAGATCCGGACTTCAGCAACACACTTCGACCTGTGGACTACACCCGGGAGTTGAAGAACAACGGCTTGTATGAATACGTTCTTGGGGAAGATGTGGATATCCTATCGTACCTGAAGCAGGACTCGCTCGATCTACAACAACAAACATGTCCGAGAGGACTATGTCACGACTGCTATCGAAGCTTCCGCTGGAAAGTGTCGTGTCGGGCTTGCAAAAACCCGATATGCAAAGAGCATGATTTTAGAGCGTTAAAGGTCCGCAAGTGTGGCTATCGGGATTTACACACCGAACGAGAGCACGTACGATCACACAACGAGCCGCCACAACGCCTTGTCATACCCGAATTCAATCCAAACAGGGCCAGTACACCAGATCCTGAACGCACACCTACAGCGTCGTCGTCCCACCTAGACTTCTACTCCACCGGTGACAATGAATCTGAATCATCCGAGACGCCCATGTCTCAGTCACAGATTATGGTTGCTCCTCAACACTCGTCGATTGATATGTCGACTGCAGCATCCTTCAATTCCATTTCCAACCCCGAACCCTTCCAACTTGCAACCTCGCTATCGTTTGTGCCTATCAGCTCTGGGCGACCACGCTCCTTCAGCGTATCTGGCGTTCGCGGTCGACCCACTAGTGCTTGGCCGCCAAACTCGCAACGCGTCCCGATCAACCACCCGGTCACAAATCCTCTTCCTCTACCCTGCAATCCACGGCATCCCGTTCAGTGGAGTGGTTGTGGTGCCTACTTCTGCCAATATCCCAGACCCGCAGGAGACGTCCGACCACAGTGTCCCGCAATTCTCAAGGAGTGCTCGGAATGTGCAGTTCTTGTTTGCGATGTAAGTCTACTATTAATATCTTCTTTTGACGATGAACTAATATGCCTCTAGCAATGCGCATCAACATGCGAATCATCGAATCCACCTTGCACATGCACCTTTTGCACTGTCAACTACCACTGCCCAACATGCACACACAAACCCAATGTCCGTGCCAAGTGCCGCCTGGAGGCGGAAAATCAACAAAAGGAAGAAGAAAAACTCCGCGCGATAGCCAAGCAAACAAAAGACAAGGAAGAGCGCGGGCGGGCAGACGAGTTGGCTGGAGCTATGTTTGAGTTTTTCACAACAGTTTACGACGAAAGCACCACGCTCCCAACCACGGATGGCCCATCCGCATCGTTCACACACGAACTACCCATCCCGAGCCCAGACTCCATCACTGTGACAACAGAATTCGGTGTCATGGAAGAACCTGCAAACTTGACCACCATCAGTGCATCCGGACCATCGGCCTACCACGCTGCCTACGACCATTCTTCCGACGAAGAAAACAACGTCGAGATGACCGAAGACGTGAATCAGGATGTCGAAGCACTTCAACAGGGTTTAGCGCAGATGCACCTCACTCCTGTACCCGGCATGAGTGCTCACATTCTGCATCTACCGGTAGACGTCGAACCCGAACACGTACACGACGACAACGAAGAAGAAGGACAAACCGAAGAAGTCAACGATACCGGTGCAGAAGCGGATATAGATACCGATGACCTCGACGCAGGGGCCGAAAGCACGTTTGTCGATGAGTCTGGAGATGATACTTTGGGTGGCGGTATTCTTACGCCCACGGCTACACTCACGGCTTGAGTTGAAGTTCGTCAACTTGGACAACTTTATTTTACGTTCACCGTTCGAAAGTAGCGCAGTGTAAATACAGCTCAACTTTCAACAACGCAGCACAGCATCACGTTCTTCTTCAAGATCAGCCATGTGGAGATGTATAAGATTGCACTTTTAGGAAGAAGATAGGCTAGGGATTCAACTTGGAAGTGTCTGCGGAGCAACAGGGGGAGGAGGAGTCAAATTAGGTTATACCCAAAGGGAGGATATTGTCAACATGGGAAGTTCGGTACGGTTGGCTGGGTGGGACATTGCGATGGGTTCTATGGAAGTATAGGAGTAGGAGTAGGAGTAGGCTTATGTTGACATGGTTGATATTGGAGGATCTTGGTGCGGCTTCACGTTTTACCGCATTTTGGCGTCTACTTTACTACGTGGTCACTTTTTTTTTTGTGTGAGCGTTTCTTTTTGCCTTTCTCCAAGAGTTATCTAGGCCAATTTGATGGTTGGACGTGTTTTCTCTACCAGGTTTGCCTGCTTCACCAGTCTCATGGTCTAAAAGAAGAAAGCCGTGATTCTGCGTTTTTATGCAAAAAACGCCGTACCGGTACTGATCAAGATATGCTGATAAACATCACAACACAGTCCATGATTGAAAGATACACATGCATGAGTTATTCATTCATTCATCCAACCCACTACTCCTTGTTACTCAGCACCTCCTTAACAGCGTCGATGACCTGCTTAAACGCATCCTTGGGCGCAGCAACAACACCTTTGTTCTCTCTGAGCGTCCTACCTAGGCCGAAATTAAGAGGCTTGCCATACGCATCACTAACCTCACCGCCGGCCTCCTGGACCAGCACGACACCAGCGGCGTGATCCCAAATCTTCTCTTGGTACGTTTTGCTAACGGGGAGTCGGAGGTACAGGTCGCCGGCTCCACGAGCAATGGAGCAGTATTTTGCCTGCGAGTCCATGCGCACCGAGGGCTTTGTGATGCCGAGTTTGGACGCGATGGCGGCGTTGTCGCCTTGGGAGGAGTGGCCTGCTTCTACGGATTCGCAGAAGGTGGCTTGCGAGACGTCGGTGAGGGGTTTCATTTTTATGGGGACGGGTTCTGTGAGGGCGCCGGCGCTGAGCGGGCGGCTTGTTGCGCCGTGGCCTTTTACTGCGCTGAATAGTACGCCTTTTCCTTCTTTGTCGTCGGCGTCTTGGCCGGTGGTTGCGTCGATAGGCGCTTGGTCGTCGACAGGGAGGTTGGGACATCCGATTACGCCGACGGTAGGTATACCGTCTATAAGCAGACCCAGACATATGGCGTATTGGCCGCCGCGCAGGAAGCCTTTTGTGCCGTCGATGGGGTCAAGGGCCCAGATTCTGCCTTTGTTGCCTCCTGAGCTGTTTCCGCTGTCGAGGGCAGAGAGCATGGCGTCGGGGCTTGCGATGGGTCCGCCAATCTTCTCTTCTGCGCTGCTGTCGGAGAGTTTGGCTGCTTGTACAAGGTCCCAGACGAGGTCGCGGAGGGAGTCGTTTGTGCGCAGGTCATTGGCATCTTCTTCGCCTACGATTTCGTCTTCGGGAAATGCGTGCTTTATCGATGCGATGATCAAGGCTTGCGCGCCAAAGTCGCCGATTGTGACGGGTGAGGAGTCGCTCTTGGACAGTGTGCCTTTGGAATGGCTCGAGTAGACCGATTTTGTGAGGATGGATGCTCGTTGGACGGCTAGGAGGGCAATCTCCAATTCCTTTTCGTAGGCCATTGTGTGTATGCTTCGGTTCGAATTCGAGTGTAAGTGTATGTGCTGTGAGGTTTGAAGTATGGCGGACGGGTAGATCTGGTGTTTCAATTGAGACAGACGAGCTACACTGCGGGAGAGCAACGACGGATTGACAATGGAGATAGCCAGGATGACGAGTGCTAGCAGGAAGAATCGCGATGGCGCAATTTGGATGGACATGAGCTAACACTAACAGTCTTCAGCCCCTCCTCGGTTTCTTTGGTGGGGTTGCCGGGTGGGTAGGTTGACGCAACGCTGCGTCCGTGGCTGGGCTGGCCTTGGCGCTGCGGGCGGAGGTTACTGCATGGGGAATGGGGTCGGCCGCCATGGCAACAACACCCTTCCAACGGCTTTCAACTGCTGTCAGTGCACTGACATTCCAGATTACCGTCTTGTCCTATGAAGCGGAGCTCCGATCATATCATTTCAACCATAATCGTTTGATACTGTGTGCATAGACGGACCTGGTATTCGACTGCACTGCAAGTAAACAAAGATCGACACAAAGCGACCTTGCCAAACGCGCGCATCCCAAGAACGATACCTGGAGCAACCCATCCATTCACCCAGTCATCACAGACTCTTTCCACTCCGGAAACATGACTTCGACAGAGCAGCAGCCCGCGCTTGCGACGACGAAGCGCAAGTTCCACAAGCTCCTTGATAACCTCACCGCGAGCAACTCGACCACTTCACTCGCGAGCACTCTCCAAGAGTCAAATGCATCGACTGCATCACTCTCGGCGATTTCAGAACCAGGTAGCCCAGAACCGCCGAACAAGCGTCCGCGCAGCGCAAACCTGAGTATGGAGCGCCAGAGAGGCATATCGGAAGGACAAGAGCGCATACGGCAGCTTAAGGAACAGCTTCTTCTGACACCAAGGAGAGAAGGCACAATCAAGGTCGTGGGAAAGACTGTACATACACCAAAAATCTCAACGCCAAAAGCCTCAACACCGCGCAAAGCACCCAACTTCCAGCCATATAGTCAAGACCACTTCCTCGAGCGACTGAAGACGTTCGCAGACGTGAAGAAGTGGACGACCAAACCGGATGCGATTAACGAAGTCGAGTGGGCGAAGAGGGGCTGGAGTTGCGACATCTGGAACACAGTGGCTTGCAAGGGCGGATGTGAGAATCGTGTTGCGGTCAAGCTGCGGCCAAAGCGGAAAGATGCAAACGGAAAGGATCTGGAGATGAGCGAGGATCTAGCTTTCGATATTGACGATGCTCTGGTAGACAGATACAGAGATCTCATTATCGAAGGACATTCCGACGACTGCTTGTGGAGGAAGCGCGGGTGTCAAGGTATGTGAACGCACGCGCAACAGTAGTAACACGACTAACAACTCGAACAGAAGATATTTACCACATCCCTATCGCATCACGCACCAAGAGCTCCGCAGAACTACTCGACCGCTACCGCCTCCTCAAAGCCATAGCCGCCGACCTCCCCCTTCTCGAACACATCACCTACCCCTCCCCACCCATCCAACACATCCTCTCCCGCATCCCCTCAACCTTCTTCACCTCCTCCTCAACCACACCTCCACTCTCACCCACCGACACCGTAGCCTTTCTCTTCGCCCTATTCGGCTGGACCGGCGTCTCCGAATCCCGCATCTCGCTCGCAGTATGTAACCACTGTTTCCAACGCCTGGGTCTCTGGCTCTCCTCCGCGACCCGCCTGGAGGAGATGAGCAAGAAACTAAACGTACCTATCGAGAGCTTGCGTCTCAACCTCGTCGAATCCCACCGCGAACATTGTCCCTGGAAGAACGCGGATATCCAGGCAAATGAAAAGGATAGTCCTATAGCGGACATGCCCGCGTGGCAAACTCTCCAGTTCATGCTCCTCGGCCGCCATAAAGATATCGCTGGTTCGGGCACACAAACCCCGGTTAAACAGACACCGAGGAAACAACAACAGCATCAACATGCAAGGAACAACGATAGTGTCGATCTAGCTAGTGACCTCGAGTACCCCCGCGGTAGTCTGGATAGCGTCGAGAGACCAAAAGACCACGACAACGACGATGAAGATGGCGGGCTAAGAGAGAAATGGAGTAAACTCAAAGCGAAATTGAAGCGTAGTGCGAGCAAGAAGAGCTTGAAGAGTATGAAGAGTGGGAAGAGCGGGAAGAGCGTCGTGGCGAAAGTGCGTGGTGATAAGGAGAAGTCTTAGGCGGGCATTTTCAAGGGGAGGGGGAGGGGTTGGTTGGAGTGAGGACTTGATTGTTTTGTTTGCTTTGTTTTTGAGCGTCTTGTTGTGGCTCATGGAAGTTTATTGTTGGAGAGCGGGATTTGTAGGTTTAATCGGAATACCCCTTGTAATACAAGCTGTTCGACATGGTGATTGGAGAGATATACATGACGACACTCAATGAAGCAGTGAAATTATTCGAGGGGTGCATCATGACATTTATACATGGATATGTGTGATATAGTAAGAAACTAAGCTCTACATCAAATGATACGGAAATAATAATACGCCAACCCAAATGCTGCCTAGATCATAGGCCAAAGCCGAAAGTACCCCATTGACTTTTGAACCGTATAGAGAAGACAACGGCTAAGCATCTCCCTCCATCGTCACGTCCTCGACATCCGCATCGACCCTCACAGCACCCTCTTCCTCTTCAGCGACCATGGCCTCGGTGGCTTGCTCGCCGTCACTAACGTCTCCCTCTCCCTTCACCTCGGCATCATCTTCACCTGCTTCTTCAGCGTCGCGAGCTTTTTGCTCCGCCTTGGCCTTGTCCGCAACGTGGTTGATGATCTCGGTATCCTTCTCATTGAACAGTCTAAGCAGCATAGCCTTGCGGTCGTCCTTGTCGACCATGAGGTTGGCGCTGCCAGGGTGTCTCCAAAGAGGAAGGACCATACGGAATGGAATGCCCTTCTCGTCGTCCTTCTCGACGCGGATAAAGCAGCACCCAACATCCATCTGCTGGAGCTGCTCGCCAACTTCACCAAGGCCGGTGTCACCCTCCTTGGGTAGCTTGGGGAACATCTCCCGGATAAGTTGGTGCAGTGTTTCCTTCTTCTCTAGCTTGACTATCCGCTTCCTTGCCCACGGCTCCAGGATGCGGATACCTTCGCTTTGTAGTCTCCATGGAGCTTGCGTACGGTCCTGGTCCTTAATCTTGTGCGCAACGAACATGACGACACCGCAATGTATGAACTTCATGCCGCGGTCCTTGTTCAGCGATAGGATGGTTTTTGCGAGAGCGGAGGTGTAGTAAATTTTGTTGAGGGAGAGACCTTCCTTGTTCTTGACCATGAAGCGGTCGCGTGGGAAGCGACTGTCTATGCCAAAGAAATCCATGATGGAGGCGATGGTTGCGTCGTCAGAGGGGAGGTATTCGAAGTATTCCTTGGCTTGGGACTGGTTCTCGGGCTTCAAGCGGGCAGCCGAACCATTAGTCGCGGGCTTGACATCTGGTGTAAGTGCTGTGTCATCGTCTGTGGGCTCAGTAACTGCATCCTCGGTCTTGACCTTCTTGGGGGCTTCAGCGTCTTCAGACTCCTCCAACTTACGCTTCAGAGGAGCCGCGTCAGAGGCATCATCCGACTCTGTTTTATTAGCATCTACTTCGATCACATTCTCGGCAGGAGTGGGGATCGACGAGTCAGTGGTTGTGTCGGCGTTGGCCTGGGACCTTTGGGCCTTGGCTGCGTTCTCGGGATTTTGTACCTGCGCAATCTTGATATCATCCAACTTCTCAAGAATAGCAATGAAAAAGCCGCCAGTGTCTTGCAAATGTGGGTAGACACGTATGCAGTGTTCAAGAGGGATGCGATCCTCCTCAGACTTTGGTACAGGGGGGAAACATCCGGGAGTGACCTTGGTGGAGAACTGGCGTTCTGGCTCGTCAACCTCGTACTTCGCCCTCGCTTTCTGGTATGCCTCCCAGTTGGTGAACATGTGAGCGGTCTTCTCTCCTGCTGCAGTAACAGAGGATGTGTCAAGCACCTTCCACACGTTAAGACCCGGCTTTCGCTTGAGGTTTGGAAGGTGATCTGAGCAGTCCACCAGTCGGACCTTGGAATTACCGCCGCAAGCTTCGATGGCTGCCGCAACGACAGCCTCGTTCTCCACAGGATTCAGACTGCAGGTTGAGTATACCATACGGCCACCCTTCTTCAGCATCTGAAGACCCCGAAACAGAATGCGTAGCTGGAGTCCGTGTAGACCAAGGCCATCCTTGGGCGTCCACTTCTGCCATACGTTCGGGTTCTTGCGGGCTGTGCCGTCACCAGAACAGGGCACATCAGCCAATATCCTGTCGTACTTCAGGTATTGTTTCCTCTGGCCATCGCTCGGTAGTTCGATCGAGGGGAAAATCGAGGCGTCGTGTTGTGTGACGATGAGGTTGGGGAAGTTGAGGCGCTTGACCTGATGGACCAACATGCCGGCACGCTTGTAGTCGGAATCGTTCGCGATGAGGAGACCGGTTGAGCGTCCATCGTCGCTATAGTCACCGTCTTGGCTAAGGTCAACCGACTCGCCGGCCGCAACCCGCTGAACACGCTCTTCCTCGTCACCGTGGATCATCTCAGCCAACTGCGCCGACTTACTTCCCGGTGCTGCGCACATGTCGAGGACGACCATGCCTGGCTTCACGTCGAGAAAGTGTGGCGGTATCATACTGACAACCTCCTGCCTACTGATATTTCCTGATGCGGCTTCGGCGACGAGGAACTTCTGGAAGTCGGCGAACGGGGCATGACGTCGAATGACCTTCTTATGGGTCTTCATATGCCATACGAGCTCGTCGGGGAAGGCCTGCACTGCCTCGGGAGGCGACACTGGCTTGCCTTCGAACTGCTTGGATGCGATGGCCGGGATGTAGCGCTGCTTGAAGATTTCGCGCACTGCGAGGGCATCGGATTTGGTACCGGTGAAGCGGAAACTGTTGGGCAAGTCGGTCTGGAGAGCCTTCCACATTTCCTCGAACTCTGCTTCTTCCAAGAAACCTCCCATGCGATAGTAGCTCTCGAAGAGCTCATTCTTGCGCTCGATGGTGGACCATGGTTCTGAGCGAGTATCACGTCCTCCACCGCCGCCGCCGCCGCCGCCTCCGCGACCTCTGCCCTTACCGCGAAATGGTTTGCGACCACCGCCCTATATGAAGTCAGTGGGCGTTGTAAATGCGTGGCGCATGCTGTAACTACTCACGCGACCGCCACCTCGTGCCATTGCTGCAAGGAGGAATATGTGAGAGTCTTAACTTGCAAACCTGCCGCAGCTGTCGCAAGTTGGTAGCTCTCAGGAAAATGTCGATAGCTTCGAGGAGCGGGCCAATAGAGCGGGGCATTAGCGCTGCACTCGCTCTTGGCGGCTGCACTAGCGCCCGCACATGAATTTCGAGGTTGGACAGCCGAACTTTCTTCCTCCAGCTTCCCGACAACAACAAGCCTACTAACCACCAGCAAAATGGCCCGCTCATCGTGAGTATCCCGCTCCCAATTCATCGCAATTCAGCTAACCTCTCCAGCGTCCCCACCCAGAATGACATCGCTGTCCCCGAGTCGGTGCTCAAGAAGCAAAAGGCCCACCAGAAGACGACCGACTCTCAGGCCGCTGACTTGAAGAAGAAGCGTGAGGTATAACACTCTCCCAGAACCTGCGCAAGCAGATAGGAGTATCACAGTTGGCTAAGATTTCTTAGGCCAGCAAGCAAAAGCGCGAGGTCATCAAGGAGCGCGCCGCCAAGTACACCCAGGAGTACGCAAAGGCCCAGCGCGATGTCATCGAGGCCAAGAGGGCCGCGAAGCGCGACAACTCGCTCTTTGTCCCCGCTGAGTCCAGGCTCGCCTTCGTTGTCCGTATCAAGGGGTATGTCGATCTGCTCGCGATTTTTGTTTCCATACTAACTAGCGTAGTATCAACAAGATCGACCCCAAGAAGCGCAAGACCCTCCAGCTCCTCCGTCTTCTCCAGATCAACAACGGTGTCTTCGTCAGGCTCACCAAGGCCACCAGCGAGATGCTGAAGATTGTCGAGCCCTTTGTCGCTTACGGATACCCCAACTTGAAGACCGTTCGCGAGCTCGTCTACAAGCGCGGCTACGGAAAGGTCAACAAGCAGCGTCTGCCGATCACCGACAACGAGCTCATCGAGACCAACCTTGGCAAGTTCGGCATCACATGCATTGAGGACATTATCCACGAGATTTACACCGTCGGCCCCAACTTCAAGGCCGTCTCCAACTTCCTCTGGCCCTTCAAGCTCTCCTCCCCCACTGGTGGATTCCGCACCCGCAAGTTCAAGCACTTCATCGAGGGTGGTGACCTTGGTAACCGTGAGGAGTTCATCAACCAGCTCGTCAGGCAGATGAACTAAGCTGTTGTGTTCTTATTGAAATGGGTGGAGTAACGGTTAGCTTCAAAACGATACCATGAAGATCACGACTACTGGTCGCCCACTCCTCGAAGAGGATGGAGGGCAGGCCGAGCCACATGCTCTGGTTAGCTTAGACAAGTCTTCTGCACATCAGCTGAAGGAAGAATTCAAAAAGTTCATTCCATTCTTTACTGCTCTGTAATGTTTTTGATATCGATGTTTGAATGTGAACTGGCCCTTGAGTGATTAGCTCAGTAGCCCATGTCGAATGATGCATCATCTTCCTCCGCCTTGTTCAAGTCGTCCTTACTCCTACTTCTCAAATGCCACAGTCTTCGCAAACGATCCAGACTCAGACGCTCTACTCGCCATTCAGATGTACTTTGCGGCCGTTGTGCGTCAACAGTCTGACGTGAAAAGATTCGTGCAGGTGAAAAGGGATTCGGTCCGTAGTGGACGACCATGTATAGACACATTGCTGTTTCGCTGGGTATGAATGGGAGTGCGATATTGATAAGCTGGGTTTGGTAAGGTGTTTGCGCTTAGAGAATTTGGGGAGGATAATGAAGTAAGAAGTGGTAAATAGAGTGATGTTTGTTTTGTTTTGTTTTTGGTGATGCAGATGTAGATATGGGTATTGAAGTCTACGTGGTAGACCGCGTGCGTGAGTATGTGCGTGGTAGAGTGTGTGCGTGAGTGAGTGGGTGTGAGTCAGCTAGACCGTTACGATGGTGTAGAGTCTAAAACGAGCTGAGATGAATCAAATCGAGCCAAATCGAGCCGTATCGAGATGAGATGTTGTGTATATTCTGAATGCGGAGACGGGATAGTACCTAGGCCCGGACACGAGTGTGGGTGTGAGTGTGAGTATGTGATGAAACGAAAGG
>JAESFQ010000875.1_pt1 | contig 11047 bp, 15 predicted proteins | sample 9269431 | NCBI WGS metagenome assembly JAESFQ01 (sample SAMN14502588, study PRJNA617103) | algae metagenome | isolation source: Plectolyngbya sp. WJT66-NPBG17 and co-occurring heterotrophs from well... | place: USA: Mojave Desert, Joshua Tree National Park, California | collected 2006-08-06 | reverse complement strand
GATGTTCTTCAGAACTTGGAATGCGTTGCGACCATAGAACGGGCTAGGGACGTCGAATCCCATATTCTTCGCGCGTCGCTGGTTCATGAACAGACTAACAGCAAGTGGGATGAAGCAAATGGGAAGAATGATAGCCCAGATACCGTATCCCCATCGCCAGGAAATGTCAGTATAGATTGCTTGACCGACTTCCGGTCCCGCCCAAGTAGTCCACAGGAAGGGGAGATCGAACAACGTGGAGAACAAAGCGCGATTGAGCAGATCCGTAGTATCAGCAACGAAAATCTGTTGCAGAACCTGTAGACCGTTGAAGCCGGCTGCCCAGAAGATCTGTGCCCCAGCAAAAGTTTGCACATTGTTAGAACCAGCTTGCATAATATAACCAATGGTGTAGAGGAAGATGGTGATGGAAAAAGACTCGAGACGTCCAAAGACATCGGCAATCTTTCCCATTGGCGGCTTGATGACCGCTGGAGAGGGTCAGTAGTTGTGCTGAGCATTGATGCAACACGGAACCTACCGGCTACGACGCCTTGCACTACATAAATGGTAGAGACTAGAGAATGCAGCGAAAAGGCACTCGTGGCATATGGGGTCAGAGTACTAGTGACTTGGATTTCGAGAGATGTGATATTGGCGATAAGCAAAAGTCTAATCCGGCGTCAGCAAAGTGAACCTTTAATGATGGAAAGTGATCGAGATGACGTACGTGACGTAGGCGACAATGAGTGAGGTCTTGGTCCATGCCTTACTCACAGCTTCGATGCGCCTCACACCAGCTTGGGCTGAGTGCTCGCTCGGGGTATCATCGCTTGGAGAGCGCTCACGGTTGTAGTCGACCTCTTTGCCGAAATTACCGCGATTGGTTTCGTTGTGAACAGCATCGGATTGCGTCATTGCTTCTGCAGGCCTCATCGAGTGCCGCTTGATGGCGTCCAAGTCGTTCAGTTCCGCAAGCAGATGTCCAAGTCGCAGTCTGCGCGTTCGGTCCAAGACAATAGTCCGGCGGAGGGAAACAACTTTATCTGATCGGCCCTGCGTCGCAACATCGCTGATGACCGAAGACGGCTGGGCTGCCGTGGCCTGCCATTGGCACACTTGATCGTCGCCAAGGGCAGTGGTGGCATGGCGAAAGGAACACTCATCCACGCGACAGTACCCCGAGGAGGTGTGCGGGTCTGTGCGATGACACCATGCTTGCCCAAGAACCACATACCAGGGTCGTATAGCTGAGACTAGCGATAAGACAGATCTAATCTGATCCCTTCGAGACGTTAGAGGCTTCTTGGCGCGGATTGGTGGTGTCTTGGTGTTCCGAGGTTACGTCAGGGCTGAACCTCCGACAAATTTTCCTCTAGGGTGGCCTGAACGATTTGAAGCTTGCTGTCGGCCACACCGACCCGTTCCTCTCACATGACTTTCGGTCCTGCTACGACGTTTTTAACGCAGCTGTCAGCGCCGAATGCGGTTCTGTCGTGTTTTTAGCGCAGTGCAACGCCGTACGAGGCTGACTGGACACGAATCATGTCTCTTTCCGATACCACCTTCCTTTGCTGACATTGCCAGCGTGAAGACGAGACTTGTGTGCATAGTAACTCAAGAGGGGGTTGCACTAATGTTTGCCAGATGAATGCTGTGATCGCTGGGATGACGCCTGCCACAGAATCCAATGCGTGCACGTGACGCGATTCGCAGCAAGCAAGCAACCGCTCGCTGAGAGACCCTGTGTGATCATAGAACACACCCGCGAGTAAAAGAGCACCTCTAGCGTTAGTGCACTGTGGATTAAGGGCGTAAGAGGTTCACCTGTGATAATTCACCCTAGTTTCTCTTACCTTCTTTGTCGAAAACCACCATATCGTTCTCAGGTACTCAACGTAATCGACCACCGACTCAAATCCTTCGATATCGATACCTTGACCTCCATAGCTCTGGCGTCGAGATTCGTAACCGATACAGATAAGATATTACGACCTCGAAATCTTTGAAAGAACATCTCTCAAACAGTACACGGCCATGAAGAAGGCAAAAAAGGCCGAGGAAGTAGCTCGTGACGCGCATATGTAAAGGCCTGCATCTGGTGGAACTTCATCGAGACAGATCGCAGAATAACATACGTCGACAGGGACGAGAAACCTCTGAATGATAGGTGATGGGGCTCAAACTTGTCTCTTCTATACCGATCAACCTGAGCTTGCAACTAGCATGTCTTTTCGCTTACATCTTCGGTGATAAGATGCAAAAGACGTTGTCGCGCGGCGAATTCTTTGTGATCTTCCAAAACGCGATGCAAGCTGCATATAGCTAAGCTTGCCATCAGATCTATGTTATGCGGCTTTGACGCTCAGCGCGTATAGCAAACATGTTGACATTATTATCCTTTATACAGCCTGTCTTCGTACTAGCTGATATTCTCCATCGTGTTTCCAAATAAGCAAGACTACAAAGTTTATCAAGATGACTGCATTCGTCGAACCAACTCCCCCCATCGACCTACGACGAGACATGGAAGCCCTGGATCTTTACTACGCAGACTGCACCTGCCTGCCTATGAAGCGAGTCACTGCACTGCTCCTTGAAGCTTTAGAGAACACCGAGCCCATCGTAGACCGTCAAAGCGATGTTTACAAGACCTTTCATGACACGACCTGGATGCATTGGATGGGAAGAATGGAAAAGAGAAAAGATGCCGATGCAGTGCGTTGGTATTTCCATAGGTTGAGGAGGGAGTTTAGACTAGTGAGAGATGAACTGTATGGTACTATCAGCAACGCAGATGCTGCTACCGGAGGAAACACCACGGATGAAAATGACGGCAGCAATGAATCAGCAGCGGATGGAGAAATTGATAGCCGTATCGTAAGTCAATCTGACTTTCCTGTTGATACTGGCTTGAACTCTTCGACGCGCACTGAGGGAGCAAGTACCGATACTGTAGCGAAAACATCAGTTCCATCCTCAGTTCCACCCTCAACCAAGAGCGTAGCGGAGCTGCATGCGTAAACCACGCGCTCCAGCCAATGGCGTGAGTCTGATGACTCCGAGGTACTCAGAGAACATTACCAGGAAACAATGCATTACAGCCCAAGGAGGGAAGAAGGCGATGAACTTCGCGGAGAAGCTGTGGACCCCATGAAAGCGCATCTACCCATAGGCGAGAGAGAGCTATCTAACTATGACGCAGGGAAGTGGGAAATAGGTAAACTTAGTCATGTACGCAAGCAGATCGAGGATACTGTGGACGAAGATGAAGATATGAACATGGATTAGCATTACAGTTAGAGGGTGGATGAAGATTCTCGCGTTTTGAGTGTTCAGTCTGCTGTTATATCGCAGATGTTGGTACCGTAACATCTAAACTAGCAGCTTATTGTTTTGACGCGACAACTATGCGTCACACAACCATCTCAAATCCATATGCCTTTGCATACATGCCGCGCTTGCTACAACAATGGCTTGCGCACCGACCAAGCAAGCCCTAACCAATCCTAACTTTCAACTAACATATCCTCCCCCCTCCTCTCCAACCACCACGCAAATCCAACCCACGCTTCACACCCAACTACCCAATGTCCTCAACCCTAACCCCCAACCGCTGGATATTCGACCTCACAGACGAAGACATCCTCCACTTCTCTTTCCCCTCCGACCAAACCGCACTACGAGAGCACAACCGGAAGCTCAGAAACTTAGGTGAAGCCATCATACGAAACAGAGATGCGTACGACGACATGCTCGGTAAGTTCAAACAGCAGATTCATATTGCAGAGGAAGCCGAGCAAGAAGCCGATGCGCAATAAGCGATGAGGGATATGAGGTATTACTACAACGCGCATGCTGATCAAATCTTTACTCCACGCGTTAGGAACGTTGTCGAGCCCACGTTTTGGGGCGAAGACGAACAAGCTGTTCTCGGTCCTGTGTTGGCTGGCGAAGCGGAAAGGAAACGGAGGCTGGAAGTTGAAAAGGGTGGTAATGAAGGAGATGCGGGGTGGGAGGTTGGTGAAGTGGATGAGGAAGGAGATATTGTGCGTGGAGAAAATAATAGGAGCGGTTATGCCGGGGACATGGGAGATGCAGAAAAGGAGGAAAACACACACAGCGAAGACGTAAACTCGTATGAGGGGAATTAATATGGTACGAGGCAAAGGCCTTGATGGCGCGTGGCGTGAGGCTTGGATGAGCTTGCTGTGGCGCGGCGCATTCAAGTGTTGTGGCGTGAGAACTCGGGGTACCGCCACGAATCTTGGAACGCTTATTGCGACTGTCGCGCTCACCCACATTAGCTATACATCCGTTTTGGAGTTGTGCAGAAACCTGTTGGCGGAAATATTGTTACCTTGGTAGACATGTCATCACCAAACGCTGGACTGCACAGGAAAATGTGGGCTAATTGCATGATCATAAAACACGCAGAGGCGATTTGGATTTACCGAAGCGATACTGACGTCGGGAGCACACACTATGTAGTGAACAGTTGCTGAAAGCGACACACTGGTGGTGAAAGACAGCCTAAGCTCTGCGCTCAATGGTAGTAGTCTCCATCTTGCCGTGGTCAATCGTCGCGTCTCCATCGAGACCGTGGTGGACCGTCTTCTCGACAGCTCGGACCGCCTCGTCTGCAAGCTCCTTGTCCTCAAACACTGCAATCGAGTTAGCAATAGCTCAATACGTATAATCCTCACAAGGTACTTACAGAAAGCAAGCTCCTCAAGCGTACGGTTATACGTCTCAGGGTACATGAAGTAAATGAACATAAACTCGAATGAAATCCATCCGCAGTAAATGGCGAAGTACTTCCAGTTGATTGCGGTCATGGCAATAGGGTTGACGTAGATGGAGAAGAATCCACCGAGCTTGCCGAACATCTGCTCGACACCGATACCCATGGTTCGCTGGGCGTACGGGAAAAGCTCAACTAGGTAGGTGTATGTGAGGGAGTTATTGCCGATGTTGTAGCAAGGCGAGTATGCGAAGTAGAACACAAGCGAGGCGACTTGCGCAGCTTGGTTCTTGACGCCTTGCTCATCAGCAAGGTAGAGGCGCTGGTAAGTGATGGTCATGGCCATGAAGATCAAAGTCATGGAGCCAGCGGAAAGCATGAACATCCAGCGACGGCGGAATCGGGTGACAACAAGCGCGATGATGACACCGTTGATCAGACTCCAGCATTGGTTGGCAATGTTGATGCGCGTCTTGGCGTACTTGGTGGTGTATCCCATCATCTCAAACAGAAGGCTCTGGTAGTAAGAGATCAAAGTGTTGCCGCTCATTTGTGTGAAGAGACCGAGGAAACACGAGATGACGACACGGCGTCGCATACCGGGCGTGCGAACCATGTCCATCCACGAGCGGCTGGAGTTCTCCATCTCGATTTTGATCGTAGATCGAATTTGCGCCATCTCAGCTTGTACGAGGACGGAGCTGGCGTCGCCTTCGGCATGGTATTTGGTTAGGATAGCATAAGCTTCATCGTCGCGGTCGCGGCTGACAAGCCAACGTGGGCTTTCAGGCAGCAGGCTAGTATGGTCAGCGCTGGGTCTCCAGACCAATGGTTGAAAACATACAACACCGTGCAAATCTGGAGAATGGACGGGCAGACCTGCAGCAGAGATGGTATCCGCCAGCCCCAGTTTCCAACTATCTCTGTTGTTCTAATTGAGATAGCAGCAGCAAGAATGGATCCGATGAAGTAAGAGGCATTGAACAGCGAGGTCATGAAGGGTCGTTCCTTGGGGTAAGCCAGCTCTCCAATCAGCGAAGAACCGGAGACGATGGCGAAGAGAATACCGAACCCAAGCAGCATACGTGCGATGATGTACATGCCGACTGAGAACTGTCAACAATGCTGCCACAATGTTGCTATATGAGGTGTAAACATACCGTGTTGGGCAAACCCTTGCAATATAGCGCCAATGACCATGATAACAGAACCGGCGAAGATTGACATACGTCTGCCGTACTTTTGACTCAACCATGGCGCGACCGGAACGGCGAGGATGGAACCGAGTTGGTAACATGACGACATGAAACCGATGATTCTGGGTTGGATGGCGGGGTCACCTTTTGCATTTGTGTATCCTTCGCCAAAGTCTGCGACAATCAGTTCGATTGACCTAACAACCACAGCGTTTGCAACTTACATGTGTTGAATGGAGTCGAAAACTGGAGCGTGCCGATAAGCTGAGAGTCGAAACCAGAAGTGATTTCAACACCCATGCAGCAGCAGAAGAGCCAGACGTACATGATACGCAGATTTGGCTTCTTCCACCATCGCACCTTGTCCTGCTCCACCATGCGGGTGATGATGGGGTCGGAAGTACCATCCTGAGCTTTGAGGAGACCCATGATGCCGGTGTTAGAAGCTCTGAAGACTGCTTGAGCTGAGCATATCGCAGGTTTACCCTTTATAACACGGCTCCGCCAAGGGCAGTCCCACTACCCCGGCTCTTTACCCCAGATGCTCCGTCGACTAGGTAGGCTAAGACGGAGAAGGCGACCGTGTTACCGAAGCTGCGTCTTATATTGGGTAAGCGTCGCGGCGCATTGGCTGCATAACTTGGCGGCCGGTTAAATTGGGCTTGTTCCTCCAATTACCGGGTTGGAATCGTCCCGAAAAGGCTCAGAGAAGCCCGAACAGACGCCTTGCTTCTCGCAAGTGCATACTTCAGCCCGTTTTTAACCTGTTGGTTGTACGTGATCTGCTCTTGTGTCACACATTGAAGTTGCAGTGGCACATTTAGCGAGGCAGTGACTGTGCATATATCGGCATAGTCAGGATACGTTGACCCGACGCCGTGGATGTTATCCTATGGCGAATCGACAGTCCATATCGCGATGGTTGAAGGGATTTGGGGTCCAGCTATAGATTGAAGGGACATGAGATGATCAGCATGTCAGACTCCGCCCTGAAGCTAGCTACAAACATTGTCAAGACGTCAAGGTCGTGTTCAGTGCCATGATACGAACTAACAGTGCCGGCCCATGATAACCCAGATGTGTACGCACTAGACGCGAAGGCAAGCAAAGATAAGCGGTAGCTCGAACACGGCAATCCCTCGTGATGTAGCTACCGAAGCGACAGGCGGGGTTCAACGCTAGACTACCATGTCTTCAAGGCGCGTCGGAACGTCAGCATGGCAATCAAAATCGTATAAAGCCCACACCCAACAAGACCAAGCCCGTAGCTCCGTGTCTTGGAGCATTAGGTCCGTGTGTAGGCACTCCACCGATGAGAAGCGTGGGATTGCTCCGAACATGCGAGCAAGGCAGGTGGAGGTAGTGGGGCCACTGAGACTTTTCCGGGGTCAGTTAGCTTTCCATGCACAACAAGCCTGCTTCCTAGCGTTGAGGTGGGTGCTTTATCAAGATGTTCTGGGGCTTTGGAAAAGTCGGATGTATCGCATCCCAGCCAAGCGGTACTTAGGCAGGGCATCTCCGCAAGGCACCTTCTTTTTATGCAGGTGCGAATGGTATCAACGAAATGCGCTACAACTATCGGTCAAAGATGCTCTAGCGCGTTGTTGAGGCCATAGTCATAAATGAGGAGCTGGCCAAGGGACGACCAAGCGTTGGCTTCGATGCTGATTCCTATGGAGGTGTAAGGGAGGGCGTAATGACGCCTCGGGTAGCGTACCGGTTTGCTGCCACCACGGAGCATTGGAGAGAGGTAGCAAAAGAAAAACAATAGCGCTAGTGGAAGGTTGGTAGTGTAGAGGTGTACAGTAAGAGTTGGTCATGTTCAGGGCTGATGGCTAGCATCGCTAGCAGAAGTGGGGCGCTCTATGTCGCACCCTCCCCACACCCGCCGTGGCTTTGATGACAAAAATTGTACTCGACATTTGCGACCAGAAGGTGGAAATCATGATTTTCATTACGCACAACATTATCAGAGCTCGTATTATGGACGCCTGGTATCGGAAGATCGGACGCACCGCACAAACACGAACGCCCCGTTAGATGTTACATTCTGACTGGATATACAAGAGTAGGAAATGTTTGGGTATCATTGGGTACATGACCAATGGCTGGTCTGCGCCTTATTGCGCAACAAGAGTTGTTCGTTCAAACGCCAGCCATGTTGGGCGCAGGGGCGGTGTCGTTCCTGGGTGAATTGCGGATGTGCAGTGCCGCAAGGACGGTGGTAGCAACAAAGGCAAGCCTATGGCATGTTAGCACATGGTCACTAGGTAGAGTTCATATTGCATACCAATTGAAGGCCGAGAAGACAATGGCAGCAACGCCGCAGCTGTAAAAGGTGCCGTGTCGACCGACCCACCACGAGTTGCCCCATCGCGAGGCCACGGCAACGAAAGCGGCAAACCAGAAGATCATGGTAACAAACTCGACGCCTCCGATAGCAAATTTGTGAGCTGCAGCAGGGAAGCGGGCCGGGACGAGCGTCAGATATGCGACAGCAAGGAGGGTCCAGATGGAGGTGAAGAGCATAAAGGCAACGCTCGCCGGCACCCAGTCAATGTAGGCATCGACAACTGCAAACACGTTAGTCACCATGTACAAGCTGGTCGTGCGCATGCGACATACGGTAGGCTGTAAGACCCAGGACGATGATGCTGAAGAGAACCTGCACGCCACGCAGGCCTAGGACAAGAGCAGGAGCAACCATTCTGATATGATGGAGGCGCTATGGCTACGCGATGGAAGACTGCAGGGGGGGCTACGGGCGCGGATAGAAACGGCTTGTGACTGCAGACAATCTTGGGTGAAGAAAGTCGATATGTCTTGTCGTGGGCGCAAGTTGGTGTAGAGAGAGTCGATGAAGCCTGCAACGCAACGCAGCAGCAGCCTGGTTCTTTATGCCTCTGCACAGACTGGCAGGCGATGATGCTGCCACGCCTTGTTCCTTCTTGATTTCCCTGAAACCGACGTCACTGCCAGTGGCGCATGATCTCAGAGCCACATGTCACGCGTCTGATTGGTCCATCTAGCTCTTAGCGTGGCCGGTGATGCGACGCGTTGCACAACCTTCTCGCATCTTCTCCTCTTTGTACTGGCTTTGTTCCCCCACAGCACAAACAATCGCTGCCTTTCTTCATCTCAAAATAATCTGCAACTTGACAGCTTTATTTTCGGATGCGTTGAGCGTCTTGTTTCAACACAAAGGTCCCACGTCCGGCGTTTTGGCAGCGTCGTCAAACAAATGTGGCGGTGCACGGTTTCATTCTCTCCGCCTGCGACATGACGCGGCCCACTCACACACCGCATACTACACGGTTGGGCTTGTTGACTTTTAGTATTCGCAGTACGCTGCGAAGTGCACCAAGCTGTGACTGATGGCCCAATTCTGACTAATTCATCATGGCAGTGCGACAACACGTGGCCAAGATACGGGCGAAGAGCCAACATTGTCTAGTTTCCACGTCTGCACATCACACAGTGTACAACCGACAATGAAGGAACGCATGTGTTTGAATGTTCCTACAATGCCCGGCTCAGTGAACAAAATAACATAGCCTTCTTTTCCATATCCATCCGGATCTCCTGCTTACTTAACAAAACATTTCTTGTGCCAGGAACAGTAGTGCAAAGACATGGCTCGTCAAAATTCGCTCCTGTCGACTTCTCCTTTGATTCTGACAGACTTTGATGAGGGACTAGCCACGGCATCGCGTCATGATAGCATGAATTCCATGCAGGGCTTAGAGATCGCAGAACTCAAAAGAGAGGTTGCCCGACTTGCGAGTTCCGAGGCTCAGGCTATACAATTGCGCAATGAGATTTCCCAGGAACTTCAAATTTGCAACGCCGACCTCGCGAAGAAAAGGACCGAAATATTTGAATTTGCCGGTAAGTTGAGTAAACAGTCCAGAATCTTGAAAGACCTTGAGAACAAAACAGCCGCGTTGAGAGAAGACACCAAGCGGCAGGTTTGCGAGATCCAAGATAAACTAGATCGTGAGAAGAAAAAGCAGATCGAGTCAGACCAGAACATTGCTGAACTGCGAACTGAGGTTGATGCCAAGGACACCAGAATCGAGGAGTTGGAGGCCCGGTTATCCAGCACCGAGAATCCTCCTGACGACGCGTACTGTGAAGTCGAAGCGACTGCCCGTCCCGCAAATACCCTTCATGAAGCCGGTTGTGAAGAGTACCAGCAACTCGTCTTCCAACAACTAGGAGATGCTCAAGTTCTACAAACTGCTGCCGGAGCAGAAGTAGAAGGTCTTCGTCATCTCGAAAAAGCTAATGCTGACTCGATTGATGGCCATGCCTTTGATTCGGAATTGATCAAGGAAATGGCAAAAGAAAAGGAGTGGTATCGCCTTGAAGCGCAACAGCTTGAAGATACAGTCGGCGAGTTGCGCGTCAAACAGCATCTTGCCTCTGAAATATTTCAAGAATTTGAACCCGCCAATCCGGTGATCCAACCTCTAGGCTTCTCTGCTGTCACATATCTCTGCATTACTCCTATTGCTCCCGAAGATACCAAAGCCGAGATTTCTGAATACATGCGCCGATCACGTGCCGCGGAGCTAGAGGTCGAATCCCTAAATTCAGAGAAACACAGCCTTTTGGTTGAGCATGCCAGGTTGAAGGTTCTGGAACATGAACCAATGTCTGCCCCATCGAGCAAACCTTCGCTGCGTTTCTCGGATATGCAATTCATCTCAACTACTCCGCGCACACCCGTTGAAACAAGCGCCTCGGTGACCAATCCTGCTTTGCTCTCTCAACTCGAGGATCTTGGTACGTACATCATGAGTCTCAACACTGCGCCACCACTTAAGACAGTCATAGACAGTTCTAGTAGGATGCAGCTTACATCCAGTCTCCCCAACGTTGCCCTAACCATCAACATCAAGCCAACCGACAAGCGTAATTACTCTTTGCTACAGCGCGTTCAAGGCGCCATCTCTGCAACCTCCAAACTTGACATCCACGGCCCCAAGGAGATGGTCAAACAATTTGTAGCTAGCATGAATGATGTCGAGAAAGACCATGCAGAAAAGAGTCAGCTTCGTGCGGATATCAAGGCTCTGGAGGCACAGCTTCGAAACAAAGTCAAGTGCTCGGATCCTACCCATCG
>JAESFQ010000874.1_pt1 | contig 11058 bp, 10 predicted proteins | sample 9269431 | NCBI WGS metagenome assembly JAESFQ01 (sample SAMN14502588, study PRJNA617103) | algae metagenome | isolation source: Plectolyngbya sp. WJT66-NPBG17 and co-occurring heterotrophs from well... | place: USA: Mojave Desert, Joshua Tree National Park, California | collected 2006-08-06 | reverse complement strand
CTGGTGCATAACATCTATGAGTCAGACACCATTGGAATGATGACGTCAATGCAAGTGCGCAGCAGTTTCAATCGATTGTCGTCTTAGTCAGCCAATATGGCTCCAACGTCTAGATCACAACTCTATCAAAAGACATTAAGCAATAATTCAAGTGAATCTTTGCTAAGCTTGATCTAAGAGTATTTGGGCAGCGAGTCTCCTGGCTCAAATTTGCAAGCACGACATACGCTTCCACGCGTCTCGTTTCCGCTTCTCCTTCTCCGGTGGTGCATCTTTCCCGATGAACGTCACATAATCGCCGGCAACATAACCTTTCTCAGGATCGCCTAGCCCATAATGCCGACCAATAGACGAAAAGAAGCCACTCTTCTGCCGATTAACCTGTCCTTGACGTTGCGCGGCGAGCGATGATTGATGATCTACTCCTCCGAGCCATTGGCCGGACGAGTTGCGAGATAGAGCCTTACCCGAATATCTATTGATGGCACCGAGAGCCGGAGGAGCAGAAAACTGGTGTACTTCACGCGTCGGTGCGGGTGAGCTACAGTCATCCAAGCGCAGCTCTGACGGAGTATTCGACAGCGACATCACGCGTGGTCTCGGCGTCACCAGTTCGAGACCATCGCTAGCAGTTTCTGCGCCACTCAAGCCTTTTTCTAGTATGTAGTCGTATGGTCTGGGCTTGTCTGGACTTGTCTTACACCACATGTTGTGCTGTTCAGGGCTTGCTTTGGCTGCGCTTCGGCGCCGAACCTCTTCCGGCGACTCGAAGCGGTACGCCGACATGTTGCTACTAGAAACATCTTGGCTGGAGCGTCTACCCTCGCCCAAGTTCAGCGTGGTGATATCTCTTGCAACTGACGCATTGGATGCCCCTTCAATGTTCTGTGCATTCTCACGGCGCATATCCCAGAAGTCGGTCTTCCAATGCGACCGATGATGAGTTTGCGTGCCCATCAGATTGTGTTCAGACTCGCCATCGTCTTCGCTGTAGACGGATGACGAGTCTGAGCCGAAAGAAAAGGTCGCACTGTGCTTTGATGACGAGTTCATAGTTTTCGATGGAGAAGATGACACTCGTGAACAGCAAGCTGGCTGTGGAACAAGCGAAGCGATTGCGACTGGTCAGATTCTGACAAGTGCTTAGATGGTGTGGACCGACGTGCGTTGAATTTTGAGTTGGGCTGGCAGGTTGATAGTAAGCGGCGTTGATTGTAAGAGCGTTTGTTGAACGTCGACGTGGAGCAGATTTTGTTCAACCTCAGCGGAATGCGAGCGATATGACCAGGAGCGTTGTCTGGGCTCTTATCGTACGTACCCTAATGTTTGTGAATGAATCAGTGTTGCGCACTAGGGCAATTCCCTCCTGGCCCGCGCTTTCATTACTCCAAAGCGACATGCCTGAACAGACAGGCCTTTGACAGTGATTACTGCTTCGTTGCGCATGGCGAAGGAGGTGGACCAACTCCGTATTCTACATATCAGCGCCCTGGTATGTCTCTGTCCACATTGGTTACAGGTGATCTGGCTCACCACGGTTTGGAGACTCCCAGGCGGCTAGACGACATGTCGTCAAAGAACCAGATTTCGAACGAGGCCCTTTCATCAACCGCTCGACAAGAGTAAAGGCCAATCAAGTCTTCGTCGAAGATCTGGGCGATCAGCTCAAAGAGATGAAGGTCGGTACCAGAACGGATGCCGTGATGAATGGCCTGACAGATGGACTCGCCTCCAAATGGCAACCAGAAGCTACTCGTTGTCCGCAGTTGAAGGGTGAGATTGATTCGCAAGATATGGAATCGACAGCGAAGTCATAGCCGGCCTTTTGGTAAAGAACAGAAACCCGAATTGAACGCCTTTCTGGTCAACTCTTGGTTACGAATTGGCTTCGGGTAATCTTGCTTGTTCAAACATGCCATGCACACACGTCTGTGCCATCATTTGAATATGCACGAGGTCAAGTGGTTGTGTGTGGTTCTAGGTCCGTCGCCATGACCGGAACAACGTGTATCCTGTAGCATACTGTGTGAGCAATGTGTTTCGTTGGAATTTGCATGTAGTAAGCCAAGATTATTTGTTGCCTCGGGGCGGCGGAAACTTGTCTGTACCTAGGTAGCACATCCAGCTTTTGCAACGACTTATGGAGGCGTAGATACTGAGCCTGATACGATGGACATGGCAGAGGTCTAGTGATTATCGAAGTGATCAGACATGCCCAACTGGAGAGAAGTGGGTATACATGCTGCATGGTGCAACGCTCCCTGAGATGCTGAAATTAAAACATGTCATGTTGTGCATTCTCCAGGTCGTCGTCTTGCTTGGAGAAAGGAGGGAGCGACGCTAGGAGCACGCTAAATAACTTGATGGCGTAACGCGCGTTTCAGCTCCACCCATTGGCATCTCCAGTCACCAAACCACGCAGAGCCTTCTACCATGCTTTTACTACCTGGATAATCTGCAATGTTACAATATGCATTACCTTCCGAGATTTGGAACCATCATGCCTGCGCGCGACGATTGAAAGAGCGATGGACGACGCCCCCAGGTTCTAGAGCCCCGCGTCCAAGGCGCACGCCATCGGAAAGCATAGCAGCCATGCGGATGGGTTAGACGATCATTGGGACGAAGGACTTCATACCACATTCCGTCTCACGCGGCATACGATGTACTCAAACTTCGATATTTGCTGGAGCTAGGCTACGCTGTACAAACACAGTTTAACTTCTGCGCCTTTGAGTCCCCGCGTCAGACATTTCTCATATCAGAAAACCTATTTGCCAGACCAGCCTCTGAACAATTCCTTCAACCCGGCAACCTCTCCGTAAGCATTTGGTCCTTCTTCTGGTTTCGGCAACGAACATTGAGACACGCGGTCCCAGTCGGCATCGTCCTCATGGTGTTGTGGGAATTGGGCAAAACCAGTAGGATTCAGCTCGATAGCAATCATCCCATCGACATCCGTAGTCAGGTTCTGAACCTTTTTTATGGGCCTAGATTGCGAAAGCCTTCGAGGAGCCTTGCAGCTTTTCCGCGATCTCGAAGTCGACAAGTTCCGTGCCGCGCTATACCCTTCGATAGGAAAAGATGACCTGTTGGAATGAGGAGATTTTTGCAGCTTCTTGGCGGACCTCTGAGCCTGCGTGTCACGCATATCCTGCTGCAACTTCGCTTTAAAGTCGTTCACTTGCTGCTCGGTATATCCGCTTGTAGTGTCCTTCCCTATCTCGGACGTTGGAGCCATATTGGCTTCTTCAGAAAGCTAGCGTTTGTTAGCAAGCAGGCTTTCTTATTCGTCTTCGCCATAAAGCCTACAATGCCGTTTCGAAAAGTCTTTACTCTAGCCTTAAACTCCGCCGACTTGCAAATATTGCTCATTGCTATTTGCTCCTTGTCGATAACTCGGGTGGCGTGTCTATGCATGGCTGCGTCAACCATCTGCACAGCTTCGAGAATCACACGCTCCGCTTGTTGGACTGCTTTCTTTGTCGCCAATGGCTGGGGCCTGTATCTGGCCTGAGGCCTCGCAGGTACCTGCTTGTCTTCCATGTTTGAGCTACCCGTGATGGCTGTTCTGGAAGTGATAAGCGGGTTGATGTACGAGCAGCGCTTTTGGTTGATGTGCAGATAATCTCTCTCGTGAGCTGCACTGGTTTGTACTAAAAACGCAGTTCATTTATATCAGAACGTTCGCAAGTGAAAACGCAATCAGACCATGCGTGGCTCGGAAGCAGGCGCATATCTACCAATCTCACGCAGTCTGCAACATCGTCTGTGCTGGCTACCCAAGCACCCGAATTCATTCCGCTATCCGCGATACGAACCGATTCAACAACAAACAAAGACGGCTTGGGATACGAAGGAATCAATCGTTTTCAAGCCATAGTGCGAGTTTGTCTATCTACCTGTTCTGACCGCTCTTGCGACTATTTATCACGAACTCTTTGGAGGTGCTGACCATATCTACAAAAATCCCATTCGATGTGTCTCCAAATTTGGGACATTCTGACGCACACCACCAAATCCACCAACTCGTAATGCTCTATCTACGACCGAAGGCATCTCGAAACCAACGGCGAACTTTGACCCACTTCTTAGTCTTTCGATCATCTTCGTTGAGCACATCTGCTCCGCCTCGATTAGACGTGACTTCGGCCTGAAATACCACGCTCTGCGTGTTCATATTCTGCGGTGATGTTAGTAGACGGATTCAGCAGTTTGAGAGGTCGTGATGACTAACCTGTTCTGGCAGTGACCCTTGTAGCATCAGATCAGTTGGAGCAGGCGGTGGTGACACTGCTGGTACGATCGGATTTTGCATGTCGCTGGCTGCTTCCAAGCCATGATGTCCAGTCATCAATACAGTCTGCGGCGTGACTTCAGTCTTCTCGACGTTGGCATCTTCGACATCAACCCACATAGGTACAGACTTTAGATTGTCGCTGAACCTCCACTTTTCGTTCTTACGCTGCGGCGACGTGGAGTCGTCACTAAATCGCCAACCAACGGCTTGCGGAATACCACTGCTTCGGTATCGTAGCAGGCGAGGCCGACCAGTGATGTCGTACGACTGATCTTTTTCAAGAAAGGCAGTTCCGTCCTCACCTTGTAGGATACCGTCTTCGGATCCTGATTCGTCCTCACTAGAAGATTTCTCCAGAAGGGATGATAGTTGTGCGTCGTCAAGTGCCGGAAGGCTCGATCGCATCATTGCCAGCCATTCGGTACGTAACTCGTCATAGGCACAGCACAGCCTTCGAAGCTTCGTGCTTGAATCGCCAAACAAATAACGCTGGTGCTGCCTACCGAAAACCACGCCCTCATTCTGGAGAGCTTTCTTCAAAGTACGTAAACTTGACCACATTTGACTATTTGCACCTCCATGGTCGAATGGTACATAATTCTCGATGAAGAATGCGCTCCACTGTTCCTCGTACATGGGGCCGAGATGTAGCATAGCCTCGAATTCCGAAGGCGAGTATGGATTTCCGTAGGTCAATAGCTCTCCATTGGCTGAGAACGTAGCACCCATCTGTTGCAGGCGACCACGGAGATGCAAGATCTCAGAGAGTTCCCCTAAGATGGTTTTGCGCTGGTTCGTTACAAACGTCTCGCCTACAGATTCACGGTCCTCTTGTGATCTGTACATGCTCAAGAGGTGCTCCATAGCTGTCTCAGTAATCTCTTTTGGGTCGCTTGTAAGCAAAGCCAGGGTATCTTCACGGGCTCGCATGTAAGGTCGGAAAATTGGGCGTACGTCTTGAATGCTGTATGATGTGCTCGTTGACTCTTGACTGATTGCTATAGTTGCGGTACACAGTGGTCAGTTGTGTAGGGATCTTTGCAACCGAGAGGAGTTGAGCAGGTTGATTTAACTGTTCACGCCCGTCTATGAGTTCAATTCACTGGAAGACACTACCACGAGGCCGCCACTGAAGGTGATGTACACAACGTATGATTTCACTCTTCGCCTCCAATCACAGCTGCGCAAGGCGCATAGGCGCCATGGGCACGTATGACCTTCCAGCTCATAAACAGTAACAGTTCACAATTCCACCCATCGTGTCACTAAAGCTCTCCACCCAAGACCGCTATCCACCACCATAGTGGCCCTTGTCTTCTGCCTGGAGGTCTCCTCCCTCGAACTCGACTCCCCATCTCGTAGCCTAAGTCGCGCTTCCTAGCAGCATCCTCTAAACATGGACACCTTATATACATCCGGAGCCACCGAGTCGCCGACAACGGGAGATTCTTCTGCAAACTTCTCATCAAGCAGCTCCACCGATCTTGACCTGTGGTCCATGTCTCAGTCAGACAAACCGTTTGCTAGTACGGAGAAATATTCACATGGAACCTCTAACGTTGTGGCACCCTCAGCACTTCGGCGTAGACGCGCCCTCTCACTATCCAGTGGCCTTCATCCTAGTGGGCTCGTCGCATCGCGAGTGAACATGATCAATATGACTAGCCCGCAAACCAAGAACATCAACTTCAGCGATCCGCCAACGCTTATAACCCACACCCAGAACGTACGGTCTTATATTGATAGAGCTGTGCCAGGGGAGGAGCCGCATCACGGTCGTGACGCAGGTCGTGCGACTACCTTTACTAAGGTTTCCGAGACTCGAAGTCAGTGGCCGAGCTTTGAAGACAAAAACTGTAATGATAGCGACCGCGACGCACCGCCATCTCAATCTCAGGTTTCTTCGTCAACGTCGCTGTCTCGTTATCGCCCCGGAGCCCGGATGGCACACGTCTCTCCAACCAAGCACAGTTCCACGGCCGATAGTATCGCTCGTTCACCGGCCTCTTTCGAAAACGAAGAATCAGTATATACTGTACGAGCTACGCCCAAATTAAACATGCCAAGTATCACAAACTTCATCGAGAATGAGGGCTTGAACAACGAGCCGTTGGGGGTTGGCGGTGACTCCACAGCGACTACTGGGCCCTTTAATCGTGGACATCGACGAAAGAAGACAACTTTCTCGCAGGTAAAAGATATGGTTCCCCGCGGAGAGCCGCAGAAGGGAGCTGCACACAGTACGGAAACGTTCCGCACGGACTACTCGTCTTTTCCAGGGAACTATCCCTACCTGGATTGTCCCAGCCTCGATAGAACTCTCAATGTCCGCAATACTAGACGGAATTCGCTGCCAGGCTACAGCCCTTTGCGCTCAACAGTGGCTTCATCCTTTCGAGACAAAGTCGACATCACGACTCAATCGCCAAAGTTAAAACCAAAAGAGAAGAAAGAATACGAGTCCAGTCGGTCGTCCAGTGACTCTGACTTTCTAGACTCTCCAGTAAACTTAGGGACCCGGAACGCCTTCTACCCGGCTACGTTTCCTGCCTGGACAGCAGCATCTTCCCCAACAGGAGAACCTCAGCGGCCGCTTCGTCGCGTTGAAAATTTCAATCGCACTCAGAATTTCAACTTACAAGAAGCTTTCTTCTCACAGCATGACTTAGCTACCATGATCTTCGAGATGGAACCATCGGAAGTCCGCAAAAGTTATCCATTGGAAGCGTTCGTTCAAGCTGGCACTGAAGATGGCTGTGCTGTTCTTGACTGGGCATGTCCGTGGCCACCCGCGAAGCCCACGAAAAAGCTTCTTCGTTTTGCCTCTCGGCCAGACTTTGCGCCTTCCATGCATTACGAGTCGGAATCGGAGGGCTTTGCCGACTCGAATGCTTCTTTGCACAATTTGGTTGATATGGACGAGTCTCATTCCGACGTCCGAAAGAGTTCGCGTTACGTTGTCAATGTGCCCAGTCAAAGGCAAGACGATGGGCTCACGCTTCTCGCTCCTTCGACGTATAATCCGAAAGCTAGTGATGCGACAACGGTTCTCCGTCCACTTACATACAACACGACTGCTGGCGATGAGGCGATGACTCTTCTTCCTCTTACGTACAACGCACCTACGAGTGATGAGACTGAGAGCCTGTCATCGATCAGACGAAAGCCAATACCGCGAATGATTAAGGACAGGCCGCTTCGGGCTTCCGCGCCGGCTTCCATTCCTGCTAGCGAATTAGAAGATGACGGAGACAACGCTGACGAGGATGACTGGACAAAATCTCTCGACAGCATGGTTCATGACGCAGAAACTGAATCGGTCCGTTCCTACGATAGCCCCGATGATCATGACATCGGCGTGGAACAAATCAGAGTCGAGAAGAAGCAGAAACGTAGAGCTTCTACAGCCGTGTTTGATCATGACTCAAGGTCAGTCGGCAGCTTGGTCGAATCGCATCCAGATGCAGATGTCATCAAGGAACCCATTCTTGTCAGCTCGATTAACCGTCGTCCGCTTCCCTCCATTACCGGTGTCTTGGATTACGGCTATCAGTTCCCACCTCTGGACCAGAACAAGCGCGGGTTCAGCATGCCGATCTTCCCTTCAACCACGACCAAGAATGGTGAAGAAAGGAAGCAAACGCGGCGCAGCTCATTCGGCAAGCTGCTCCATGCTTTCGGCAAGAAAGATGACGAGCCTGAAAAGGTGAAGGTGAAGGAAAGACCAAAGAAGTCGATAGGTCGACGCATCAGCCAGAGTCTCGGCAGAAGGTTCTCGTCAATGTGGCCAAAATGAGTAATGGGACTGGAAACGACTTTCTGAGAAAGATCTCGCTGGAAGCAAAAAAAAGCAGATCATCCAGTACAGCGAAACCTTCCTACGTCAATATTGATTTGGCGACAGATCCATGATAAGATGCGCTAGTTCTGTTTCTCCGATGGCAGACCGGCAAAAAGCGCGTGCGGCACCAATAGCGTACATAGCGAACACCAGAGAAGTAGAAACGCAAATGTAGTATTCTATGTAAATAATCTGAAAGAAAAAATGGTTGTGATAGAAGTGAAAACTGCACTCATGCAAAACCCCAACTGTAAACGAAAGTCCTAGTCATGCACACCCATCATCATAATCAGTACCACACACCAGAAACCACTCCATCAAATCTCCAAATCCACCATTCAGGCCATCATCTCCATTCTACTGGCAAACAATGACTCCATTGTCAAGGTTCGTGTTGCCAAAGTTAACATCCGCACCTCCAGCCCTAACGAATCCATTAGCAAAACGACTCCGAATCCGAAAAACCCGGCATGTAACTTACACAATCGTAGCAACCCTCCTGGTAGCGCCAGCATCACTGAAGATGTTGCACCTCCCGCTTCCAGAACCGACGATCAGAGCGCGGTTAGCGCGGATTGGAGAGCCCAGGTTGCCGAAGTTGGCGCGGATGGAGACGCGGGAGCTGTGAGGGAGGATATGCAGTTAGCTATCGTGTTCTGAGGAGGGAGAAAGGGATAAGGGGGTGTGAGGAGATGTGACGTACCCGTTAGCGGCAATGTTGCGCTGGACGGCGGTGTCGGTGGCGTCGTTGGAGAGTTGCACGCGCAGAGTGCGGGCTTGACGGGCGTCGATCTCGGCCGGCGCGGCGAGGGCAAAGGCGGCGAGGAGGGGAGTGAGGAGGAGAGTGAGCTGCATTTTGATTGAGGGTTGGTTGGTTGGAAGGTTGGTTGGGAGGTTGTGATGGTCGTGATGTAGAAGCTGTAGAAGAGGGTGTTGAAGATGCTGTGGATGAGAAGAAGAAGAGAGAAGATATCACTCTGAATTTATACATCTCTTCTCATCTTGCTCTGCTCATGCTGTTACGGACATTGTGCACTCTTGCAGCATCCTTTTCTTAGACCTCACACCTCTCTGTCTGTATCTCCTCGGTCTCCCCTGACTCTTACTCATCTTCCCAAGTACTCCAAGCAAACGAAACAATCTCTCCACCAATCAGCTCCATGCACAACGTTGCGTGTTCGTAAAAAATGTCTGTTGTCGAAACGCGATTAATGACTTGGTACCATGTACCATGTACTTCTGCAAAGCTGACAGCAGAATTAATGAAAAGAATACGGGTCTAGGTATTAATGGAACTTGAATCATGGCTTGGTCATGATGTGCGCTATTCCGGGAGGGGCCGCGTGAGGCTGATGTCAGACTGGGAGGTGCGGGGTACGTAAGGCGGGACACAGGCACCTGAGAAGCTGCAGGTGGTGAAATATTTGCAAAAAAGTATCGCCGAGCTGTACCACCGAAGCTGTTGATGGAAATAGTTCCTGTAAAGTGTGGGCGTGTAGCACAATGGTATGTGTGTGTGATGCCAGGGCCAGCACTGTGTCACAACCGCGATACATGTGGCCGTTGCGCATGTGGTGCGCATGAAAGTCAACAAGTAATAGGTTACATTGCTTGTGGAATTAGGCTGTACAACTTGGTTGGGTGGTGCATATCCTGAACAGGCTTGTAATAGACTGCTCCCCTTGTCAGCCTCGGCCTAAAACGAATTCAGCCCTCGGTACTAAATTACCCGCCGTATGCGACATAATACCATTCTCTGATGTGTCTCGTGAACGTAGACAAGATCAAGATAGTCAGCAATTGATGTGGTATTATGCTTTTGTATTGATACACCGTGAACAAACACTATGTTGTACACGTATACGGCCGTTGCAGTCTTAGGCAAAGTCGTCGGTATAATCATCCTCGCATTGTCCAATTATCAGTCTATCGCCTCTCGAGAACATCTTTTGCGCCATCTTGTACCCTTTTCGCGGCGTTGGCAACGGCGTCCCTGCTCAGGGAGAAATGCTGGCCGAGGCGGTCCTGCGATGGAGTTAGTATAGATCTCATGGCGGTATGGTACGATAGTCAGCTTACCTGCTCTGCTCCCATTCCACTGCCAGCCAGCAGCTTCGCCCTCTGCTGACCATCGTATCCAAGGCCGAAGTACTTGGCGTTCTTCTCTCCGTTAGCGGCTACGCTTCCTGCAGCCTGTACCGCTTTGGCGGCATCAATGCTGTGTAGCGCAGGGGAGAAGTGTGCATTGTATCGGTCCTGTTCTGCGCCGTCACCCTTGTACTTGGCAGCGTCCTTCATGGCGTTGTAGCCGCGGTCGCCGATGCTCAGGTGTTCGCTGTAGCGGTCCTGCTCAGCGCCATTGCCCTTGGCTAGGGCAGCTTGTTGCAGCTTGTCGAGGCCCTTGTCGACACCGCGGCGGATGGCATCGGTCGATGCGCCGAAGTGTTGGCCGTAGCGATCTTGCTCGGCGGCGGAACCGTGTTTTGTGGTGACATCAAGGTTGACGGGGTGAGTCGCCGCAGCGGACTTCTCATCGGAGCTGAACCAACCCATTGTGATATAGGTCTGTGACTGTCGGGATGTGTGGGAAGCGTTGAAGGTGTTGAAATTGAGTTTGCAGTCGCTGCGTTGGTGGTGTGAGGTGGAAGAAAGAGGATGTGTTATGCTACTGGGTTGCGGACAATGATGACGTAGGAGCTAGCGAATTGCGCCAAAATCCTTGCCTTGTGCCTGATCGTCATGTGAAGCTCACAGCTCACCTCGGTCCGTTGACCAAGTACATCATCGTTGGCAAAGTCAAGGCTGCCGTCTTTACCTGCTGCCATTTTCCTTTTGTCATGTCCGGCTCTTCTCATGATGGTTGTGATTGGCCAAACATCGGTTTCTGTGATGTGCTTCTTGTAGTATACGAAATCCT
>JAESFQ010000873.1_pt1 | contig 11063 bp, 8 predicted proteins | sample 9269431 | NCBI WGS metagenome assembly JAESFQ01 (sample SAMN14502588, study PRJNA617103) | algae metagenome | isolation source: Plectolyngbya sp. WJT66-NPBG17 and co-occurring heterotrophs from well... | place: USA: Mojave Desert, Joshua Tree National Park, California | collected 2006-08-06 | reverse complement strand
CGGGTGGTTTTGTCCCTTCGTACAGCGTGTCTGGATTACGCTAGAAGAGAAGGGAATACAGTACCAGTACATCGAGGTCAACCCGTACCACAAGCCACAGTCTCTACTGGACCTCAACCCGCGGGGTCTAGTTCCAACGCTACAATACCAAAACAAGCCACTCTACGAGAGTACTGTTCTTTGCGAGTTCGTCGAGGAAGCATTCCCTCAGCACACACCGCACCTGATGCCGACGGACCCCTACCAGAGAGCCAGAACGAGGATCTGGACAGACTATGTGGGCAGTCGTATCATTCCCGCTTACCATCGTTTTCTGCAACATCAGGGCGACGGTTTGGAGGGAAAACAGAAGGAATTCTTGAGCCACATCAAAGAGTTCACACGCGAGATGGATGCCGAGGGGCCATACTTCTCAGGCCAGGACTTTGGACTTGTAGATATCGTCACCGCGCCATGGATGACCCGACTATGGGTGTTCGATCACTTCAAGGGTGGTTCAGGCATTCCTGACGAGGGAAAAGGTGGAGAGGATGAAGAGGTTTGGAAGAGGTTCAGGAAGTGGCTGTCTGCTGTTGAGAGCAGGAAAAGCGTCAAGGAAACGCTGAGCGAAAGGCAGCACTACTTGCCAATCTATCAGCGATATGCAGAAGATAGGGCGCAGTCCGAGGCGGCAAAAGCAATCAGAGCTGGTCGGGGCATTCCATAGGTCTACTGGAATGCTATGGATGTGTCTCATGCAGAGTGACGTCAAGTTCGCGATAGTCGTTCCGATGTTCCCAAGGGTTGCTGTTTGTTGTTGCCCGGTCGACAATGTTGATGATGTTGACAAACGGGACCCGCTTCCCGCGCCACAACCGGCTAAGCGTCAACCCACCCAAATGATCCTAAACTCCCTTGGACGAGGATCCCTCACGACCTATGCGCCGGCGCTCCAACACTGCCAGTAACTCGAAATAACCACTCGCCAACATGTACGGATATACGGCAGGCACACCCTGCCCAGCGCCCTATTCCTCCACCGGCAGCTATTACAGTGGCTATGGAAGCCACTACGCGCCCAGCTACTTGGACGAAAACAACACGACAGCAAACCTCGAATATACGACCGAACTGAAGCCGACGCGCCAGGCAAAGCCGCGACGCCCAATGCGCAACACGCACAAACCTGCCTTCAACCCGTCGTTGGACATCTTCGAGGATGTTGCACAGGAGGAAGAAAAGCAGCAAGCAGAATTCGAGGTGAAGAGGAGGAGCCGCGCGAGCGTTGTTCCTGCAGCTGCCCGGTCAAAGAAGAGCACCATACTCGCCCACCCAGCACAGAGGATACCCAAGTCGGTCGCGCCTGTTCAGGAACCACAACATGATAGGCCACACCGAAGACGTGTCTCGCACGTACCTAGCGAAAAGCATGCGACAGACGTCAATGCAACTGTACAGCTACGAGAGGATATCCTGGAGAAGAAAGAGCTTAAGAAGCAGGGCCCCATGAAGGACTTGCGACGGAGGACCATTTACATACCATCTGATGACACGTCAGTCTTCACCATCCACCCGGGCCAGCCTACACACGCGCCGCGCAACGTTCGAGAGCCATCGCCAGACATCGGACTGGACCTAGTCACACTATCGGAGGAGGAAGGAAACAACTTGATGCCAGCGTTGAAGAGGGACAAGAAGGTACCGCGCAAGTCCCTCGCTGCACCACCGAAGCGAGGTCCTCTAAGTACGACATCGCGATCATCCCAGGGCTCGTCCTTCTCGAGCGACATTGTGGGCTCAGGGGGCGGGAAAGAGAACGTGCCGCCAGGAATGGACGTCACTGAGAAGAAGAAGCATGGCACACACATCGAGATCAACTTCACCAAGGCAGATGCAAAGCAGCCCGACACGAAGGCTCCCAAAGTCCACTTTAACGCACCGAGAGAGCCTGAACGGAACCTGCATACCAAGAAACGGTCAGAGGGATCCCAGAAACGACCACGATCCCACGTGGCTCAAGATGATGCGCCAGCAAAAGCGCTCAAGGCAAGAGCAGATGGTACCGCCTCTGCCGCAACTAGTAGGGCTTCTTTGAGGACGACCATCAAGACTGAACGAGCGAAATTGGCCAAGGCAAAGCGCGCGCCACTTTCTTCCTCGCCCTTCCATACCGACAAATCTCCACCCACAGCACTGCGCCGTCAGAAGACTGGAAGTGTAGCAAGCAGCATCACCATGCTACACGAGGTGGGCCAGCGACCACAATCAAGAGAGAAATATCCAGTACTACAGGAGGATCTGGCACGGCCGGAGTTGTACGAAGACAACTGGCTCACTTACCAAGAAGTCGCCATCACGCAGCTTCTAAACTCTGTATTTGACTCAGCGAGCAAGGACCCAAACGATGAACAGAGTCCGGAGGACATGCGTAAGAAGATGCTTGCCATTTACCACGATCCTGCGATGCCATCACTCCACAAGCGACTACAGGCTTCGCTTCAATTCGGTGCATTGAGCATACCGAAAGACCTCCTCGCTCAGACACTCAGACTCAAGGACGATGTTGGCTTGCGCAAGAAGTTCCTCAACCTATGGACCAAGTCATATGATCTGAATGCACTACGCGCTGCAGCTGAGACGCTTGTTGGCCGCCAAATTACAACACCCTGCCGGCTATCCACAGGTTCGACGTGCTCAGATGATGGCTCCCGCCAGTATCGTGCAGAACGTCGGGCTATCGAGAGCTTCCTGTCTGCCTTTCTCATCAAGAACGAGGATGCCGTTCGCGTCAAATCCGGAGGCGGCAGCATCGCTAGCCTTACGCGCGGCGACGACGATTTTGGCTCTCAAGGATGGTCCTGGCGCCGTACCGCACTGCGAAGTCTGATGCTAGTTCTCATCCTCGACCAAGCGAAGACAACGGATGCTCTACCGGGCTGCCTTTTCCAGACGACGTCGTCCTACAAGACGTCTGTTGAAGTACTGCATCAATTATCCAAGATGCTGCTCCCTTCGCACGGCGACATTACTCGACCGCTAAACCACCTCAATTACAAGGTCGAACATGTTCAGTATCCACTACAGGAGTACGCCTATCAGATTGATAACATCGCTATCGATCTCCGTGATGGCATCGTACTCACGCGTCTTGTAGAGTTACTTGTCTATCCGTCTACCGCCATCCCAACACAACAGGACGACACCGTCACTCTCAGCCTGCCCAGCGGCGAGCTTCTCAACAGCTCGCTCGATCCTTCTCAAAAGGACACCTGGATCCTCTCCCAGCACCTCAAATATCCAGCCATTGGCCGTCCCCAGAAAATTTACAATGTTCAGATCGCCTTGGCGGCATTAAGTCATGTTCCAGGCATGCCCAGCGCAGCAGTCAGCGGCATTAGAGCTGAAGACATTGTTGACGGACACCGCGAGAAGACACTTTCGCTTCTTTGGTCTCTTGTCGGCAAGTGTGGCCTTGGAAATCTTGTCGATTGGCCGCAGCTTGTCAAAGAGACAGAGCGCTTCCGCGACCAATGGTACAGAGCCCGGGATAGCTACGAGGGACGAGTCCTTGATTCTGACAATGAAGAGGACGAGGCCACTGAGCTGGATGGCATGGCATACCACAAACGTCTTCTACTTTCTTGGTCCCGCTCCATTGCTCGTCTTCATGGCCTGCGCGTCGCAAACTTGACAACGAGCTTCGCAGATCCAAAAGTCCTAGAGGTCATTGTCGACACGTACTTGCCTTCGAACCTTGCCATCTCCACCGAAGGGAATGAGCGACTGGGGCTAGCAGCAAAACTCAAGGCCGTCGGCTGCTCAACTTCATTCATTGCGCTCTTTACGCCACAGCACAACACCGCTCGCTCTATTCCAAGCCGAGATTTTACCCTTCTCACTCTATCCTTCCTGGCTAGCCGACTATTGCCGCTTGCTCGCACACACCGCGCTGCGTCGACTATCCAGTCAGCTTTCCGTCGGTTCCGTCTTCGCCGCCAGATCAGCACCCGCATTCAAGCCATGAAAATAGCACATGACTGTGCTGTAGTAGCACAAGCCCGACAAAGGATGGTCGATGCTGCCACTGTGATTCAGAGGCGCTGGAAGGCAATCCAAAGTGCCCGACATCAACAACTGGAAAGCGACGTCTTGGCTTTCCAGGCCTTGGCCCGGGGTTGGGCCATCAGACGATGGGTCCGACGCATCACCGCCGGTCGCGTCGGTGGAAAGGAGAAGGTCAGAAGGGTCAGGGGTGGATGGTAATTGACAACTTGCGGTGGACGCAAGCCTATGAGCCCATGGGGCTAAGAAGAGAAGATGGCAAGTTGCAGGTTCATGTTTTGACGACGGAGTTGGCGAACTATTGTTTTATTTTGCGCAAGGCGTTCCCGATTATACCTAACTGCACGGCGTTGCCAAATGCTTTCAATGCTTCATCGCGCTCGCTAGATACCACTTACAGCCTGTCTGTTCCGTTTGAATTTTGATCCTTTTTCATGTTAGCACTATGCCTCTACTGGTTCTTGTTTGACAAGTTCTGGACCTCTCAAAAAGCATGCAGATATAACAAATACTCGGTCTGCCGTCACTGCATCCACTCGATACCACACACTGAGCATAACAGAAGATAGGCATTGCCTAGATGAATCTCTTCCGAGGTTGTTGATGCGACGAAATAGCCGTAGTCGTCTTCTGTTCTATGCTAGAACTGACACTCAAGCCTACACAAGCACTCCACTTCCCTTTTCCACCTTCATCAAATCGTATCTTCATCCTCATACGCCTTCCCATCTTCATCCTCATACGCCTTCCCATGCATAAAGCTAATGTCATTTCATTTCCACAGTCTAGACCTTGTTCTCGATGCTACGCTCATCCCTCAGCTTGACTAGCTTCTCTATCGCCTCATCAAGTGGCACAATGACACCACGCTGCTGAGTCTCCTGGTCGTCACGGTTCCTCCAGTTCACAGCCCTAGCCTGCTGTTCTTCGGCACCAACGACCATGATGAAGTTGTAAAGTGCGAGTTGTGCTGTGCGAATCTTCTTTTGCATCGTGTTGCCGCTAATGTCAATATCGGCATGAAGATGGTGTTTGCGGAGGGCGGTTTGCACTTCTTTGACGTAGTCGTTTGCGCCTGGCATGACGGGGATTACCATAACTTGGCGAGGCGAGAGCCAGAAAGGCCATCGGCCGGCGAAGTGCTCTGTGAGGATACTACACATGTCAGTCAAGGTACTTGGTTGTTCTAAAGGGAGTGAGGCCTACGCGATGAATCGCTCGAAAGATCCATAGATAGCACGGTGAATCATGACAGGACGAGCGTAGCCTGGTTGAGGTTCCTTAATCTTCTTGGGAATGGTGACGTCGGCACCTTCCAGCTTCTCCTTCTTCTGTTCGATATGTCCGCCTTCCTGGGATTGATCCTTTGATTTTGTGGGAATGACTTCAGACGTCATGTATTCCAGCTCAAACTGGTTAGGTAGTTGAAAGTCGAGTTGAATAGTAGCACACTGGAACTCTCGCTTCAAAGCATCAGAGATGGTGATATCGATCTTGGGCCCGTAAAAGGCACCGTCACCAGGATTCAGCTCCCAAGCGCCACCACCACCAGCTGTGAACTCATTCAAAGCGTCAGTCAGCTTAGCCTCTGCCTTGTTCCAGGTGTCAATGTCACCAAGGAAACCCTCTGGACGTGTACTCAGCTTCAGCTTGAATGTGAAGCCAAACTTTCCATATACCGCCTTCAAGAAGTCAAAAAGTGCAAAGATTTCCTCTGTGATTTGGTCTTGAGTACAGAACACGTGAGTATCGTCCTGTTGAAATCTACGGACTCGGGTGAGGCCAGTGAGCGCACCGCTAGCCTCGTTGCGATGTAGGATACCGAAGTCGGCCATGCGTATGGGTAGTTCCCGGTAACTTCGCTCGCGATGCTTGAAGATCAGGCAGTGTCCAGGACAGTTCATGGGCTTGAGTGCCCACTTTTCCTTCTCGACATCAAAGGTGAACATGTCTTCCGCATAATGCTGCCAGTGGCCAGAGATCTTCCACAATGCCGAGTTGTACATGTTCGGTGATGCTACCTCTTGGTATCCACGATTCCAGTACTCCTCGCGCAGGAATGCCTGCAGTGTGTTGTAGATAATTTGACCGTGTGGGAGGAAGAAGCAGGAACCTGGACTGTACTCGTGGAAGAAGAACAATTCTTGTTCTTTTCCAATCTTGCGGTGATCTCGCTTCGCGGCCTCCTCGAGGAACTTGAGATGGGCCTGCATTGCGTCTTTGTCAGGAAATGAAACACCGTAGATGCGTTGTAAGCTGTCGTTCTTGGCATCGCCCAGGAAGTATGACGCGGAATTTTTCATGACCTTGAACTGCTTTATCCGTCCGGTGTGCGGTACGTGTGGTCCTCGGCAAAGATCGATCAGCGGTCCATTGCGGTATACGGTAGTGAAGCTGCCGTCAGCAATTTTGTCTTTGATGATGTGCTGCTTGTATTTGTTCGACTTGAACATCTCCAGCCTGGAAATGTCAGGATATATGCTTGTGTATGGGATGCAAAGCTTACAGATCGTCCTTGGAAAGAGTCAAGCGCTGGAACGGCTGCTTCTCCTTAACAATGGTGTTGACGATGGTCTCGAGCGGTTTGTGGTCGGCGGGGTCCACTGCTGCGTTGTCTGGAAGAGCCATCTGTCATGCGATTAGTCGAGTCCATCTATCGCTGAGTCAAACTAACCTCGTAGTAGAAGCCGTCCTCAATTGGGGGGCCAATGCAAAGGTCACAGCCGAACCTACGTTCCGAAGCTTCTCCTAGGATATGTGCGCTTGAGTGCCAGAAGACCTTCTTTGCCTCTGGGTCTTCAAATGGGAGCAGCTCGAGTTTGCAGCTCTTCTCCAGGGGTCGTTCAAGATCCCACAGTGTCTCCTCTGGTGTGCCCTTGTCGAGACGCGCAACGACGGTGCGCTCAAACAGACTCTTAGCGATGTTCCTCGCAATGTCGGCGGGACTGGTGACCCATGACTCTCCTTCGATGTTCTTGCCGTCTTCGAGGGTAATGGTAATTTTCTCTACAAGGGGCGTACGTCAGTAATGTTGGAGGGCCATCGTCACGAGGTGACCAGCGTACCGCGGGGCTTTTGGGCAATCTCTTCGTCCTGTTTCGCCATGAGCTTTTCGAATAGTTGAATGCGGTGGTCGATAAAGGCTGGTGCAGGGTCGAGCATCAATGGACGACCGTCACCACCATCTCCCTTGGCCTTCTTCTCTTTCTTGGGCTTCGGGGCCTTGTTTTCCTTCTGCTGGACTTTCTCCTCGGCAGCTACCGACAGGTTCTTCACGCCCTCGACAGCCGAGTTGACTGCATCTTTGACTGCGTCCGCCATGGTGGTGTTGCTGTCGAACCTGAGGCGCGTTGGGCGGGGTTGAGTGAGATGTGACTCAGTCGTACGCAAGATATTGCAACCCGGAGGTGTAATGCAAGTCCAGTGAGCCTATTGCAGATACGAGCGGTGTAATGACTCTAAGTCAGTGCGACGAGTCCGGTCCAAAAGCAAAACAACGTCAGGCTCAGTCACAATGCCAAAAAGATGCGCGCGCACGACAGCCCACTTAGCCTTGAGCAGGCGCATTTGGTGGGGTTGCATGCGGCGGAAGGAGCCATCGGCGAAACGTGGTACCGATTGGTTGCGCTATCTGCAACTTCATTTTCAGTTCGAACTTTTCGCGAAGCTCTAGACCAAGCTCACCTTTCGCGCTCCGATTCACACTTAACACAACGAACAACATGGCATTTCGCGGTACACCTCGTGGCGGCCGCGGCGGCGGCTTTGGCGGACGTGGAGGATTCACTCCTCGCGGAGGTGTGTAGCAGACTTGGAGCTCTGTACGACTTCTTAACTAATGCGCGACAGGACGCGGTGGTTTCGGAGCTTCATTCGGACCCCCAGACACTGTTATCGGTGCGTTATAGCGATCCAACAGCGAAGGAAATCACTAATGGCTATGCTAGAAATGGGCAAGTTCGTCCACGACTGCGAAAACGAGATGTTCTGCGAATCGATAAACACCAAGATTCCTTACTTCAACGCGCCTATCTATCTAGAGAACAAGGTACATACCATACGGTAGAAAACGGCGGGGATAATGGGCTGACCCAGTTACAGACGCCCGTTGGCAAAGTCGACGAAATCCTCGGCCCATTGAACCAGGTCTTCTTCACCATCAAGCCGCAAGAGGGCATACAAGCCAAGTCTTTCAAGGCTGGCGACAAGTTCTACATTGGAGGCGACAAGCTGCTGCCTCTTGACAGGTAAGCCAGGTTGGATGGTCTTTACCACTTTTGCGCTAATTCAATCAGGTTCCTTCCCAAGCCCAAGCCCGTCGGTGGTGTCACGAAGCCTAAGAGGTCCGCCGGCGCCGGTCGCGGAGCACCCAGAGGAGCACCTCGTGGCTTTGGAGGTCGCGGCCGTGGAGCACCCCGAGGACGTGGCGGACCTCCTGGACGTGGAGGTAGCTTTGGTGGCCGTGGAGGTAGCGGATTTGGTGGCCGCGGCGGCGGTAGTGGTGGATTTTCAAGAGGTGGACGCGGTGGTGGTGGTGGTGGTTTTGGTGGACGTGGACGAGGAGGATACTAAGTGCCTCGATCTGGGACGGCACCCTTTTCATTCGGAATACGCTGGCAATGCGCAACCGTTTGCGCTGCCGTTTCGGCTCGATCCTACGACTACCTACCGATACCATGATCATTTGAGGCGTTTTGGAGTTGATGGGATCACTGTATCATGTCTAGACATGGCGCCATGCTATGGACATCTTGTAAAGGATGCGCGCGTTATATTTTCTAGTCAATTACTTTGAAGTCCGCCTTGTCCAATGCATTTGGGCGACTGAATCATCTTCCAGAGGCGAGTCCGTCCTACGATAACGACCGTGCGGGAAAAGCTCGCAAAGTGTCGTGAATCGACCGTCACATAAGCTACGAAACTATTGCGCAAAAACACCCCAAGCGCTGTAGTATGTCCAACCGCTTTGAATACCACCAGTCTAGGAGCATTCCACTACGTGGCGTAATTATTCTCCACCGTCTTTGATATATCGCTTCAACGAGTAGCGCATGTCTTGATACATCTGTCGAACACATATCTGCTCTCTACAGCAGTACCAGGTCTGCATGATGGTTATAACCGACATCTGGGTATGCTTCTGGCATGGGTAGCGTTGGAGTGAAGATGATGCAGAGTAGGAGCAAGTCAGATTGCCATTGACATCAGCAAAAGTGTACACAGATCAATTGGTAGCAATGTTGGAGAAAAAGAAGCTAAACAATAATTCAGACGTCACAACTGTTAAATGGTTTGAAACGTGTCAAGCAGTCAATATGCCAGGTTTCTAGCAATGGATGTTTGTGCCGCGCCCAATAGTCTTGTTCCCAGCCCCATCCAAGCTTGGGAGGCTGGCAGGATAGTTCCTCGGATCATAACAACAGGGGGTTTGGCAATTTCAGCATCTTGCGATCCCAATTCCCATCATTCCATTTCTTCGTGTTTCTGCAAACATCTTTCCCGATTCTTCAGCCCACAATAATAACATCCCAAAGGAATTGTGCACCGTTGAGGCACTTCCGAGACCTCCGCATCCGCCCCGCAACACACTCGCACGTTGCTGAGGTTACTTGTCACGTCATCCATCATCACACGCACTACACGACCGCGACCGCAAAGCCTCGAGATACCTTTGCGACAGAAGCGACTGAGTACTGGAGCGAAAAAAAAGCATTGGTTTTTTCGCGGTATATGAGAAAAGAAACACTGCGACAGCGTGAAGTCCCAACCGTAATCTGCGGATAGTCGGCAAAGCAAATCAAGGACACAAGGCTTTCTTGCTCGAAGCGCAAGGGATCTGGACTCGAAGAATCCCCCCACTAGCAGACTACCATCATCGCGCATATCGAGCGCCACAGCAAGAGCATACTATCGCAAGCTTGGCCACGATCGCATATTTCGAAACCCTCTCAACGTAGCCACCTAGGTGTAACAGACGGATACAATGGCGCGCGCAGGACACTCGGGCACAGTTGTGGGGTCAGCGATCGTGATACGGGAAAAGTACTACTGGCCTGATCTACAACTGAATATATGGACGATTGTCATGTTGGCAACCGCCGGAACGATATTAGGCGTCAATGCGCAATTTATGTCGATACAAGAGCGGATGGGACTGGGAACGCCATGGTATGTCTAATCTATCAATCTCCCATGCTACCAACATCGCGAGAAAGAATGCAGTCTATCAACAGAGCACTGTACTAACAAACACTACAGGATAATGCCCTACGGCGTCACGGTCGGCACATTGGCTATAATCTTCATCATCGTCGAAATCGTCTACATTGCGCAACGGAAACTCCTCCCGGGCACCATGATGCTCCTCTCCTTCATCCTCCTCGTTCTCTTCATCGCCGGAATCATTGGAACTGCGATCCAACTCTTCGCCGGACCAAACATCAATAACCAGTGCAACACATACGTCTTCAACGACGACGCAAGGGGGCCGAACATGGATACATTGGCGTTCTTGCAACAGAGGAACATCTGTGAGTACTATCCTAATTCTCACCACGAATGTTGTAGTCGAACATGTGGCTAACTATGAACAGGCCAATGCTGGCAAGCCGAGTTTGCTTTCTGGATTATCGGGAGCATATTCCTGGTATGGATGATGGTCATGGCTAGCCAAGTCAACTCAAATCAATATGCTCATTGAGTTGACGGCTCGAATATGCCAATCTATGTCTCTTCTTAGGACTCTTGTCCATCTTCTTTGTGTCTTATTTTCTGCTTTTCTCAGGTAATGGGTCATGTGTATATGAGAGGGCGCCAATCGCGTGTTTCTAACAGTAACGATGGCGTGGCGGCAATGATTCTTCTTCTCCATTATGAGATACCGATGGGACGCATTGCATGGGAGGATGGAAGGATGGAAGGATGAAAGAATGGAAGGATATGTAGCAGGGACGATGAATTCCTAGGCTGTGATACCTGTCTGATGAACAGTAGCAGAATACACATGTCAAATAGTAATCACT
>JAESFQ010000872.1_pt1 | contig 11064 bp, 8 predicted proteins | sample 9269431 | NCBI WGS metagenome assembly JAESFQ01 (sample SAMN14502588, study PRJNA617103) | algae metagenome | isolation source: Plectolyngbya sp. WJT66-NPBG17 and co-occurring heterotrophs from well... | place: USA: Mojave Desert, Joshua Tree National Park, California | collected 2006-08-06 | reverse complement strand
AAGGGTATCTCGACATGTACGATAAAAGTACATATTCTGCAAGATTTGCATCTTGAGACTTTTTTGCTTCTTCTCCTTATTGTCCTCTTTCTTCTTCCTTAATCTCGTCCCTGGCAGGTGCATGGCTCCGTCTTTTATTCCGGTTATGCGGCTCTGGTACCCCACATTTTATCGCGCCAAGCATCTCCAAGACATGCAGCGTGTGTGTGCCAACTCGGGTTCCGGCAATGGAACTACGCTAAGCGTGCTCATACGGTTTCGGTCGAGTTGACGCGGGTGTACACCGGGAAGCGCGTGGTCTTCCATACGGCGAATTTCCTCACTGCGAAACTGCATTGTGTAAGTTTTCATTCATCGTGATTTCAAAACCCAGTCTTGCAGAATGACTGTTACAACTGCGACTGATGGAAGAGACTTACTATATGGCGAACAGCACGAATACCAGGACGAAGACGTTGGCGATGGGGTGCGAGATGGACTGGTGCAGCATGCTCTTCGCACCTGACATACGGTCTCTGCTCTCTGCTTTCTTGGCCAGGTCAACGACCCATGCCGCTGCCTCGTCACCGAACAGGTCGAAGTAGTTGAGATGCTTAGCCATCTCCTTGTTCTCAGTTTGGGGCGCACATATGGGGTCGCCAGGCTGGCAGTACTCGCGGAGCCTGCCGGCGTCGGCATAGGGCTGGAGACCTGCGTTTTGCTCTGCTGTTCGTGGTGCGCTGCCATTGGAGATGTTGCCGCCGGCGTGGGTGAAGGTCTGGTTTGCGGAACGTCGGGTGGAGCCGAAAACAAGTGCTGCTGCGACTGCAAAGATGTCAGTATATGCTTGGACATTGACCAGAAATGGGAGACGCACCCTTGGAGCCGGGCGCACTTGCAATGTCCATGGCGGGGTTTTCCTCCTGGGTACAGTCCCAGAGTGGACCGCCACCACCACCAAGCACATCGAGCATGACACTTGCACCCTGGCTGAAGCCCATAACGATCAGATGGCTGTCCGGACACCTCGCAGTGTAATTCCTCATCTGCTCGGCGCCATTCATAGCGCCCTCGTGTGACGATATGCACCATTTCTCTCCGCCGTTCATGGCCCAGTACTGCACATCCTCATATCCACAGGCCTTGGGGTTCTCCTTGGTGTTGAGCGCATTGCACACTTTGCCTACGGTCTCGATGACGTGGCCTGGGTATGGCGAAGTAGAGCCGCGAGCGAGGAAATGGTGGTAGGTCTGGCATTCGTCGGTCTTGAGTGCTCCAAACTGGGGGCAGTTTTCTAGCTTGGTGCATACGGCGAATGCGGTGGAGGCGTACAAAAGCGTCGACAGTGCTATCCGGAGTATCATGGTGAATGTGGAAAACAGGAGCGAGCAGCTTGAAAATGAGTGACTCGGTAAGGACGGGGAGTAGCGGCAGGTGTCTCGCAGACGGGTTATCGAAGAAACAGGGAACGCGGTAGGCTCTCGCTCAAACAGACGGCAAAGGAAAAGGCGACAGAAGGTGACAAAAGAGAGGATTCACATCGGAGATAGGGTGGAGACAAGCCATCGATGGCGTTTCACCCCCTGTTGTTCGTGGGGAAAGGCATGCGCGTCCGGCAAGATGCCAAGAAGGGAGTCTATATGCTTGACACTCGTGCGCGGTGCTGAAGGGTTTGAGAATGGTGATGATTGGCGCCAGCCAAGCTTCGTGGCGCCTTCCCGCTCGGAAAGAGCGGCTGTTAGTGCATCCGTGCGCCTGTTAGCCGCCTTGCAGCCGCACTTTAGGAACATTGCCAAGTGCACGATACGGCGCGCAAAATCGCGAGGTTATGGTCGTGGTGAGGATAGGGTAAGAGTACGGTAGGTGTAGTTTGGCGCGCATCCGCTGTTGACGTTCGGTGATTGGTGGATCGTCGATCGTCGATCGTGCAGGAAAGAGCGACGGGAAAATGAAAGTGCGTGAGTCAGCTGACGCGTAACCCAAAATTCATGTCCACTCAATAGGGGTTTCTCGTCAACTCCTACTCCATGCAACCAACAACCGACGGTACCCACGACTGCATCCCACAATGATCACGCTATCTTTCCCTCGTCTGACCTACTCACTCGAGATATTGCGGGGAGATGCTTGGTCTTCTCCACAACATACTGACTGAATTGGCAGCTTTCGAGCCAACCAGGGCTGATCCAGGGGCGACATGATTCATCTTCCAAAGTGACATGCAAGCAGCAGAATACTGCAACTTCCTTTGCGCCACGCCACCGACCTATACATCCGTTTTGTACCTTGCACCGGAATATGAATGATTATTGGTGTGTTGCGACTCACGGAAACTGTACCGTCGTCTCTTTCAATCGTACGCCAGCAGCATCTTATGCAACTACCTCTTGGCTTCTACGGCTCTGTACCTTGTCACACCGACTATGAAAGAGACAGCTTCTCGTCTAAACAATCTCATGTCTATCCCACCCACGGACTCCAGTTAGGCCCGGAGGTGATTCTTGGCCCATAGGCGGACCTGTCAAAACTCAAATCCAACAGCTCGTCTAGATGTTTGCCGCATGAGACCGACCTTGGCTTTCTCAACTCTTTCCAGGCGTCCGTGCGCTTTGGCCTCCAAGTGCCTCACTTTCACCGAATGTAACATTCTAGGATTATGGACAGCGGCTGATGTTTTACCATGCGAAAATTTCGTTTTCAAGGCCATTGCGACCCGGTCTGTCCTTGTCGCGGATGTCTCCTTCCTATTTCGTTCTGGAGTTGGCGTAGACTCTGAATCAACGTCTGTCGTCGTCTGGGTGCTCGGAATATTACTGTCATTTGGGACACCCTCGCACCTCTCGTTGTTCGAGGCATCGTACCCCATCGCGACGTGCCGAGACCGATGATGATGGCAGCCAAGCTGCCGGCCGTCACACCGGCCCGCTTCAGCGTGGCTTTCGCATTATCAGATGTGGCTCTCCGCTAGCGCGGTTGCTCCCGATATGGAAAGGCATTAGACGTCACCAAGACCCTTCTCCGCATCGCGATGCAGCTTCTGATAGGAACGGCAGCGTGGGAAGTCTGCGTATTGTCCGGAAGGACCCAGCATGCCGCACTTGCGCGTTTCGCGAAACACCAGCTCGGTCCCTTTACTAACGTTTTCATCTATACGGCATCTGGCGAGGCCCACATGCCTGAAGTGGGTAAAAGTACCATTTGGTCTCCACGTCTCAACGAAACCCTGCCTCTGGGCTCACCAACGATTGGATGCACAGTCCTCGTTAGAGTTCAGACGCATTTATACCACGCTACCACCAACTACTGTTCTTGGTCCGAGTGCGATTCGCAATAATACGTAATTCTCCATGTCCTTGGTTTAATCCACGCTGCGCTGTGACTATTCCATTCGTCTTTCTCCATCTATTTATCTCCTCAGCTTAGCCATCATCAAGCGTCTCCATTGACTAGCTCATTCTTTGGTTGCGTTATCCGCCTTTCCAGTCCCTCCAGTCCGACCATCCACCATATTCATTCGGTACATGCAGTCGTAAGCGTTTGGTCTCCCTCTAACCATGGATCACAATAATGTCCTCTCTACTCACGGCAACGTTCCCGTACAGGACACAGATGACTTTGACAGCAAGCCCAAGGCTCTCAATGACCTGCCCGTATCTGCCCACCGACCTACTATTGGCCTTGCAGCAGGCCCAGCCCACAATTCACAAGACCCTCTGCGTCAAAAGAAGGACACAGATCCTGAGAAACTCGAGACGCATTCCGACCACGACACGAACTTAGGCCATGTATCCGATGTTCAGAATGCAAGCAAACGACTCACAGGCAGTGCCGGAACCAAGAAACTCAACACTACACAAACTGTCATCATCTTTATGACGAACGAGATTGGCATTGGCATCTTGTCATTACCAGCCGCTCTCAATACCCTTGGATTTTTCCCTGGTATCGTTGCTATCATCGGCATGGGAATGCTTAGCTTGTACACCGCCTACAATCTCATTCAGTACTGGCGCAAGTACCCTTATATGCTCAATATCGTCGATTACGGACGCGTCCTCGGTGGCCCCTGGCTCGAAGCTGTCTTTGCCATTGGCTTTTTGATCAACATGGCTCTCATTAGCGCATCGGCAGTCGTTACTATCTCTATCGGTCTCAACACTGTAAGCGACCACGCGACCTGCACGGTCGCCTTTACAGTAGTCGCTGCCGTGGCTATGTGGGCCATGTGCGTGCCACACAGTATGCGCTTCGTATCATGGGCATCGTGGCCATGCACCGTCTCGATCTTTGCGGCCGTAATGTTCGTCATGATTGTCCTGGGTGTGCAAGGCCCCCGGAATGCGGGAGCACCTCTCAACCTGAAAGCCATCGGAACCCCATCTTTCACGGAAGCTGTGGCTGCATTCTTGAACATCGCGTTCGCCTTCAGTGGGAACCAAGCATTTCCAACCGTACTCGCTGAGATGGAAAATCCCTCTCGCGACTACCCCCGGGCTGTCACGATTGAGAAGTGCGCTTCTACCGCTATTTACTGCATTGTCGCCGCGGTTGTCTACGCACTTTCCGGTGAGTCGGTCGCCTCGCCGGCGCTCGGATCTCTCCAGCCCTTGATGGCAAAGATCGCCTATGGAATTATCTTTGTTGGACTTCTTGGCACTGGTTTAGTCTTCGGCATGACCGCCGCGCGCTACCTACACGTCTTCTTCCTGCACGAGATCGGCACTCGTAAAGCCAAGAAGAATGGAAGCCTCAATTCAGAGGTTTCGTCTAACGCTTCCGGATCGTCGCGCGGTCGCCGCGCCTCTGTCGCTATGGGCGACCTCGGCCATAAAACTGAATGGGCTGTCTGGATCTTCTCGGTAACCTTGTTTTGGGTCGTCGTCTGGATCCTTGCCAACGCCATTCCGGTGTTCAGTTCCCTTCTCAACATTTCCGCTGCGCTTTTGCTATCATGGTTCACCTGGGGCGTTACCGTGCTCTTCTGGTTCCATCTTAACTGGAACGGCAAGTGGCGATCGAGTACAAAGAAGATTGCGACGGCCGCTTTCAACGTCTTCATCATGATGGTCACCCTATTCATGATGGTTCCTGGCATGTATGCCAGTATCTCCGCGTTGATGAACACGTTTGCCACTACGGACGTCAATGGCGCGTTTACGTGTGCGGACAACAGCATCCTATAAAAGGTTCACATTCTCCAATATAGATGAATTAAACTTCTGCGTATAAAGACTGTAGATTAGTCTGCTCCAAGAGCTTAGCAAGCATTTCATCTATCGTTTCGCTACTCTCTCGATTTGAATGCGCGCGGTGCGCGCCTTTCCCGAGGTATAGCTCCCGATCTCCACCGGCGAACGCCTGCAACTACCGAGCCACGACCCTTGGACGCATCTCTAGGTCCCAGTATATGCCCCTAAACCATAGGTGATTTGTTTCTTACACTTGTTATACCGTTTCGACATGTTCGCGTTGTGAGTACCCACATAACAGAACGCGATCTAGGCATGACATCACTTGTGCATCATCCCGACACCCACTCTAAACATCACGCCGTTTTGCCGCCTATACCTCAGGGTCTCGTAGGTCTATTCCCGAAATCGCGCCACCCATGCAGGAACTACCGTTGCGCATAGGCTAGAAATTAATGTAAGAATCATTGCCGCATCATACAAGATGCTCGCCCACATTGCCGACGACGTGCTGTATGGTCGATCCGCCTGTCGTGCAAGTATAATACTATGTAGTAGAATGCGATACATCAAATTCGAACCCAAGCTTTCACTTCCCTACAGTATTTCGATCCAAGTATTATCAAACCGCAAAGATGCAGCACGTCCTTCAAACCGCTCTGTCCACTGGAATGTCAGCCGTCAGTGGCATTCACACCGGCAAGCATACCAAGCCTAATCCAGTCGATCCTTCGTTCGATGGTCTTGCAGCCGTAATGCCAGAAGACTGGGTTCCAACCGCAGACACAAAGGTCACATACAAGGGCAAGAATGCTGATGTTCATGCGCCACCACTATGCATCGGCGCATGGTCTTGGGGTGACACTGCTACCTGGCACTGGAAGCCTGAAGAAGAACCCCATGTCGTCGCAGCATGGAAACACTGCCTCAGCAAGGGCGTCAACTTCATCGATACCGCGCAAGTGTACGGTACAGGAATGAGCGAAACAATCTGTGGAAGGCTGTTCCAGGGCCTACCAAGAGACAGCTTCGTCATACAAACCAAGTATTTTGTCGTACCGCAAGCAAAGGACGTCCTCCACCCCACTATGGCTCCTCTCAAGAAGCTTGAAACCTCACTCAAGAACTTCGGCCTCGACTATGTCGACATCTACCTGGTCCACGGCCCCATCCACATACAAACCATCTCCATGATCGCCAAAGGCCTAGCCGAGTGCGTAGAGAAGGGCATGACCAAGACGGTCGGCGTAGCAAACTACAGCCTCAAAGACATGATCAAGATGCAAGAAGAGCTAGCCAAATACGGCGTCCCCCTCGCCATCAACCAAGTCGAATTCTCCGTCCTCCGCCGCGAACCAGAACTCTCCGGTCTCCTGCAAGCTTGCAAGGAGCGCGGCATCGTCCTGCAATCCTACTCGTCGCTCGCCCAGGGCCGCCTCACGGGTAAATACACGGCGGAGCATCAGCCACCAAAGGAGTACCGCTTCTCAAGCTACGACATGAAGGACATTGAGCCTGTTAATGCGGTCCTGAAGAAGATTGCAGATAAACGCGGTGTGCCGCAGAGCGCGGTTGCGCTGAATTACAATCTGTGTAAGGGGATTACCCCCGTTTGCGGCATGAGGAAGGAGGAGCAGGCTGTTAGCGACTGTGCGGCGCTGGGGTGGAGGTTGAGTAATGACGAGATTAGGGAGATTGATGGGGTGAGCTTTCAGGGACATACTACGAGTATGTGGCAGCAGGGTTAGATGGGGATTGTATTGGATGAGGTAGTGTATATGGCTAATTTAATTGGAATCTTGTCTTCACTTCTATTGACTCGGGTATAATTATGTCATGAGGACTTCTCAGTGGCTTGATAGTTGTTGAGCTTCGGTTTGAGCGTCATGACTGGTATCTACATTGGGCTTCTTATGGGATACAACATTGTAGCTACTTGTGCAGAAGATTTTGGTGTCGAATATAAATTCAGCATGTCTTTGACTTTGCATTCTTCATTGCTTCGGTATACATGGGCTTTATGTATACCACATTTCTTAGAACAGTGACTGACGCAGTAGATAGGTACCAAGTGCGTTCTACGACCTCGATGGTCCGAGACCTTGAGCTCCCAATGTGTTGCGGATGTTGTGAGTGGCTCACTTTTCGCTCTGCGTCATCGGAGTACCATGGAATGAAATGGATGATAACCACTGAATGGCATCGCTCTGAGAACTTGAAGTGCGCTGTTGAGGGAGATGGGGAGGAGGGCTACGGAGAGAAGGGGGACTAGGAGAAGGAAGACGAGGGGAAGGAAGACGAGGGGAAGAGAGCTGCGGAGCAGAATACGAGTTGAAGTCATGCGAATTATCGTCAGTTCTTACAGCACTAATTCCATGCCACTGCAACGGTGCATCGTGGCATGTAAAGCTTGTTGATTGCTTATCGTTTTACCACCGGCATTTCCCGTATGCGTGCGGTGTACCCTAGATGGCTTAGGATTGATTGATGAGGAGCTTTGATCTCGTAGGTCCCCTTCAACGTGGATCATGGTGGAGAATGACGTCAGGTGTTGGACATTTCCTCAACTCGTTAGGCTGCGATCTTTACGCTGGCTCCGCACGTGCCTGAATGGCTTTGCGTCGGACAATAAGAGAATACAGAATCCAGTAGTTCCGCTATGGGCACTTAAATGACCGATGCCTTTTACCTCGGCGACTTTTCCTTTGTCGTCCAAGTATATACTCCGGGATGAACCCATGATTCAGCGCGGACGGGTTGCAGACAAGCTTCAACCGCAACTCTTATTAGTATGCAAGTACCGACCGGGTGTATCATCGAAGCGTACCGTCCCGGCGATTACGGGCAGGGTGGACAACATGCGGGCATGATGCCAGCCGCTGGAGATGTGTATGTGATGCGGCACGCTCAGATAAGATAAGCCTCGTCGAAAGTGGAGATGTATGGCGCCGATCAGGGGTAAAGCACGTGCCCCTTCCCGGTCATCTCTGTCCGATAGCAATCTTACCAACCACTTCATTCGCCCAATTGGTTTCACTGACCCTGAAAAAGGCTTAGCCCTCATTCTCTGCTAGATGCCGCAATCCTGGCCCGAGAAACATATTAGCTAGGAGGCACCCCAGAGAACGATTGCCCCGGTTTCCCTACTTTTGTACAACTTGCCCACGGCACTGTTCCTAATATCCACGCACTCTACGTGGTGGTGTGGAAGAGTAGCCATGTCGTTTCTGGGCGACCTTTTCAGCTGTGGTCGGGCGAGACGGACGCGTGAGACGACGACGGAGCCGCTTGAGACAGATGACGCGACGCCCGAGCCCAGCAACGTGCATGGAACTACTGCAACCACCACCCACCCCACGATTGAGAAGCCGAACGGTGTCCCTGCGCCCAATGAAGACCGTACCGAGCGCGTCGCGAATCAAGTGCGAGCAGATGTCGAGAAACGCGGTAGTAGGGTCATCAAGGATGATGATATCGAGATGGCTGTCATTCCGGAAAAGTCAAAGTCGAATGCGGGTTGGATGGTCGAACAGAGGGTGCTAGTCACAGCTACATCCGCCACAAAGCAAGATGTATCGTTTGCGCCAGAGCAGGAGCCAGAGCCTGAGCTCGAACAAAAGCAAGAACATGCTCATGCACCCACCCCGCCTGTTCGCTGCGCCACTCCTGAGCAGGAGCCATGGAACTCAACTCCGGTCGCGCCTACGCAAGTACTACCTGAAGTTTGCAACACTGTCGTCACCGCACCTGTTCCGTGTGCGACACCTGAACCGGAAACCCGCGCGGCCACCCCAGAGCAGCAACCCGAGCAGAGCACCCCACCAGTGCAAGAGGTGACACCAGAAGTGGCTCTCGTTGCCAGCACACCACCCAGTCTTGAACTTGATGATGTTGTTGAAGACGTCTCACCGCCCAAGAAGGCCGCACCAGTTTGCCTGCTCGACTTGCCGCCAGGTATGTTAGTCTTTAGCTGTCGTGTCCGTCCATGCGCTAACGGAATACAGAGATCAGGAACCGCATCTATGAGCGCATGAGCGAGGAGGTGTCCATCAGGATGTGCCGACATGATGATCCGGCACTTGTTCAACGCGAAGGTGAACCCGCGCCGGTTGCGCGGAGACAGTACTACAACCTTACGCAGGTATGCCAGCAGATTCGCGAGGAGTTTCTACCAATATACGCAAAGCAGGCACACTACATTATCGACCTGTGGAGCCAAAAGTCAAACCTGGCCAAGGTTGATTCGCTCAAAGGCCAGGTCTCTTTGGATATCGATGCAGCCTGCTTCGACATGGAGCCCATCGACTTGCTGCCGCTCATCCGATGCCTCGTTCGCACGCGTCGGACTGACTGCCGCTTCGCCTCCACTGAGGGAGTGGTCTTCCGCAGTATCTCCGAGATCGTTGGCGAACTCAACAAGCTGTTGCCAAACCCAGCCAACGACAACCAAAACTGGCTTACCGCCGTGAACGGACCAATGAAAAGGATTGATCTGCATTTGTTCCCTCACGACGACATTCGACAATACTACCGATTCCGTGGTGCTGAGCCGCTGCTGCGCGTAGTCTATCCATCGGCCGTGAGCGAGGAGTGGATGAAGCGGGCTTCGAAGTCGGAGGGATACGAAGCATACTTGCAAAAGACTGGATTGGACAAGTTCGAGATGCACGTTGTTATCGGCCACGCTTCCCGGAGGACTACGAATGAAGGCCGCCTGCCGCTAGACTGGCGCATGAGCTACCAGCTATCGAGACACTCCATTGACCGCGCTCCTCGCATGTCTATGGATATCGCAGCTGCTCGCATGTCTATCGACAGAGCGCCTCGGATGTCATGACGATGAATTGATAATGTTTGGGGCGAATGCGCACCCAGCGCTTAGTGCTTACGCTCTGCACTTTACGTGCGAGCTGTTCGCCATGTTGGACATGGCTGTTTATGATTGTAACAAGGCGCACCGCCCATTTACTTGTAATGTTTTCTAGGGAGGGCAACGTGCTTATAGGCGCAGAGCATCACAGTGCACTGGCCGTCCCATGGCGAATCATACCCATCTGCAGCCTCTGTGGGCGGCCTCATGGCATCATTCCCATTTATGTTTCTTATACCCTGAGATCAATCAAATGCAACTTTCCTCATCTTCACGTTGCACATCATGACCGACACAAAGCCTGAAGAGGACCAGTCGTCGGCTCCGAGATGCGTGCCATCCTACGACACCAATGACCCACTCCAGCAAGAGGTCACACGCATCCTCAGGAGCTTCAAGAACGACATTCTCGGCATCACATTCCTAGGTAACGACGGCGTCCTGCGCTCGCTGACTGCAGATCGTAAAGTGCTCTCCGCAGAAGGACTCCGTAAGCATGCCTGCCACCTGCCAAAGCATGCCATTGCTGATCCAGCCGCACAGGGCCTGAACTCATCGAAGCTTTCCTAAGCCGCTTCCCAGAAGACTTCAGGGCGCAAATGACGAACCCAGTGTTTGCTGACGGCACCAAGACGCCGAAGGAGAAGTGGTTTGAGCCGGATGCGGGGACTCTGCCGGAGCCGTTATCGCAGGAGCATATTGACAAGGTCAAGAATCAGCCGGAAGAGCGCAAAGAGCTGCTGCGAAAGCGAATGCGGGAGGATAAGAAGTAAGTCGTGATGCGCAGTTTTGTAGTATAAATGCTGATGATGTGAAGTCTTGTGGACGTGGATGGCATGCTTGCTTGAGGGTCAGATTGTGGGCGTGTTGCTAGGTATGAAGATGCATGATGCCATGTGCTCTGGACGAGTTCTTTGATAGCGGCAAGGCAAAGAGAGGAGAGCCTGCAAAGAACAAGCTCTTCCCCAGAAATCAACGCGAGGATCTAGATTCACTTATGCTGCATGTGCAGTTCATGTACAATTT
>JAESFQ010000871.1_pt1 | contig 11069 bp, 12 predicted proteins | sample 9269431 | NCBI WGS metagenome assembly JAESFQ01 (sample SAMN14502588, study PRJNA617103) | algae metagenome | isolation source: Plectolyngbya sp. WJT66-NPBG17 and co-occurring heterotrophs from well... | place: USA: Mojave Desert, Joshua Tree National Park, California | collected 2006-08-06 | reverse complement strand
AACAAAGAGCATACGCATGCTCTGCCGCCAGGGAACTGCGCTGTTGCGTGATTCTGGGGTTGGAGTATGCGTTATGCGTTTTCGAAAGAGAACAGCCGTGGCCGCGAATAACCCAAACATGATAATTTGAAGCAACAAGCCCGCAATCACTATGCCCTCGCCCAACTTAGCATTCTTGCCCGTAACCATCATTCCCGCCGCGCCGCCTTGCACGACGAAAGACACAACGTCGCCGGTTACGAATGTGCGTGTGAGGATGCGTGGCTTAATTGGTGAAAGGTGCGAAGCTTGTATGCCGCGGATGATGCGACTCAGACACATGTAAATCGAGGCGGCGAAGAGGGCGGGACCGAGGAGGATAAAGACATTTTGACTGGCAAAGGGTATTATTTTTCCAGTTTTCTTAGATGCGGATGCGCGGGCACAATAGCCTGCGAACTCGACTGCAGATATGTTGGGTGAGTAACTGTTCTCGGGAATGGTTGGTTGGCATGCATGTAACGTACAGAAACCGCCGATCGCGAAGGGGATGCAGAACCATGTTTTGGTTCTGAACATGCGGTAGGATATCAATCCAGTCATGACAAGAAATATGAGGATGAACAAGACGGCGGCTGCAACGGAGGGGACGTATTTCCAGAGGTAGTATCCCCCTTTGGTGGGTTCAAGGACGGCCATTAGGAAACAGTGTGGTGGTGATGGTACGATATAATGACTGGGCGCACGGAACAAAGCGAGGTGATAAAGAGCGTTCAAAGCAGTGGAAAGATTGAGGAGACGTCGAAAGCGCACGAGAAAGATGTATAGTATGAAGAGAATCCTTTTGTATAACAGTCGAAGGATTGAATTGTGTATGCTAATGGAGGATCTTAAGAAGAATACGACGTATTGTAACCTCAGTGTGGGTGAAACAGGTACCCCCGCTATGGCTCGCAGGCATACCCTATGCTGGATACTGATGCCTCCAGGAGATCTTTGCATAAGGTTAGACACCTGCTGTAGAGGAGATAGGATATTGGAAAATTAACTCATGTCGGCGGCCAGTTAGGTTGGATATTGTTGAGTTTGTGTAGTTATACGTCGTATCTAGATCTCTGGGCTATACGGAAACGAGGATAGTGCCGAGATGACGCCGCCGCTATCTCCCGATGTGGAGATCCGAATGTTTAGCTTAGGGTCCTTGGTCGAGCTCTAACTAGATGAAACAGGTCGCCAAGATAGAGAAGCGCACAACCGAGGTTCCGGTCGTCGTATTCGTATGACAGCTCCTCGACTCCTGTCTCTCCTAATACTCCTGTTCTCTTGCTCCTTATTTTCGCTCGTTCACCAACGCGTATACCCTGCACTTTTCTTACTGTTCTTCGCAACGCCAGCGACCGCCGAGTGATACGGTCGACGGTCGCCATGCCGCCTCGCAGGGCCATGCGCAGGCCGCACAAGAAGTCTAGGCTTGGATGTCAGGAGTGTAAGCGTCGCCATGTCAAGGTATGCAGCCTGTTGCCTGTTTCTGGTCCTCAATCTCCCATTAGTAGTAGTCGCTGACGTACCTGTGTGTTTTTCTTTTAATGCGATGAGACCCGGCCCAATTGCACCAACTGTTTAGACGTTTCTAGGACCTGCATTTATCAATCTTCCCCACCAAGCACAGCTCGATCATCCTTCGTCGCGATCTCTCGTTCATCCTTGTCCACTGTTGTCGACTCAACTATCACAACGCCCGTGGCCGTCCCACCTTCGCCCGTCTCGTTAGACCTGTTTTCTAATGTGTCGACGCCTTCACTATCCGCAGCTTCCATTTTTCGCCCAAGTTCGACAACAACACCATCAATGCAATATGACGCCTTGTGTTCTCCTCTCATCATGTGCCATAGGGAGCTGCTCAGCCGATATATCCTCGACACAGGTACGAGCCTTGAAGAGGGCGTGAGAGTTGATCGTGAGAGCTTCCGTGCTATGATGCCTGCCGCGCTCTCTGCCCCGTATGTCATGTATCAAATGTTTGCACTTTCTGCTTTCCATCTGAGCCATATAAGAACTGCCCGAGTGAAGCACTATCGCGAGGAGGCTACGGTCCTCCAAACGGAAGCATTAAGTCTGTTTAATAACTCTTTGGCCGAGATTGCGGCTGAAAATCGTGCACCTATGCTCATATTCTCGAGCTTTCTCGGTCTTCACGCCCTCGCGGAAGCAGTCACAGCCTCGGAAATGGATGCAGGTGGATTCTTGGACAGATTCGTCACGTATCTTACCCTTCCCCGGGGCGTGCGCGCCGTCACTAGGGAATCATGGCAGCTGCTATCACAGTCCAACATCTCTTCTATGCTTAATCGTGCGGAGCGCATGTTGCATGCTGCCTACTTGCAATCTCAAGAGCAAGCTATCTTCGTCGCCGACCAATTGCACAGCCTGCTGAATGATGCAGATATGAGTCCCGGATCTGAGCAAACTTGCCCTGAAGCTGTGGAGCGTCTCCAGCTCGTTTATCAGTCTGTGCTGTCGATAGGAAAGACACCTCTCGTGAAAGCTCCCGGCTTGATTTGGACTTGGCCTATTCTCCTGTCTGGCGATTTCACTTATCTTCTCATGGAACGAAGGCCTGAGGCACTCATCGTTCTTTGCCACTACGCTGTCCTCCTTCACCGAAGACGTCGCATATGGCTCGTACGTAATGCTGGCCAGATGCTGGTTGTCGAGATCACACGGTCCTTGGGCACGTATTGGAAAGACTGGCTCGATTGGCCGGATCAGATGCTCTAGGACTTTGTTTGAGGGCTTTGAACTGCTTGCTGGAACAAAACATCATATTGAGGCTGTGCTGCGCCCCATAGTTAAAGCAAACTTCTTCTTGAATCGAAGCCTAGCGTTGCTTTCTATCCTTCTCAGGTGGCGATCAGGATTCGAGCGATTATGCATCAGTCGTATATCATACACGTCGTATTATTTATACGAGCGATCGTCATAACCCGTTTGGCAGCATAGATTGGTTAGCACCTACCACCAACGCGTATGTGCTCCACTCCCCGCGCTCGGGAACTTAGCCTGCGAACGACATATATCGTTGATTAGAAGCTCCCGCGCCAGCGTTCGGCCAAATTAGCAAGTTCTACGGTAAACAGGGTACGACTCGCGTCCCCTGACCTCTTCAATATAAAACGAAAGCTTGCAGCTTCCTTTTCCAGTACCTGATCGCCTCCACTTTCGACCGACGTGTTCGCCCATCAACTTTCCGGTTCGGTAAAATGAACGTCTCCACGATCCCAGCTTCAGCATGTGCTGCGAGCGCCATCGCATATCCCACGGTATTCGGTGCTGAGATACTGAACCTTTCGGCCAATCTTGTCCAAAACTACTCCGCAGAAGTATCCGACCAGTTCTATTACAACCATCCTTCTGTCAGTGTGAAGAACATCGACTACTGCAACGTCACCGTCACATATACACACCCTGGTCAGAACGACACAATCAATGTTGAGACATGGCTCCCAATGAGGAACTGGAACGGGCGGCTTCAGGCTACCGGAGGCGGCGGCTATGTGGCTGGCCGGTTCTTTCTGTCATATACTGCTATGGCTGGAGCTCTTGGAAATGGTTATGTTGCAACCACTACTGACGGCGGTCTTGGATCGAGCTCTGTCCCAGACGAGTGGGCTCTGAATAGTCCCGGAAATGTGAATCTGTAAGCTCTTCAGAACTTTGGCTCAGTGTCTTTAAACGATCAGGTACGTGCAAGCGAGACTTCGACCCCTAGTTGCCATTGCTAAATCCCTGTTTCAGGCTCTCATTGCAAAGGACCTTATCGAAGAATTCTACGGTCAGCCTGCAGAGTACGCATACTACAGCGGTTGCTCACAAGGTGGTCGTCAAGGGATGATGCTTGCCCAGCGCTATCCTGACGCGTACAATGGCATTGCCGCGTCGGCCCCGGCTCTCAACTGGGCTCGTCTCATCCCTGCGGCTGCATGGCCGCAGGTTATGATGGAGCTTACCAGGCAATTTCCCCCGAAATGCGAGCTAGACGCGCTTACAGCTGGTGCCATTGCGGCCTGCGATCCACAGGATGGCGTTACTGACGGCATCATCAGTGACCCTGCTGCCTGCTCCTTCGATCCCTTCTCCATGGTCGTTAAGATTGTCAACTGCACTTCCAACAACGAAAATGCCACGATCAGCAATGCAGCTGCCACCATCGCCAATCTTACCTGGACGGGGCCCCGGAAAGCTAACGGAGATTTCCTCTATTACGGTCTCGATTACCAAGCTCGACTCACTGGGTCCTCTGGAGATCAGACCACTACTGCAGATCTGGGCTTCGCATCTACGCGTTGCAATTCGAATGGAACTTGTGTAGGAGTACCTACTGGACTCGGAGAAGCCTGGTTGAAATTCATGGTCAAGAAGGACCCTGATTGGGACTATACCAAGATTACCTCGGTTGAGGAATACGCACGCCTATTTCAGGCTTCTGCTCAGGAGTTCGACTCAATTATCGGGACGTACGATACTGACCTCTCTGCATTTCGTGATGCGGGCGGCAAAATGATCACTTATCACGGCACTGTGAGTTGTAAACCACTTTCATTCTTTTCTTGTTCCTTCAGAGACCGTCGCGCACGCATTGTTTCCATGCTGACTCGAACAACGTTGAAGGCCGACGGTCTTATTCTTAGACAAGGAACCAACGAATACTACGACCGTGTCAAAGACAAGACGCCAGATGCCAAGGACTTCTTCCGTTATTTCGAAGTCCCAGGATTAGGGCACTGTTCAGGTGGAGTGGGAGGACAGCCAACAGCGACGTTCCAAGCGCTGGTCGACTGGGTGGAGAAAGGTGTCGTTCCAGAGACGCTACCAATCAACTTCAAGGATATAAATGGGACGCAGTATGAGAGGATTTTGTGCCCTTACCCGGAGAAGGCGCGCCTTGTGTCTGTCGGTTTGGATGTGACAAAGGCGGAGTCTTATAAATGCACTCTGTAAGGGTGCGCAAGTGGCTGTAGTAGACACAAGTACTAGAGTTGCCATCTATTTCAATTTGATACTTTTGATCAACAAGGGGCCAGCGAATTTAACATATTCTGCACTATTGCGCGCCAGAATTTATGTGTGGCACAGTGCTGTTGTAGACGTGTTCTGTGTCTTGTGTTGACTCGAATACCCTGGCTATGCTCATCTACAGGAATCCTAGGACATGATCACTGATGCAAGTTGCGTTTACAAAAGTGCTTGGCTTACGAAACTTAAGTCAGACAATAGCAATCAAGTAACAAAGTAGTTTCGTTCAGCTTGATAGTCGCCTAGTCCGGGGAGAAACTGCAGGGGTATACACGAACATCGCGACGTGTCTATGAGACTTGCTTGAGGCAGAATGTCTCAGGGCGAAACTGCGAAGCAGCATAGGATGAAGCCGGAATGCCCGTCATACAAAACGGGTCGCGCTTCCCATGTATCGTACGACAAACACGACGTATCGTGCACGGCCACGTACCAGTAGTTGTGATTACATCGCGGTTGAAACCAAGTAGGAACCGATTAATCAACCAAAGCAACGTGATCTACCCAGCACTCCGCCGACGCTTCCACTCGATATGCTAGCGGTCCCTGTAGCCTATTTACGTATGGGGTTTGATCCACAATCACATGCAAGTTCTTTATGTGCTCTATAGGTTGATCACAAGCTATCGCGCCTGCCTCAGACAAACCAGGAGAACAACTGTCAGCTTCAACAAAGGGGAATAGACGGCTAGCGGTTGTCGTTGCGTGTGTCCAAGGTCGAAGTAAAAGAGTTACTGCGATGTCACCAGAAGACACGGCCACCAAAACTGTTGAATCTTTCCTCCATGGCACAAGTTCGCTTCTCCACCTCTGTGGCCAGGATGGAGCCCTGGGTTTTATCAGATTCGTTTGCCATCTACAAAGCGACTGGATACCTGCATATACGACTGAAGTCATTGCAACGTCAGCAGTAGGAAGCTATTGCGATAGAAAAGCCCATACAATGCTGATTCGGGAGAGCTTTCTACATATCTTCTGGTATATTCTGTTCTCCACTTCAAATCTGTCTAGTCTCCGCCGTATGCGGTTTTTTGCTTGCTTGGCTATATACCGTTTCACAAATAGTACAGACAGCGCAAGGAGACTGGTGTGCATGTGATCAGTGCTTCTAAAGTTTGAACACATTAACTAATAATCAGAAGTTTCGGCTCTCAGTATTGGAAGAAAGACGATTACATGTCCACCGCTTCCAGCAGAAACCTCTGATGAGGATGTACGTTGGTAAAACGTGTTCGGAAGCATCATCTTCCTAGATGGGTCTGCGCACTGTATCTAATTACAGTTGTGTTTAAAGCGCTAACATATTGCAGTCGGTTTGCATACAATACCAGCTATGAATCACTGATTACTATAACGTATGTGGCAAGCGAGCGGCGCAGGCAAGCGAGCGGCGCACCCCACCAAGTTTGCCCATCTCTGCAGCCGTATATCTCAACAACCTGATTATATAATATATACAAATTGATAGAATAGACTAAGCAGTATCTTGAGTATCCTTTTTGCACGTACGTGAGTTGTGGCCAGTCTCCCTGCACCTCGTGCAGCGCGCCAGAGCCTGGCGGCTAAGGCCTGATCGCTCTCCTCCTTGACGCTCTTCATAAGCAATCTGCTGATCAGCCTCACGTTGAGCGAGTATATCCTCTCCATCTCCCTTTGTTAGGACTCCACGCTTCTGGAGTCGCTTTTTCTTGCGCTGCTTACGCTTTGACGCTGCTTCGTTGGCCCTCTCAAGGCTGGCGATCCGATCGCGCATTAGCTCAGCTGAGAGCATCATCACCTCAGCCCCCTTCTTGAGCTGGTTAATCGCCTCAATAATTGAAGCTGGCGATGAGCTCTTGTGCCGTCGCACGCGATCACGTATTAACGTTGATTGAGCCTCAAGCTCACGTCCGTTGCTCGGCGTACGAGCCTCCCAGAGAGCCTCTGGTAGAGCAGCTGGAGTAGGTGTACGCAGCTGCACATCAAGCCTCGACAGAACAACGTCTGGCTGGAGAGGAACAAGGCCTGCGCCGCGGAAAGCCGAGCAGATATTAGCTGGCGTGAACGCTCGATCAAACGCTGCCTTGAAGGCTGGCAGGAACTCAAGCTTGGTGATGTGGTTGATGTGGTGGCGGATCAGGGCCTCAACCTCACGGCTGTACGCGCGCTTCAATGGCGAGAAGCAGCCAACGTCAAGAGGCTGGAGTAGGTGAGATGAGTGAGGTGGCATACAGAGCGTGTAGATATTGTTCTCCTTGCAGAGTTCTTAAAACTCAAGCGATTGGTGGCTCTCGTGGCCATCAAGGATAAGCAGCCGACGTGCTCCAACTACCTTGCCCTCTGTATGCTTGATAAAGTGTTTTAGCCACTCAACTCCTATCTCGTTGGTTGTCCAGCCGTTCTTGCTAACCGCGATCGCCCAGTCACGTGGGATATCCTCCTCGTACCAGGCAGACAGGTGATGCTTGCCAGCGAAGATGAGGAACGGTGGGATTGACCAGCCAGCAGCGTTGATCGCAGCAATCGCTGTCACCCACTCACGGTCGCCAGGCTGGATAGCCTTTGGCCTGCCTCTCCTCTCTGACCCTGTCACGACAAGCTGAGTCTTGATCTTGCCCATCATAAAGCCAGCCTCGTCAAAGTTGTAGACGTCCTCATCACAGATGCCGTACTTGGCCTTTGTCTGCTCTACCAGCTCAAACCAGCGGCTAATTAACACAGGATCCTCACAGAGAGCTCTCTGCCTATCGTACGGTCGATTAAAACGCGTCTTAAGACTGTCTGCACGCTTAACAAAGTTGGATGGCCACTTCTGCCCAACCTGGCCAGCGCCGCGCGCAGCCAGCAGCTTATCAGCCATATCACGTACAGCAGCGTACGTTGGCGCAAATCCACGTTGATCAAGGTCGAGTATATAGCTTACAATTGCCTCCTCTTCCAGCTGGGTAAGCTTCTTCGAGTTGGGCTGGCAATCGCGTCGGGCAGGTACACCAGCGCGTCGGCGGCGGAGCGTTGTTTCGGCTACATTGTAGACTGTAGCAGCTGGACGATGGCCTTGGATCTGACTAGCATTAATAGATGAGATAGCAAGCTGAATATCTGCTTCATTTGATAATAATTGAGTAACGTTACGTAGGGCCATTGTACGTTGAGATGAGAGGGGTGCGCAAACTTGGTGGGGTGCGCCGCTCGCTTGCCTGCGCCGCTCGCTTGCCTGCGCCGCTCGCTTGCCACATACGTTAGAAGACCTGATGGTATGGCGCATTTGCTCTCAATCTTTAACGTTTCATTGAGATGCCTACACTTCGTATTCGTTCTTCGGGCCGCCTAGTAGCGCTGCGTAGTTGTACCATCCTTCTCGACCGCACGCTAAACACGATATTAAGGTCTTTCAAGAATGCGTTGGCAACCTTGGTGAGGTAGCCGCATATATAGCGCTTGGTCTAAAAACAGGAACGCAACCAAAGGCCGCGCAGGGTAGAGTCCATTTGAAGTCCCTTAGCGAATAGCACCGCACCCTTCTACCGCCAATACAACTGAACCAACTCAATCTTGTTGATCCGCTTGACACGAACCCGCATTCGACGTGGCCTCTTTTACATCTACACATACTTTTCCTAGGGGTGTGCTGGGTCGTTATGGGAGTTGGATGCCAATATGCGTTGTGTTGCCGCGATTGACTTAACATGTACCGTATATGCCTATATACGTCTAGAGTACGCGGTGCCTGTTCTCTGACTGTACTTATGCTCGACGTAGCTAATTCCACTCTATCTTCTCGGCCTCTATTGTGCCGGATGGCTTCTGTTTTGTCTCTTCTTCATCGATGCAGCCTGTTTTCATTCTCCATACCGTGCTCATACTTATGATAACTCATCACTATCTGTCTTCTCGGGCTCTCGAGCCCAAATGATCCTTTGCGCGCAGCCCGTTCCAAGCTTTTGGCATTCGCCGAGTGAGAAGACTCTCATTCTGGACCGCTTTGGCTGCGGGATATTGGTGTAATCCATGTAGTTCCTTGGGGCTTCTATCTCTTTTAACAACAGGGTTGCGGCGCGAAGACGTTGTCGAAACTTGGAAGTTGCCTGGTACGTACTCCATGGCTGGGGAAATGGGCCACAGGGGAGGGTCGGATTTGCGGGACAATGGTTTCTACTTTGTCTGGACTAAGGAGGGTAGACAATATCGACGCTGTCTTAGGAGCTGCTGAGACTTGGCTTGGGGGCACAGCCTGTAATTCTTCTACTCGCTCTCCGACTCGTTCTTTGGTTCTTCCCTTCTTCATCTCGTGATCAGCTTCCTTTTCAGATCGTAGGGGTTACTGGTAGAGATTGTTGCGACTTACATCCCTCTGCTCTCTCTTTCACCGTCTCTGCTCCGCCGTCGCCTCTCTTTGTTGCTCCGAATACAGCTTTGTCTGCTTCTAGCGAAGTTTCTTGCTCTCAAGTCTTCTTCTTTTCCATTTCTCCGTGAACCCTTTTCGTCTGGCGCGCGTCTCTGCGGCAGTTTGCATGCGCTTCACGTGGGGGGCGAGCTCCGCTTCTGCTTTCTCGGCCCTTGCAATGTGAGCAGCTACCTGCTCTAGAGTTGAGTAGAGTTCTGCAGAGTGTTGTACATCGCGTTCAAAGCGTTTCACTGCGCCCAGAGTTTGCCTAGCACCAAGCGCTGTTCCGTAAGATGTTTTCCTTCGATTTCGAGATCCTATACTTTGCGGGTGAAGACATCGATCTTGCCTTGCTGTCTGCTTTGTTCCTCGGTCTCAAGGCCGCCAGGCCCGATTTTAGAGTTTAGGATAGCGCTGACACGCTCACACTCCTGAGCCTGCATCTTGAGTAGCGCCTCTGTGTCGGCTGCGGTCGCCTCATCATTATCTGACCACCATGTTTTGTAAGACCGTGGCCGCAACTCGCGATGAAAGTCGCCCTCGAGATATAGACTGCCGGTCAGAACAATAGTTGCCCAAGAGGCCAGCTGCTTCGACATGTGCTTTGCCGCACTAAGCGCTCGAAGTGTGCCAAGAATAGGTACATGTACACCGGTGATCTGTGGCTCGACAGACTTGGCAATCTCGAGCAACTTCTTAGGATCCATGGGCTTTACCCAGGGCATACCGTCGACTGGGCCGAATGCGGTGGTGACAACTTTATCTCCCGGTTTGAGCAGTTTGGCAAGATATTCACGGGCATCTTTACCTTCGGTCATGGCTAGGACCCACGTGACAGGCCATCCAGATGGTGGGCGGTCTTTGCTGGGCGTGTTCCCTAGTCTCAGGTTGTCTCGAACGAAGTCACCCTACCCGAGAGGACGGGTGGAATCCCACCTGGGATTCCACTTCGTTTGGTGAGGCCGATAAGCCGCGATAAGGAACAGGGGGGTGGGATTCCAGGGTGGGATTCCAGTAGGGTTAGGGTTAGCTATCTGATGTCGCATGGGATTTTTGAGTAAGCTATTTTGTGCAGAATCGCCGTACGATTGCAATGGTCCACTCAGTTTCTTGATAGCTTGTCTCGTTGTGGAGATATCACGATGTAAAGGTGAGAGGAGAGTTTTAGTGTTCGTAACCAATATGACACGGCGGGGCAGCCCTAGTATATGATGCCCCGTGGTATCAGCCCCCGAAACTTCCCATTCTGGCAATCTCGCACCCTGCCCCGAAAACGCGTGCATGCAACGCGAATCAGATGCGGATTCTCTCCTGTTGTAGTCTAGTGTGGCGCCACCCCCTAATCTATGTGCTTTGGATCTAGCGTGAATCCCCACAATATCGCATGCTCCTGGTACAGTACGAGCGAGGTGCAAATGCAGTTCGTCGACTCCTTCAATGCCTGACCTGTAGCGCTCCGATCGTGCAGTAACAAGCAGCACAAGGGTGATGACGCTTACCTAGTCAGACTGCATAGTCAGCACTTGCTCACTATGGCACGACCCGCACCTGGTGCTGACGGCCATCACTTGTGGCGCATCATAGCGTATTACGCTAGTGTTGCGATCACATTACTCGTTGATAGCATATCGATTATGGTCCTCTCAACACTACG
>JAESFQ010000870.1_pt1 | contig 11080 bp, 8 predicted proteins | sample 9269431 | NCBI WGS metagenome assembly JAESFQ01 (sample SAMN14502588, study PRJNA617103) | algae metagenome | isolation source: Plectolyngbya sp. WJT66-NPBG17 and co-occurring heterotrophs from well... | place: USA: Mojave Desert, Joshua Tree National Park, California | collected 2006-08-06 | reverse complement strand
AAGCATTTTGCTTATTCTTGGGCCCATCGGCTTCTTCCTCTCCCTTAAGCTCACAGTGTCGGATACCTCAACTATGTCTCTTCGTGTACCCGCAACAACCCGTGCATCGATACGCCAGCTGGTGGCTCGGGGCTTGACGGTACAAATTAGGCTCAGCTACTAAGGAGGTTACTCGTACGGTTAAGTGATGTGAGACCAGATGTGAATGAAGGATACATTGCTATGAGGAGTGTTGAGGGCGAATAAGATGCAATTCTGAGTGGAGTTAAAGAGGGTGGATGTATTGATAAGTAAACATTATACAATGCATGATGGTACTCGCATGTAACAAAAGTTCCTTTGCAGTGAATGAGGAGTAAAAAGGGCTCAGCGCACTCCATACTACCGTGTCTGCCTTTGCCTTGTGATTGCAGGTATGATTCATGTCGCCCGAATTTGGTGGTCGTGCGAGGAACCTACGCTCGAAGCGCCTATAGGAACTAATGCTTATGTGTAGTCCTACGAAGGGGTTCATTCTTTCTTATTGGTAAACCCTAGACCAAATTTGATGTGGCTTAGTACCCTGGTTGTTAAATTGGTATCGCGGATACTGTACCGAAATGAAAACCGATCAAATCGTACGCTGGACGTTAGCTACTTAGAAACACCGTGCTTATTTGTACCCTAATGCAACTTTTGATTTAACAGTACTCGTTCCTATCGTCGATACAACCAAACGAACGACTGTACGAATGGTTTACTCTTTTGTTTTAATAGTCCTCACGACTTCACGCCCACCTGAGAGATTACGAAAATGTCGAAACACAACGAAATTAAAAAATTTAACTTGGATGTCTACGGCCAACATGTGGTGTTGTGTGGTAGCTAGAGTGAACGATCGTTTTTGCAACCGAGACTTAGAGTGGCGGGAGCTTCAGTTCCGGCACAATCGCATATCTTTCAATATACAAACCCACTCGTTTATGTTACGGCTCAATAGGTGATGTGCAAAATACTGGCATTCTTCGTGACAATAGTGTGTGTATGTATGTACAAGAATTCAAGCCACAAGGCTTTTTTGGATGGACTACTCTGCAAGAGCATTCGTTCAAGGACCCTCAACAGTGATGCTAGCAGATCCGGAGCTCTGGTAGCCTTCAGTGGCGAGAATCATGTAGTTGTGCGTACCAAGCTTCTGTCCGTACTTGGCCCAAGCATCGAAATGGTTCTGGGATTCAAGTCAGTATCTATATCATTGGATTCATTTGAACGAATATAATCCACATACCTTAACAGTGATGGAACCGCCAACGCGCTTGCTAGTCCTGACAGACCAGAACTGCTGGAACGTAGCAGTGCCGTCGATGGAGGGCTGGTTGGTGCGGGTAGTCTGGAGGATGTCGTATGTACCACCGTCGGTGGTGACGGAACCCTTCTTCTGAGCAGCAGAAGAGGGGTTGTACGAGCCGTAGGACTCGACGATGTAATACTCAATGAGCGGGTTACGTGTCCATCCGTAGAGAGAAATGTAGGAGTTGACGTTGGCACCGCTCCATGTACCGGAGTACTTAACCACGCGCTCGGAGCCAGGGTTCCTAAGAAAAAGAGTTAGCAGTGTGGAGAGCGTTGGTGTAGTGGATACCTTACCATCCCTTGCCAGCGACGAAGTTGCCAACATTGGACCACTGAACATCGTACTTTCCGGCAGCGCCGTTGTTGTATGTCACCTGACCCTGACCATCGGTCCAGAATGAGTAGAAGAATCCATTGTTTGTGCCCTCGCCTGGAGCCGTGGAGCGGGCAGTCAAGTTGGCAGACTCTTCCTGAGCTTGAGCCTCCAGAATGAGGTTGAGAGGCGAGGCGAGAGCCGCAGTGGCGCTGCCGAGTACGAGAAGGATAGAAGAGAATGCAACCATTTTTCACGATTTGAGTTGGAGGTGCTTGATACCCTTCATTCATGGAGAGTTGTGGCTCTTATATATCAGTGGAGGGGTTGTACCGTGTTGATTATCACCAAGGATTGGTGGTGGATAATGGCTACGGGTCGGCTTGATGGAGCTTTCCAAATTGGAGGACAAGCATCCGACAAGCACGCCTGGCTAGGGGCGTATATCAGCCGCTGTAACTGTGGGGTGCATGGCGACGGGTCGTAGCCATGTGTGGAGCCGCGTCCTAAAAACAAGATCCAACCACCGGGTATTTGGGGTCTGAATATGCTGGTTGGATTGCTGTAGGAAGGCGAGGTTTCGAAACTTGAAACATGTCATTTCCGAGGGGGATGCGTTCTGTTTGACCTGTCATGCTATAGGTCCGACACACTGTGGTGCGACAAGAGTGGAGCGTCGAACATGTTCATCCTTCTAGAATTAGCTTGACTCGCTGCGCTTTAGACTGATTCTTCATAGCTTCAGAAACATTTCATCATCGCATTTCTGTACTGATCATATATCTGCTGTTGGTATTGCACAAGCTTTCAAATTCTGCTTAAGCTCACTCAAGCACTGTGCCAATGCAGGAAGCACATGGTCAATCTACTTTATCTCGCATCATTAGCTTGTCTGCACTTTATCCATCTGGGCATGCGACACGCCCAGATGATCAGAGGTGATATATCTGCCGATGGTGTTGGCGAAGCATGGTGGTCCAAGACCAAGCATTTAGCCGGTGACTTAGCAAAGTGGGCACTTTTGCCATGAAGATCGTCATGCTTAACTGCCTCAGCCCGATTGCTTCGTCATGGATACATTACGCCAAGATTCTTGGAAATTCTTGGAAGCCGGAGATTAAGTATGTAAACGAACGGTGACATGACGATATTAATTTGGTAGCGAGACCGGCAGTCGCTGGTGAGTATGCCGGTAGACAGATGCGAGTATTCTATCTTGGGTATCCCAGGACCACGATAGTATGACATATGCGACGAGGCAAGAGTGTGAATGGCATATCACATCCGAATCAACGTCGGTCATTCCACAGTTGATCAATGACTTGAAAGACCGCCGTGACCAGCTTCATAGTCTCGGCTTCCATGTGATGTCCAAACCGCTGCTGCATCTTATCGGGATGCCAGCGCACGCGCTCGGCTTTCAGTAGCGACACAGAATCCTCTTTCCACGGCTTCGAGTTCCGCAAGAAGCGCTCTATTTCTTCCTTTGATACGTGCTTCGCCTTGCCAGACATTACCGGCCATGGGATGAGTTCGCGCATCTTCAGATCTGCCCCTTCACCCAGTCGTTGGGCGTTCTTCAAGCTGTCCCACTTGGCCGTGTAACTCTCCCATGCAGCCTCTGCCTCTCTGGCCTTTTTGCGCTCTTCGCCTCGACGCAGGCTCTCTTCCATGCGGCGCCGTATATCCTCTCTTTCCACTTCCTCCCGCTCGAGTTCCTCGTCGAGCTGACTTCGCTGCGCTTTTCGTTTTTGACGCGCCCGTTCTTTCGCCTCGCGTTCTTCCACAATATGCTGGTGGCTCTTCTCCCACATCTTCGTACGCACGTAGTCTGCATACTCCTCCTCCGTCATACGCTCCAACTTGCCATCAGGGCCAGGCTTCGTATCAGGATATATGTGTACAGGCTGGCCATATACGCCTTCCCAGTACGCCGCCCCTTCATCGTCGGCAAGCGCATCGAACAGCGACTCGCGGAAAGCTTCATCGGGAGCTGGACCTGGGGAGCCTGCGCCGGTCTCCTCCAAGTTGTCGTACAATGATTCGCGGTGACGGTAGTCAGGGTCGTAGTATGCGCCGTCTCTTGTAGATGTGGGGTGACGATCTTCGTGAGAAATGCGATGCTTGTGTTTGTGTTTGCGCCTCGATTCGCGATGGCTATGTCGCTCTTCACTGTCCTGTTTCGACCTGTGTTTCCTTGTGGTGTGGTCGTCGGTGTCTTCATCCCTGCTCTCGCTTTTATGACGCTTTGAGCGACGTTTGGAGCCGGACTTGAAGTGAAATCGCGAAGCTTTGGCCTTGGTATAGAGGCCCTCCGCCGGTGGATCGCTAGCCTGCTCCTCCATGGTGAGGACTATGGTGATTTAGTAGCCAGTCATGCATGAGTAATATTTGCAGGAATGGGTGTGAGTGAAGTGCCTGCAGTCATTAGAACCAAAGAATGTGGATTGCGGCGAAGGCGCGGAGGTGCCAATGATTTCACTGGTCGCGACGCGTGCCTTGGCATGCGACATCTCAACTCACGGTCGCGACTCGAACACCATACCAACGCAATATCAACATGTCATTCAAATTTGGACTCAATGTGAAAAACAAGGGCGCAAACCCACTCGCGAAAGCAGCCGCCAAACCTGTCCTGGGGAAGAAGAAAAAGCCGCTGTTCGATGAAGAGGATGAAGATCCAAAGGGCAAATCCAAAGCAGCGAACGACGCACAGGAAATCGGCGAGCTCAACTTCGAAGACACTCTTCCCTCTGCCTCATCAGAATCCCTCAAACCGGCGCCCTCAAAACCGAAGAAAGGCCAGCCTCCAGCTCCTCCGTCCAAGAAACCCAAGCCGAAAGAAGATGATCCCACCACCATCGCATTCTCCGCCAGCGCTGCAGAAGCTGAGAAACGCGCACAGGAGGCTTTAGAAGCGGACGCTACCATATATGACTACGACGCGGCATACGACGCGCTCCACGCGGTCAGCGCCGCCAAAGCCGCTGCTGAACGCGACAACGCCGCGGAACGGAAACCCAAATACATGGACGCGCTCTTCGAGTCTGCCGAACAGCGTAAAAAAGACCAACTACGAGCACGCGACAAACTCCTCCAGCGCGAACGTGAAGCCGAAGGCGACGAATTCGCCGACAAGGAGAAGTTCGTAACAGGCGCGTACAGAGCCCAGCAAGAAGAAACACGGAAAGCAGAAGAAGAGGAAAAGAAGCGGCAGGAAGCCGAGGAAGAGAAAAAGAAGAAGTTTGGTATGCAGGGTTTCCACAAACAGATGCTTGCGGAGCAGGAGCGACGGCATCAGGAGGCCATCGAGGCAGCGGCGCAAGCACTAAAAGACGGCGTCAAGCCGGTTGTTGAGGAGGTGGAGAAGAAGAAGACAGATGCGGAAATCATAGAAGAGCTGCGTAAACAGGGCAAGAACGTTATTGTCAACGAAGACGGTGAAGTAGCCGATAAACGCCAACTCCTCTCAGCAGGCCTCAACATCATCGCGAAACCAAAGTCCGCTTCCTCTGCCTCCAAATCTACCGCCGCTGCCAACCAAACGCAATCAGCCTGGACAAAACCTAAACCCGGTCGCAACGCGCAACGCGAACGCCAGACACAGATGGTAGCCGAGCAGATCGAAGCGGCGAATAAGCGGAAAGCAGACGAGGAAGCCGAGGAACAGGCGAAACTGGAACATGCACGGAAGAGCCAGAAGACAGAGAAAGATATTAGCAGTGCTAAGGAGAGGTATTTGCAGAGGAAGAGGGAGAAAGAAGCGGCTGCTAAAGCTGCGGCTGGGAAGTGAAAATAGTGTCGTGATACCCAATCAACATCAATATCTGTGATATAGACAACTCAGCCTGCAGTGATACACAGCAATTCAAAATTTCAAACACCAAGCACATGTATAGGCCAGGAGGTCGTCAACGCACTCTTATGATGCATTCAAAATCTAAAACTACACTGAATCCCTCCTCGTTGTCTTATCCCCCTCACCAACACCAACCAGAAAAACCCCGAATCACACCAGCCCCACTCACAAACCCAACCTCGCCCTGCTCTCTTTGAGCCTCGCGGCCCTCTCCTCGTCCTCCTTGACCGCCTTCACCACCCTCTTCCATCTCATCTCGGCAAGGACGAACTTGTCGTTGTCCTTGCCGAGAGAGACTTCATAGGCCTTCATCGCTTGATGGGCCTTCATGCCCATCAGCTTCCAGCGGAGGGCGGCGTTGTGCTCTGGGAACTGCGCCAGGCGCGGTTCGATGCGCTCAATGAGCGGGTTGAGGGCCCAAATCGCCCCCAACCCCCCATTCCGCTTGAGCGTCTTGAGGTCGGCGAGGATGGAGAGCGCCAGTCGCTCGACGGCTTCAAGCCGGGCAAGAGAGATCGTGGCGGTGGGGGTGACAGTTTCGGTGACCTCATCATTTGAGGAAATGATGGCGGTTTCGGTGAGGGATTGGTCAAAGACCGGGATGTCGCTTGTTTCCTTCTCAAGCTGGATACAAGCCTGCATCATTCGCTGGCGGGTTTCGTCTTGCATCTTGAAGAATGGTGATGCAAGGTCGCAAGCGACACACTTGCACTCGACGCCGAACAAATCCATGAGCGCATTAGCGCGGTTTGCGGCAGAGTATAGGTATGTGTTGTGGAGCTTTGTGATTGTGAGCTCCTCGTCGACGGCAATGTCTTGGATGGCGTGGACGGTCCTTCGGTGCGTGGTGCCGTTGTATTCGGTATAGCAATTTGGCACGCACGAATTGCGAAGGAAAGCCGTCTCGAGGAAGTGCGCCATGACGCCGCGCTCGGCAATCTCGTAGCAGCCCGCGTGGAAGCGAGCCCGAAGGCGAAATGTGGTGATGGCTTCGTCAACCTTGGCGCCGTACCTGCTGAGTTCTTCAATCTCAAACGCGGTCTTGTTCTCCTTGACCTTCAGGAACGCCATATCGCGGGCTACTGGTCGAATAAATTGGTCAATTTCTTGGAGTTGGGTGGCAACGTGGAGTGGGACCGTGTTCAGCTTGAGGTACCTCTCTTGCTCGGTCTGGCTGAGTGCTGCGAATGCATCGCGAAGGACTTCAAGATCTTCGTATGTCTCAGAAGGAACTTCGATGAGGGGGGCCTCGCAGATAAGACGAGTTCCCGCGGTGATCTTCTTGGTGGCGTATAGCGCGTTCTGACGGGCGACAAGGTGCGGGCTATCTGCCAGGATGTTCTCCTCGCCGACAGGGACACGGCGGATCTCGTAGTTGGCGACGACTGACACAGCCTCACGGACGGTGGTGGTATTCTCGGTGGTGCTTGACGACGACATTGCTCTCGAAGAACTGAGGGTGTCTGAGATCGGCTATGTGGCTATCAGTAAGTGCGCGAGGTCAGGTCAATTCAGGTTGCAAATTGTTGGTATCGAGAGGTTGCGGTAGAGGTTAGACAGAAGAGGAGAAAAATTGAAGCTGAGGCGGCAGTATCAACAAGATATGTACGTTGCGCTGGCGAGTTGCGTAACAGGCAAACCTACGGTGACGGTGAGTCGAGTAAAAACGCGGTCACTTTAGTGGTCACCCAGAGTGCAGCTCACCTCGCAAGGCTGCAAACGCTCGAATGGGGCAGGTGACGGAGAGTGACAGTGACACTGCGGTGACCTGAGAGGCCAATGATACTATAGTGTCAAAATTACAATGTAGGATCATGACGGCAACGAAAACAAGGAATGAGCTGGGAAAACATGGAGATACAATGTAGGAAGATCTAGAGAAGCAGGGGATAGATGCCTTATCATGAGGTTTACAATAGACGTCCAGATTCACGATAGACCGTAGCAGAAGTAAAATCCGTACCTGAGTCTCTGTATAACAGCGCAAGCGCCTCCCCAAAAGGAGAATATTCCTAGCCAAGGTCATATCCCCAGCTGCTCCCCCACAAGAATTAAGGTGCCTCTGTTACCACCCATACCGATTGCCTGCTTCTTTCTTGTTCCGATGACCAGAAGCGAAGTGATCCTCCAGTGCATCTTTCTGGGTAGTCGCAACATTGACCAAACTCCGGAGACTATTCTTTCCAGTACCAGATATAGACTTCAGAGGGTTGTGCTGCACTGTTTCACCTTGTTGCCGTAGCTTCTCGTTGTGAGCATACTCCATATCCGTGTTGAAGTCCTTGATCTTGGCGCCAGAGAAGTTTGGACCACCACGTCCTTTCTTACCAAATAGTTGACGGCGCTCTGCTTCTGATAGATTTAACCCAGAAGCAACATCGGTGAGGTCATTAGGGTCATGCCCACCAGTTGATGGAGGCGCATACTGTGCCGCTTGATTTGCTGGTGGCATGTTATAGGCTCCTTCTGCCATAGCAACATCTCCCGATTCTTCCGCACCGTAGAGGAGCGGCTGATACTGACCGTCAGAGGCCTCTTTGGGCGCGGGTTCTGTTTCATTCGAGACGCTAAAGAGAGAGACCTTCGGCTTACGCGGCTTGATTTCGGGAGGTGTTTGTTGCGACTGCGGCGTGGATGCGCTTGTGCTTATCGCGGTACTCGTCTCGCTCAATGATGCAATTTTTCGAGGAGCCACCGGCTTCTTCTTTTTCCCTTTGCCGACAGACATAGGTACAAAACGTGGCGCCGCTGGCTTAGGTACCTGCAGCGGCCCAGACTCCACCTTCGCCTCTTGTGTGGGTATTTCTGGCTTGACCTCGGATTTGGGCGTTGGCAAGTTGAGCATAGCCCTGAAGTCTTCCCTCTTCATAGGCTCCTTCTTGATCGGGTTGCCGGTCTCGTCGTACTCCTCCGCCTCCACTTTTGACTCTCTCTTAAATGCAGGCTCTGCACCAGTTTTCAGATTGATACCAGAAGCCAGTCCTTTTCCCAACCCTCTGCTCCCCGCTTTTGAACCCTCGGTTGCTGAGATGGCATTGACATTTGGCTTCTTCGGCGCAGGTAACATGGCGTTGAAGCCGCCAAATGACGAGCCGCCGCCTAGACGCGGCTTCTTCGACGGTGGCGCATCGTCCTGAATATCATCTTTCTCGGAGCGTGACTGCGATGCGCCAGGGAGGTTGACCTTGATTCGTCCTGGGTTCGAGCGATCGACGACTTTTTGGAAGGCGGGTTTCGCGGTTAGCTTCGCGACTACTTTCGGCGCAGGCGGCGCTTCGGTATCGGATTCCGAATCGGAATAGCCGGCAAGTAGATTCATCGTGTTTTGGGGGTGTGGTTGTAGAGACGCGGGTGTTAGGCGCAAGAAGTCGCAAAGTTGACGATGAGATCACTACACACGCGCCTCGACAAGGGCAGATGCCAAGCCAGGGTCCAAGGTACACATTCACGTCCCCACCCCTTCACTACAGCTTCTCTTTATGGCTTCATGATACCTTTTCAGCTGGTCTGAGCATACCCTTCTGTTACGAGACTATGATACCCTGACGTTCCAACTATGTCGCTCCTTCAGAACGAGGAGTAAGCCCACATTACCTCCGCGTCGCATTCCGCAGCTAACTCGGCAGCTTTGTGCTATACCAGCTTCGAACCGCATACCTCTCTTCGATCAAAGACGGCGTCGGCGAACGGTTGATCAATGTAGACTCGAGCATCTTGAATAACCCCGCATTCCGCGCTGCTGGCTGGGTTCCCAATGCCGCTGACATCAAGCGCACCTACTCCCCACCAATACCCACAGCGATCACATCGGAATACTTTCAGGCCCCACGGTCAGCTGGCCTGAAGTCGCCAGAGGGATTTGGAGAAGATGACGACGAGGGTGGCATGGTCACTGGAGGGGCCAGCAACGACACTGTGGGACCTACGCTGAATGCGAAGCGGAGACGGAGGAAGGAACAGCTGGAAGAGGACGACAGTAGTGACCTTAGCGATGAGAGCGACGACGATGACGATTCTCAGAGGTAGTTGATCGTCATGCGCTGCATCGACTGAACTGACGAATTGCTAGGCCAGCCAACCAGATCAAATTCACCAAGATGCCCCTACGGACGCGCTCCGGGTCGTCGCCCATGCCCGGATCGGCCCTGCGCAATGAGCTGGCTGAAGCTGGAGAAGGGCCTTCACTCATGATCACATCTCCATCACGACCACCAGATGATGTATTACGAAGAGGATCGTTGGGCACTGTAGATGCGGGCAAAGGCCGGCCAAGAAGAGATACCATAACTAGTAGTGAGATGTCTTCTGAGAATGAGTTCGACAATTCATCATTCAGAAAGAGGAGAGTGAACCCTCGTAAAGCCGCTGGTGCGAGCCAATTGCTTTCTAAGCGCAATGAAGAAGATGCAGGAGAGGCTGTCGGCGCACGCGCACGCCTTGAAGCTCTGGACGAAGGAGATGAATCAGACGACTCCCTCACATCCGAATTCTCTGGCTCCGACGATAGCGCATCCCTGATAGGCGCAGGTGGTGACCCGCTGGACTCCTCTCCCGCAGGCGGTGACCTTCCTACTATGCCCGGCTTGACGCCCTTCCAGAACATGTCACCGAAAAAGAAGAAGGAGTCCGTTGCGCCAACATTACAAGCACTGCCCCCGCCACGACCCATTAGCTTCGTGCTGCCAGTGAGCGCGTTGACTCAAGCACTCCGAGCCAAGGAGCAGAAGCCATCGAATCCGCTACAACGCTTTGCGATGTGGAATGCTGCCAGCGAAGCCCAGCAGAACCCTCTGTACATCAAACTTTACTGCCCTTTCTCATCTAAACCCTCAAAGCCTGTCGAATTGCTGATCCGGAAGTTCAGTGACAAAGGCGAGGGTCCTACTGTTGCGGAAGCAATAGGTTACGCATTACATCGATATCAGGAAGAGAAGCTCGAGCCGCCGCTATCTCCTGAACAGATGAATGTAAATCGTTGGGTTATGCGCATGTACGATGACGGCGAAGTTGATGACGAATTCCCTCCTCTGACTAGAAATAAGCCGTTGAAAGATTTTGCGTCGAACAACGCCCGTGGTATGCGTCCTCGAGCACGAGACAAGCCATGGGACGAGTTTGCGCTTGTCGAGGCATCACAACGAGAGTTTGGCGAGAACGAGAAGCTCACGCCAATCTACAGTCAAGAAGCAGCCAGTGCAGTCGCATCGCAAACCGACGGTCCCGACGAGAAAGACGAAAAGAAGCCCCTCAAGCCTCTTCCAAGTCGCGCGAAAAGCTTCAGGAACCCCATCACCGGTCCTTCGTTCGCGCCAACAGCGACGCGCAAAGACACCAGTAATCTTGCTGACGTACCAAAGATCCCACAGACACATGCTGCTAGTCGCACCGGAGCTCCAAAGACAGTGAACGTCCACTTCACTGATGAGAACTTCAACACGAAACACTTCAACATACCCTGCACCACCGACACTTATATTGCTGATATCTTCGATCAAGTATGTCACGACTTGCGCTTAGAGAAAGCTTTGTACATTCTCAAAGTGAGTGGCAGCACTACAGTAGCGCCACCTGACCGG
>JAESFQ010000869.1_pt1 | contig 11096 bp, 7 predicted proteins | sample 9269431 | NCBI WGS metagenome assembly JAESFQ01 (sample SAMN14502588, study PRJNA617103) | algae metagenome | isolation source: Plectolyngbya sp. WJT66-NPBG17 and co-occurring heterotrophs from well... | place: USA: Mojave Desert, Joshua Tree National Park, California | collected 2006-08-06 | reverse complement strand
GGTAACGAGGAACTTGGCGACGAGAAGGTCGATGGCCGAGGTGCGAACGTAGGTGCCCCTGTTGAGCAATGGCAGCTTCCTCGTTGTCTGCTGTGTCGCGAAACACTTCGCATATGGATCGTGGAGATAACCAAGCTCTACGCAGCTCACCCTGCTGCCCGCCGCATCTTGATCCGTACCCTTGACGGCATTATCGAGCAGTTGCGCTCTTTCTTCGCTTGAGCTTCCCAGACCACCTCTTCCACGTCCTCTTCCTCTTGATGATCCACCGCGGCCTTGCCCGAGGAGTGTTCTTAGGTTGGGGATTTCGTTTGAGGAGGCCATGTTCATGTTCGTGATGCTCGGAATTGGTGGGGTTCCAAGCTCCTGGTCCGCGCGCTAGGGCTGCATGCCAAGGTCTCGCCCGGCCTGCCTTTGGGACTTCTGGAGATTTCTTTGACGCGACCAACTTCACCTAACCGCTGCGCCGACACCACCACCCTACACTCGTTCCCTACTATCAACATCAGCGACAGCAAATATGGAAGGCGAAAAGTACGGCGCGTCTCTTATCCGCCTATGGAGAGTCTGGCGGACAACCAAGGAGATGATGAACGACCGAGTGGGTTGCGCATGCGCTTTGGGCCATGATGAACTGCGCGCTGACTCTACCAAAGGGCTACATGATTGTAGAAGATGATATGACTATGTCGCTTGAGGAGTTCTCAAAGCGATATGCGCGCGAAGACGGCGAGCCCGAGTATGCGCCATACCATGCCCATGTCTAGGCCGCCGTACTGACCTTTGCCCAGCCGTTCGCGCCTCAACTTCTCCTGCCAACCCTCCGAAGATATGCTCGCAAAGTACACCGATGCCCCGACCAAGAAGAACCCGAACCCCCAACCCAACATCGGTACCATTTGGATCGAATTCAACGCCGACGAGAACGTCGGAATGAAGCAGTTGCGCGACTACATGGCCCATCTTGTCAACGGCTCTTTCCACTCTGGCATCATGGTCACCGTAAAGCCTATGACGGGTATGGCCATTCGACTGCTCCGTGGCGCGACAAGCATTACCGATGGTCCCAAGGGCGGTGTAGAGGTCTTTGTTGAGCAAGATCTGCTTGTCAACATCACAAAGCACGAATTGGTGCCTAAGCATGTTCTGCTAAGTGACGAGGAGAAGCAGCAACTACTCCAGCGATACCGTTTGAAGCAGACACAACTGCCCAGAATCCAGTCCACAGACCCAGTCGCAAAGTACCTGGGCCTGAGGAGAGGCTCAGTCGTCAAGATTATTCGAAAGTCAGAGACAGCCGGTCGATACGCCAGTTACCGATGGGTTATATAAGCATTCAGGCGGAAGAACAAGACACAGTTGGAATAAGAGGAAATTGATCGGGCGTGCTGTGCGCTAAAGTGCGCATGCATAATACCTCCAGCCGTGCCAAGACACAGAAGGTGGAGTAGGCATCAAGATCGGTGTAGCATTCGGCGAGGCGTTTGGCGATGGAAAAGGGTCTGTTTTTTTGACACATAACTTCTGTACTACCCAAGAGGAAGACTATCAACGAACAAATTCAAGTTCCAAGTCTCCATCTTCACAAACTGCCGTAACCCAATCATTTGGAGCCCGCAGTGGACAAACGTGTGCCGCAACACAATAGTATTACGCAAAAAACCCCCAATCCCTCCATACCCTCATCCGCAACAAAATCATACCACTTTTGTACGCCACAACCGTCCACCATCTCCCAAATACGTCAGCCCAGCTGACCCCACCCCACCCATCCACTTCCTATCCAAGTAACTCCCGCCAACAACCATTGAAACCAGTAACCCAGCGTCACCCCTCATCGGTCAAGTAGACCCATTAATCCATTTCCAAGAAGCACCGTCCTTTCCAGATTAGGCTTGATGCGTTGGAAGTGCGCGTATTCCGGAGATATAGTTCAGTTCCAAGGAGAGCTATACGGTGAAGCTAAAAGATGGTGTGTAGGTATGTTTTCTTGGTCTCTACGTGTTTGAGATGGTGGTTGTTCTTGTTCTTGCTTCTGGGTTTTAGTTAGCCTGGCCCTTTTTCCTTGGTGTAGTGTGGTGAACAATATTGGAAGTTACGTTTAAACCTCACCTCGTCGGATCGGGCATGCACTCAGTTACTTACTTTGTGCATCGTCTTTACTCCTTTTTTCTATGGATTCATTTTTTTCTTGCAATAGTATAGCAAGTGCACGCCAGCAGAAAGATGCGCGACAAGCGCCAACTAACCGTCTATCCGTGACTATTCCGGCGGCCCGCCATTGTCTAACCAAGTGAGAGATGCTGAACCTCGTTGAATACTACGACTGCTACGTCTGCCACTACTAGCGGTGATATAGTGTATATCTTCAGGGTATGGTGAAATTGTGGTACGACATGGGAAGAACGAGCTCCGTTGGATGTTCGCAGGCGCGTTGGGGCTGTTGAGTCAAGGAACTAAATTAGATGAATGTTGACTTGTCATACTTTGGTTTGGAGAATTGGTAGTACCAGAGTTTCCAATTGTACACGTAGTGAGCAAAGACGCATTGTGCTTGATCGAGGGTATCATGCTAACTAGACTACACACTCTACACATGCGACTCATCTCAATCGTACACATACCACAAATGACGATGGGGTATAACATGAAAGCTGAATGTGAAAGGAGAAACACACAAGTGGAAAAACGGCCGCAGGTATTGGCCTGCTGCACACATGCCTCATTAAGAATCGTCGTCTTCCTGCTCGAATGTCTCGGAAAAGTTGATCAGAGAGGTGAACTTCTGTTCTGACTCCTCAACACCCATGATCTCTCGCTTGGCCTCATCTGCTAGCCAGTTGTGCGGTATCAGCATCATCTCACCTTTGTTATTCTTAACAAGCTTGGTCCTCTCCTTCTTAAACGATGGCTCTGGCAATTCGATCGTGGATCCCTCGGTCGTGGACTTCAAGCTGGTGATTGCGTCGGTCCGCCTGTGACGGTGCTCAAGGATATCCACATCTATCGTGCGCTGAGCGATTACGTGGTAGATATGAACCTTCTTCTTTTGACCGTAGCGACGGCTTCGGGCGACAGCTTGCGCCATTGCCGATTCGTATTCGTACTGTGTCTTCGCGAGAAAAGGCGAAACAAAGAAGACGTGGTTGGCCACGGTTAGGTTGCTGTGAAGGGTTAGTACAAGGGAGCTATATGTCGAAACAAGTGGGACTTACACGCCAGCTGCAGATTCGCTTCCAAGATTGAGTATCATCAGTTTCTTCCTCGTCTTCGGATCTGTATTCGTCTTGAAGTCTTCCATGTGCTTGGCTGCCATATTACGTCGGCTTAAAGCTGGAGAGTGGTAAGAGATGTCGTAGTAGTCGAACATCGTCTCAAGAATCCCGATGATTTCTTCGTTCGGCGCGAAGACGATGCCTTGGTCGGATTTTGGGATGCCTTGAACAAGCCGAACAATGGCGTTAAGCTTGTTGCCAAAGCCTTTTCCAACATGTTGGCTATCGCTTGACCCAAGATCGGCCATTCGGATCAAATTCCCTTCGCTCGCGCGAGAGTTGCAGCCAGGACGAACGCAAGTCTCGTCGTCGGTTCGTAACGAAAGACACTCTTTGCAGGCATTATGTCCGCAATGCGGTATCGAAAAGAGTAGCCGAAGGTCGGTCGTACCCGTACAGCTAGGCGAACTGCAGTAAAGATGTTGCACCTTGTCAAGAGTTGAAGGCTTTAGAATATTCCAGATAGATTCAACGAACCGCTTTGATCTCGCCCTATGAGCAATCTCAAGGGACATCTCCCGGAGTTGTGACAGTTGCTGCTTCATCAGTCGCTCGCGTTGAACCTTCGATGGTGTCACTGTACGGTCGGCCGGACTACGCCGAGGTGATTTCTGCGCTGCGACGAGTAACTTCCGAACAGCTTGACTAGACTCTTCATCTCCGAGCCAGTTGTGTTGCGTGATGTCCTTCTTGTAGTGGCCATAGAGATCCTCAATGCCCGAATCAGCTTTCTGCGTCTTCTTTATCGAGCCTTCAAAGTCCGACAACAGTTTTGACAATTCTTTCTCCGTACTGCGGAGCTGATGCTCCCTCTTTGCAATCAGAACCTCGAGCGCTGGCCTGCCCTCCTTAGTCTCGAAGAACAATGCACACCTTAACAATGCTTCTTCGGCAGTTGCCGAGTTTTCCGGACTGTCATTCAGCCTACTACTCCGATCTGAGCCCGACTTTTTGTTGAGTCTCTTGATTTGCATCTTTTGGGAAATAAGATACTGAGAGAGCTCTACGTAGACAGCGTGATGTGCAGCGTCTAGGTCTACTGATAGAAGCTTTTCGGAACACGCAATATGCCGAAGCTCGGCTTCGTTCTGTCTCACGAAGTTGTCCAGGAACTCTTGCGCTCTTTGGTGTCTCGCTTCATGCCATTGTCTTGACATGACCTCCGTTTGTGACAAAAAGCTTTCCACATCAGTCTGGTCAAGCTTTGACGTCTTTTCTGCCGAAGTCGTAACGAAGCCGTCACCACAGAAATAACGACCAAGTTTGACGCCGAGGAAGGATGCCAATTGACCGACATCAGAGAAGTTGGTCAAGGCCGGTGTTCCAGACAAAACCCAGCGTTTATGTGCAGCAATTTGCTTAATGCTCGTGGCCATGAAGTTGTATCCAATCTTAGTTGTGTCGTTTAGGTAATGATATTCATCAACGATGAGTCGGTTGAACCTAAAGAGATGCAACAATGGCGCTAAGTGTGTCGAGCTATCTGCTCTCGATTTGGCCTGAGTTGTGACCCTTGCTTTTGCGTCTTTCGATGAACCCGACTTCGACAACATGCTATTGAATGACTGGTATGCGCTACCGTGCCGAATGCTGATGGGTAATGTAGCTTGGAACTCAGGATGCTGTAGCCGTTTATCCATAAGTTCTTTTGTTAGCTGTTCAAATTTTTTGTAGTCATGAGCCTGGTACACAGCCAACTGATTTGGTATTTCGTCAACAGCTTTGTCCAGCCAGCATTTGTATGCACGGCGGCTGGTCATGGGAGGCTCAGGCATTGCCGTGAATCTCGCTAGCTCCGAAACATAAGCTTCCTCGGCAAACAGTGTCCAGGATACCACGATAACCTTGCTTCGTAGGAAGTCTTCGATCGTGAGACACTTCAGACGACCGTAGTTCTCTATGACAAGAACGTTGTATGTCTCATATTTTTCAGATCGTAGAAACTTCTGTAGCTCTGTGTCCCACTGGAGAGCGATGTGCGGAGGGCAAACTACCAATGTCGCAGCTGAATTCAGAAGTTGAGGCTGCTCAGCTGCCAGAGATCGGTTGCGCTGGATGAGTGCCGTCATCTCAAACTCTTCGAATTCGCTTTGAATGAGCCCAATACTTGTTACAGTTTTTCCAAAGCTTGGCTGGTCAGCGAGCACACCACCGCGGACAATTTGCTCGGTCTCTGCTCGAGCTTCCACTCGCCAACCCAGGCTTGGGTGAACCCACTCTTCTATTTCAGAGATGGTTATTGTTCTGCCTAGCTCTTGACTTCCCATCCATGATACAGATCTCATTTGCGAGGATTGCAAGTAGCTCGGCGCCGCAATAGTGGAGTCCTGAACGTCATTCGTATTGCTCCGTAAGCGAAACTTCGGGAAAGGCTGCGGAGGTAGATCAACATGACCTGTGACCAGCCTCCAGGAAGTAATTGTAGAGCTCGCCTTGGGAAGTCTTCCTTGAACACGATGCACCAAAGACATGATGTCGACACCAGCCTGAATTCTTGTCCCTGCTGATGACTTGCTGTAAGCTTTCAGCTGAACTATTGCTGGGCGCTGCTTGATCGTGCGCTCGAAGGTGGCAGCAGCTCGACGATCCTCGTGCGCCCTCGCCACGCCTTTCTCGTTGACGCTCCAAAGTATCTTGGGATATGTTGGTGCGCAAGAACACTTCCCACACCAATCCGAACGCACTGTCTGCCAGGATGAGCATGCCGGCAACATCTTGGCGCTTTCCAGGGTCCACGAATAGTCCGCAAAGTTCTGGACAGAAACCTTGTCGTGTAGAAAGACATCAAGACATACAAGCGCCTGTGAGCAACCTGGCAAGACACTCTCAAGAAGCCGTCCTTGTTCAAGGAACTCTACCTCCAAAGGTACACTTGCCGGTTTCAGTACCATCGAAGCTGAACCCCAAATGCAAGGAACTGTGGTGATAATAGGATGCACACGTCCGTCTTTCATGTGCCAAGGCCGCCAGGATGAATGGATGCGAGCCGGTGAGCGACGGTTATCGCCAAAGTGTTTGCGTGTATTGTCGTGGCTGAACACAAAGCTGTCATGATCAGGTCGGCCGATTGGGTCTGGATCTAGGAACAAGTACATGTTGTTCTCATCAGTTGACCGTTTGTATAGACTGGTGGATGCAGTCCCACAATGGGGCTGATGCTCGTAGTCGCCGATAACGGCTGCTAATTCTTCGTCATTACTCTGGATCTTGATGGTTCTTGGCACAGTTTCTTGTTTGTGGTCAGAAAGACCAAGTCGATTTCTCCATGAGCTGAGCTTCTCACTCGAGCCGCTCATATTGACAACATAATCTTTGCTGCAGGGTACACGCAATCTCCATACAGCATCGAAGAAAGTGTTTTTGACGTCGCTGTACGCGATCGGATTGCGGAGAAATTCGCGCAAGGGATTTTTACCAGGAATGTCTGATGGACATTTGACGAACAAGGACCATTGGATATCGCGGCCGACTTTCATCTCTACTGTGGCTCGAGGAGAGCTGTACGTCAACTTCCACTCGTTGTATTCTCTGGAGAATTCGCCGATGCAGAAATGCTGTAAGTCCAGTTGCGCTTCTGACACTATGGCCAAGTATCGGCTTAAAATTGGACCCTTTGCACCCAGTTCGGAAGCTAGATGACGAATGTTGGGAAAACCGTCAAACTTTAACCGTGGGGGTAGTTTGGGCTTCCATCGCCTGATGAACTCGTCAGGTGGCAACGTCCGGTCGCTGACTGGAACGATTTCTTTGTAGACGTGCTTGGGGTTACCGGCACATGATGCGCAAGCTGAGTGCCTACACGCTGAGCAGATCTGGATTGCGGTCTTGCTTATGCCCTGTTTACCTTCGCAATTGCACATACGCGCACTTGACTTTGCTTCTTGTCGGAATGCAACAAAGTCAATATTTTCGTAAATGCTTGGTTCGAGGACAGTGCGCTTCAAAATCTCGGACTTCGTGATCATCTTGCGAACCGGAGCAGATGATGCTTTGGCAAATGTCTCTGCGGGATGGGGCTGGAAAGCTTTGGATCCAGCGATGAGAGCAGATATAAGAGAAGCTCCGATCACTGTGGTTGACATCGCGTTCCCAGCAAGATTTTGTAGGTCTTTTTGGGTTTCGTTGGCAAACAGCAGTCGATCAAGAGGCATACCCTGAAGGATCAAGAGCTGGCTACCATTGAGCGTATGCTGACGATTGCTCGCAAAATCTTGGCCACCTGGTGTGAGGCAGGGCGCAATTCCCAAGTCTGCTTTGAATCGATCCACATTCTGGCTCACATCCCACAAGGCCATCTTGAACAAAGTATCGTAGCCTTTCTGAGCTGCTTCTAGATGAGCTATGTCGATGGCGTCATGTACTCGTGAGGACTGCGAACTGTAAAATTTCCGGTCGGCGAAGTCGGGAGGCCTGCATCTCTGTTAATTGAGGTGTAAGTGGCAGCATGGTTAAGCAAACTCACATCACCGTGCCGTCGTCGCTGCGTCGGCTGATTGGACTCAGTACCCCCAGCCTCTTTTCGGAACGGATGTGGTCATTCCTGAGCTTACACAGAGCCCAGTCCGGCTCGTTCTTCAAAAGGCTGTAACCACTAGACTCCTTCAAGGACTCTGGAAGGAACGCCTCATAGGGACTACTGCACTGTCTCTCCAGATCATGCATCAACTCTTTCCACCGGCTTGTCGCGCGACTCACGCCCTCGCCGAAGTGGCTACGCTCTATAGCTATCATATACATTCGCTCTCTTGTTTGAGGCAGATAGTAGTTTTTTGTGTCGCAATACACCCATTGAGCTTCGTATCCGATTTTGGCGAAACGTTTGACGACGTTATCCCAAGTTTTCTTCTCATTTTTCACGTTCTCGATAAGAACAATGCTTGGGCGAAAACGTTCTGCGTACGTGCGTATTGCCTCCCAGGTATCGTCAGATTCGCCACCGTCGTCTAGCGTTTTTCCCTTGTTGTTCAATCGGGATAGATCTTTGCACACAAAGCCTGCAATAAGAATGTCTATTTTGGTAGGGATATCCACCTCTGCACCGTATGCCGTTACTGCTGTGGTGGCCGACTCGCGAAGAAAGTCGCGGACATCTCTGAACAGTCGGGGTGGGTGAAAATTCCGTTCGATATACCCTTGCTTAAAGATTTCGATTTCTGCCGAAAATTCATGCTGGATGTGCATCGGAGGGTGCCCCATTGCTTTCAAAGCTACAGGATATGTTAGCTGATGATCTGATGCAGCGTAAAATGACTGACCTTTCGAGATTTCATCAAGTGCCAGCAACGGAGATTCCGTGCCAGAACACATAGTTGCGACCCTGATAGGTCGGTCACCTAGAATTTTTAGGGCTTCACAAAGGCCAAATTCAGTGGCTTTGGCTGTCATGTCGACCATGCAATCTTGGATGTTGGAAAGAGGCGGGAGACTCAAGTCGATACCTTTGCCAGCACGAGTGGATTCTCCAGTCTTCTTCTGCTTGCGAGCGCTCGCCCTGGGTTGATCGTCTTCAACAGAAATACCCTGTTCATCCACCGTGATGTCTAGCGATTGAGCGTCGCTTATCACCGAGGCTTCCTTGTCAGAACAAGCAGACTCCATGTCTGCTTCGCTTTCTTCTTCTTCTGTTCCTTCTTCGTCCGAGATAGGAGACATATAAACATCGTCTTCGTCTTCGTATCCATCTCCATCTTCGTCTTCGTCCACAGCTGCAAGCCCCCAGTCTTGGTCTGGCGTATCGTCAGAGAACCGCTCAACGTAGGAAATCTGAGGCCGAGCCCTGCGAGAGCGTCCACTGGGTCCGAGGTCCGATGTGCCGTTCTCTTTTCTTTGATGTGCGTCGTCGTCTTCCATCAGCATGTCCTCCTCGACAGATGCTGTGTTTGAGTTGCGGTCAACTCCTAGCATATGATCGTTCGAAGTCATAGGCGAAGGTAGTCCATCGTCGGCATCGTGGGTTCGATCGTTCATGTCAACGACGTTCTCTGATGTTCTTGTAACTTTGCCCAGGCTTGATGCAGATGGGCTCGACTTTGGGCTAGCAACCTGTGTATACTTGTTGAGTTTGCTGGCAAGCAAGACTTCTTTGCGCTTCGTTATAGCGGTGTTATCGCGTGATGTGCTGCGTTTGGGTCCCGTATCCACACTCTGCATAGTGAACTGTATGTTGCTACGCCTGGTTATTCGACCTCTGCTGGACGTCTCTGGTGCGACGTCTTCAGACCGTGGGGTGGTCTCGCTGCGTGTGCGAGGCTCTCCAAGTGTGTTCTTCTCATTGTTCTTCTTCTCAGGCAATTTGCGACATAGGTGCGGCGTTTTGTTACGCTTGCAAGTATCGCAAGGATCTCCTCCGTCGCACTTCTTGAACCCACGTTTGATGCATCGGGGACAACGCGCTGCTATCGCTGCCGATTCTTCAGATGTGGGTTGCCTACATTTGCCATTTTTATCTCGTATGCAGCGTGTACAACGGTCTTCTCCTTCTTCTTTGTGACACTCGTATGCTGCGTTACCTCCACGAGTGAGGCAGAAGTAGCAGCAGTCTGACGGTATGTTCTGGTCGGCATCGTCTGTCGCTCGAGGAGGTGCTGTAGAATCGCTTGAGGAAGATGCAGTGACTGCAATTGGTCAGCTCTCGAAGCGTAAAGTGTGTGGTGCTGCTAGGGCAATAGGCATACTGTTGGCATGCCGGGCTGTGCGTGCCTGGCGAGTTTGATTGCCGCGCGTACGAGCCTCCGTCAATGGGGTAGGCGCAGTCCTACTTATACCGGCAGATGTGCGCCGTCGTGTGACATGAACAGTGTCACCTTCGCTTGTAGAGATGCTGCGTACGGGTGAGACTTCGACAACGCGCTTGCGTTTACGCGAGTTGTCGGATGCCATGATGGGAGAATTTATGTGCGAGGCATGAGATTTGTCGTGGGCACACTCGGCAATCTAACGATATGACAATGAATTCGCTGAACACGCTCATGATATGCGGTTCGCGTGGTGGGTTGCAACAAAGTGCAAAGCTGTCTGGAATCCATACCTGTGGCATGCAGGTACGTAGCGCGGGAACGCGTCGCGCTAGTGGAGCGAAATCACGTGGGGAGGCATCCTGCCACCGCATCTACCCCGCATGCTGTCCCTGACCATTGAATCGTACGCCCAAGGAGACATGGTCATGTTGCCTTTAGGTGGTAAGATGAATGGAGGGGCAGAAGAGACGTGCGAGGCCGCTTGAAGCATGCATAGCCGAAGCGGATACACTACTGTAACGGGCAAGGTGCCGTCTTACGCAGCGAAGTCGGGCCAGCCTTCAGCTCATGTATACCTACGCTCATGGCATGGTACTTACCCTGTCCTCAGCAACATCAAAAGAGCACATACAAATTCTGGACATTGTACCGAGTTTCGCAACCATCTATAGGAAACCAACATGTCTAATCAAGCAGTCAACACGTTTGAAGACCTCACTGGCATCTCAACTTCCTCCTTTAGCAATCCCTACGATGCATTGATTGCGGCATGCGAAGATGATCCGGTAAGATAATTCGGTATTTGATCTTCGCATGTACTCAGCAGACAAAACAGGTCCAGATCCAAGAAAAGTATCAGCTGCATAGGACTACGAGGAATGCACAGCAAAAGGCGAAGATGCTGGACAAGAACTTCCAAGGTGTAAACATAGACCAGATCCTTGTGAGACTGCACGACCCCTCTGTCGAGCCTGGATTTGAAGATCCTCGCAACTGTTTTGTAAGAACTCGGATCTACAAACTGCATGCGAGACAGATACTGATTACGTGTAGGTATTCTGGGGTCGTCCTACACATCAGGTTA
>JAESFQ010000868.1_pt1 | contig 11100 bp, 15 predicted proteins | sample 9269431 | NCBI WGS metagenome assembly JAESFQ01 (sample SAMN14502588, study PRJNA617103) | algae metagenome | isolation source: Plectolyngbya sp. WJT66-NPBG17 and co-occurring heterotrophs from well... | place: USA: Mojave Desert, Joshua Tree National Park, California | collected 2006-08-06 | reverse complement strand
CATATTCCTTCCCTTCAGAGTAAGAGAACCTACAAGCTGATGTGTCCTACATGTAGTGAGAGCCAGTACACAAAGCAGTTTGGGATATGGAACTGGTCAAAAAACATACGAAAGGATGACATGACCAAAACTTTGAAGATTTGCAAAGGTCGTGCCGCAGTCGGCAAATATTCCACAGAAGTCGCTATCAATGGGAAGCCAGTTGATCCTCAGAAGATAAGACGGGCAATCAAGGATGAATCACGGGAGATCACAAGAACATTGTCCCTCCATCGGGACCAAATTACGACCGTGGATGGACATGCGTTGCCATTCACGAATAGCTTGTGAGTAACCCAGGTGCGGAGTTTGGTGATCGTGTACTAATTTGGAAGCTTCCTCAAATGGAACCTACCATACGTTGCTATTCGTCACTCATACGTACGCCCTTTCGATCATTCATCGCCCTTCGATCAACCAACACCTCATAGTAACATCGAAGTATCCACACCCGCATCCGCCGCGCTCCCAAACGATGCTCCTTCGCCCACGGTTCAGGTCATGAAGGATCACATGATGGTTGATAGAGCCCGGATGTTTGCACAGGGCCACCATGACAAGCTTCTGAAGCTTCTGAATGGAGAGGAGAGAAGGTAAGATGACAGCCTTGCCGTAGTTTCACAATTTTGACAATGCAGTAGGACCTTGTCTGACTGGCTGTACCAGTATTGGTTCTTTTGCTTCAAGACCGCCAAGCACTGGGGAAAAGGACCAAGGATATGGACGGCGGACCTCTTAGACTTCGATCACTACCTTCCCACGGTATCTTCTAGTCTTCCAGGAACGCCCCAGGACTTGTTATACCCGTCTACGCCACATCAGAGCGATGAACCAACGCTGCTTCCCCCTTCGGATCTTTGCCGATGGTACATTCATGTGCATGGAAAGCACTATGAGCCAATAACAGAAGACGAGTTCAAACCTGCGCCCTTGGCTCAGCATGATCCTGGTGACGATTCGACTTGGAAATCATGGTCCCCAGGCGAGCAGCAAGCTTCGCTGCAGGTGCATCTACGAGATGCGCTCGAACATAATGATTTCAGTCCTACCCCTACGAAAGATCTCCCTGTTGCCATCCCACAGATTGCGAAAGCTGCAGATGAGGAACGCTCCAACGAATTGCTCGTCGAGTCTCTTGGTTTCAGCATCATAAGTCGAAATATTGACCAAATCGAGCGAATTCTCCAGCAACTTGACCCGAAAAACATCGATCCAGCATTGGTACGTCCGTTCCATATAGCAACGGCTTTCCTCGATGGATCTAAATCTTGTTGTGATGTGGTAAGGACGCTCGCCCTCTTCATTACTGGAGCCAAAGTCAGGGAGACGTATCTCAACGAACATGGTCATACTGTATTGGACAACTTGATGATTGCCATCATCAAGTCACACACAGTTGCGAAGCCCGTAGTCGTTGACAACAACCTCAGGGATGTTGCACGGTTCGATGGAGAAGAGGTCGATATCTGCGGCCGTTGGGACGCAGACTCCGCTTGCGTGCGCCAGCTCCATGCCCGTGGCCGTCCATCGATACCGTCCAGCTGGAAACACAAGTTCTGCAATACTTCAATTCAAACAATATGTCACTGCATCGAGCAAATGTTCCGTTGCATGCCAAACCGTCTACTGCTGGACACACCCAGTGGGTTGTACATTCAGCACTGCTTTGGCGCTGGCTGTGGCAAAAGGTTGCAACTGCAGCCTTTGCATAGCCTGGTGATGACGGCGTACCATCTTGCTACCCAAGGAAAGGATGAAGAAGATCTTTTTGGTGCACTAGCATGCGCTCTCTGCCTTATCTTCTATGGCTTCGACCCTTCCGCAAGAGCTGATGTTTCAGTCACTGCATTAGTTTCTTCTAACTCAAGTTTGGAGTGCGACCACGAGGAGCTCACGGCTGCTGATCTTGCAGAGAGGATTCTCGCGTTACCGGCCTCCAGGACTTGGAACATCAAACTAGCGACGGGATGGGGTGTGCTGGCCGGCGTACTACGTCGTTGTGAAGCAGCGCACCTCGAGCAGAGCAGGAACAACGCCAATGCCCAAGCGAGGCGTGATGATGCCGACTCCGATACCGATTCCATGGAACTCAATGAGCCAGAGGATGATGCCCATTTCATGGGAAATACTGATCCAGACCTTGAGCTACAGGAGACACATCTCGATTTAAATCCAACAGATGATCTGCTCTGCTTTACCGGAGAGAAACATCTCGGTACCTTATGGTGTTCGGTTCAAGCGGAGCTACTATCGTATCGACGTCTCAGCGAAGGACTTGACTGGATGTCCAGGAATTTTTCGATGGATACGCTGCAAGAGCAGTTGGAGAACGGTGAAGATCTCATGGTAGGATACGCTGAGTACAATTTGTTGAAAGCTCACTGTGCCTGCCACAGCTTTGGTCGCTACCCAATGACGGCGCTGTCTGACGCGATCGATCCCAATCTTGCAAATCTCGATGTATGGGGAAGAGCAACGTACGGAACGATGATCGTAGAGTGATAGTCTGCATTTGTGTAGAAGTTTTTGGAATCAAAAAGCAATTTCGGTTGCATCATATATGATGTCGCTTTCGCCGACTAACTACCCACGTAATCGCTTGACGATTGCTATCTTGCTCTAACCTTCTGGTAGATGTAGAAATGATAACTACAGACTGGATTCCTCGACCTACGATTATGGAAGGGCTTGCCTACATATGCTGTAAGGGCTATGTTAAACCTCGCTATGTCATCCAAATGTCCCAATGCTCATGCTGCGCATTCGGCATAACCCTACCGCGTGGCCTCTACGCTTGCGGTATCTAGGTACTAAATAAACTAGCTTCTAGCGAGAATTACAATGTTGCATTAATTTATTATCTAGAGCTCTAAATGCAACCGGTGTTATCAAAGCTCCACGTACGCCACTGTACTCCACCGCCAACCACAGTCGAGGACGGTGCCTAGGACGCAAAGATGCCGCCCAATGCCCGCAAAATAGAGGTGCAAACAACGCCGATTCAAAACCGCATGCGAATCCATCAAGACCCTCTAGCAAGTCTTCTTGATGAGCAGATCAAGCAGTTGAGTAAGGGCGCTTAGCAGATAGCTCATAATTTGGTGTTCATGCAGGAGAAGATTGACCGCCTTCAAGTCGCAGTCGAAGCCTCAATAAAGCGCCGGAGTCGCAAGCGACGCTACGTACGAACAGAAGAGAGATCAATGTCTGGGGAGGTGGCTGACTTAGTCACCGCAACGGCAGGTGACAGTCGTAACAACAGGAGTAGACTATCAAAGAGTGTGCGCACAGAGAGGCACTGCCGTCATTGCCTAAGGAGTGTGTAACTACTCGCTACCTAAAACACAGCCAACAAGGCATACACATTTTAGCGAACTTGTTGTGCCACTACGCCTTCGACGCGAACGTTTTCGCATCCGCGGAGCAAGCTCAGAGCTTCATTGGCTCGTTCCAGCTTCACCACAATGTCTCTCGTCGTATTCGCATTCAGCCCAGCTTGGCACAAAGGCTATTTTCGGCCACGTACGAATCACGAGGTGCAGGAGAGTAGGGTTTACGATTTACTCATTTTGGCTCTTCATCGGCCCCCAAAAGTTTCGCGATGAGCTCTACGTATATTGACGGGTTCGTGCTTTGCAGACGCAATTCCGCCTTTGCAAAGCATTTTTCTTTCCATCTTTGCATTGCGAGCGATCCCTTCATCGGGCAGCAAGCACTGAAATAGATCTCCAGGATTCCTACCGCTTGGTCTGGTTACAATGGCGCCTCGACATGGTGGAAGCGGTGGAAGCGGCGGCGGCAGCAGCTCCTCGGGCTCTTCTTCTTCTTGCTACAACTCCGATGGCGAGCTTTACCCTTGCTCCGTCCCATTTTATGACATGTACGGCGACATCCAAGGGCCCCTCTACTCAGATACTGATCTCCGTGGACAATTAATTACCTACGCCTGCTGGATCGTTATCATTTCCTTGACACTTGCCGTGTCATTCAAACCTGGTACTCGCGTGTTACAGCTGGCGATGCTGTCGTTTATTGCGAGCTTCGCCTTCCTGTGCGCACGATACACCCTGTTGATCACAGAATCCGAGGTCCCTGTCGCCTTCCGTTACGAGTCTTCGGTGGTTGTACTTATGTGGAGGATCGGGACGGTAGCTCTTCTTGCTTCCACGCTGCCTTCACTTAAGGGGAAAGTGTCCAAGATATACGTTTGGATTGGATTGGCCGCTTATGCAGGTCTCAGTATCACATTCGTGGTATACGACTTTCTCATCTCTTCGGTCGCCGTGAAGGGGTTCAAATCATCACCTTTGGACTATGGATGGAAGATTACCGATCGAGATTTCGGTCTGACCTTGACGCAGGCAATGTTGGACGCTCTCGAGGAGAATGCACAGTATTATGGAGATTCTGGTTGGGTAGTAGACTTCGATAACGAGTTTGTTCACGACAAACTGTACGACGTCTACGACGGACTTTTCCACCAACAAAGGATGGAACAAGCTAGAATTGGAGTTGCAGCGGACATTGTAGCATTGCTCCTCGTGGTCTCATTAATTCTCATCGCAATAGCGGCGCGCTCAGGAAGGACAGAGTATGTCACTAGTAAAGTGAGCAACTGGCATCAACACATTAGTCACAGCCTACTGACGAGAATCGTAGAAATGGCTTATCATTGCCAACATCGCCTTACTACCTACCGTTGTACTCCGCGTAATTATATCTACAGCCTTCGTCCTTCGAAACTGGAGTGTGCTTGCCGAAGTGGAAAAGGACATCAAAATCAAAAGTCAGTTCACAACAGACTCTTACGACCTATCATACAGAGGGGAAGACTTTGGCCGCATCTATGTAAGATACAACGTCACTAGTCCTGGGTTTCCGATCATTCAGGCCGTCATCGAGCCCCTTGGAGTAGTTGTAGCATGCATAGCAGTAATAATGTGGTGGCGAACTCGGGCAAAACAACTATCGGTGGCTGCGGAAATATATGGGCCCTCCCGAATATAGTAGAGATAGTCGAGGCAACTGTTTATGACTAGTATAGGAATATATAGAGGTGACAGATTTCGATTCTAAGCTGTAGTTAAATCTTGTTTGCTTGCAAACCTTTTGATATAGGTCGAAAGCTTAAAGCACGCCTTCCGCAAACTGTTCTCCTTGATTTTTCTTTATACTGACTACTTGAACAGATAGCAGAAAACAGTAGTATCGTGATTCTGGAAGCTTCACAGTTCAATTGAATTAACGCAAAGTGTGTAACCATCTAGATAGTCTCTCCATAAGGCGCGCCCTCAAGTTTGAACCCACCCGGCTGCAGCTTCTGAAAGACAGCAGCGGGGTCGTATATCTTCGCAATTGACTTGAGCTTTGCCAGGTTCTCGTTTCCATAGCTCGGGATCACGTTCTGATATGGTCCAGCATAGTTGAGGTATATGTATCTATTGTACACATTCCGGTTCTTTGCCTCAGCCTTGGCGGCGTTCATAAAGTCCATTGCGGCTTGGTTCAGTTGATCATCTTTAGACGCATCCTCCCATACCATGTAGAGTAGAGTGTGCATCAATGGACCATCGGCGGGAGAGAGGCCAAGTGCATTTCCACCCTTCTTGCTCATTTGCTTCATAGCCGGCACGGTGAAGGCTTGGAAGGTCAAAGAGCCCTGGTTGGCTAGGGGGCCTACATCCTTTTGGTGGCGTGCTTGGAGCCACGCCATAAAGTTGCGATCAAGCTTGTACGTGGCCGCCCAGAATGCATAGCGATGGCCACTGGGCATCTGGTTGGTGAGCATAACCGTATCGTTTGCCAGCGTTCTGTTTAAGGTATTTGACATGACTGAAGGGATGTCAAGGTACTTCTTGAGAATATGTGGCGGGTTGGTCTCATCAACGGGCTCGAGATATTCCAGTTGAATTTGTCCGGCCGCGTTGCCGGCTGTCATAGCAAAAGACATAATCTGAGCGGATTTGGGGTCTTCGGTAGCGTCTTCAGCCATTGTAGCGAAGGCGTCGATCAGCGCTGGGTAGTCGGGTTGTAAATGAACTCGAGTTCCGCCCCACATCAGCCCTTGAGGGAAGGTCTCCAGCTCAAATCTAGTTACCACGCCAAAGTTGTTGCCTCCTCCACGAAGAGCCCAGTACAAATCGGGAAACAGAGTTGGGGAGACTTTCAGGATGATTCCCGATGCAGTAACGATCTCGTAAGAAGCAACATTGTCGCAAGCATATCCGTAAATACTGGACTGGTGTGCAATGCCGCCGCCTAGAACAAGACCGAGGCCTACGTCCGATGCGCGTCCACCGATGACTGCGAGGTTGTGCTCTCCAAGCTTTTCATAAACAGCCCCCCATCGGATTCCGGGCCCGATAAATGCAGTCTTCTTGTTGCTGGAAAGCGAGATCTCGTTCATCGCTTCCAAGGTAATTGTTATGCCACCGTCGATGCTAGAAGCGCCTGGGAATGCGGTGTGTCCACCACCCTTGACTGCGAAGGGACATTGCGTGAGACGGGAGACTAATATTGTCGTCGATACTTCGATCGCTTTCGAGGGTCTGAACACGCACGCCGGGTCGACCGAGGCTGCCTGGGATGACCAGTATGTACTTGTGAATGCATTGTAGGACTCTGATCCGCTAGAGAGGAGCTTGCTTCCAAAGATGAGCGCTAGTGAGCTACACTATCGATTAAGTTAGCTGACATGCTTTATCACGATGGAAATGACAGATTTCCTACAGCTGCGGTACACGGGCTGGAAATCGAACGCTTCTCAGTCAACGCAGCCAGGTCCGGGAGAGCAGAGACATTGACGCCATTAGCAATGAGGGCTTCCGTAACGTTGAAGTCAGAAGGCTCGAAGGCGTCCTGTGCGACGGCGCTGGCAGCGAGGGCTCCAAGTGAGGCAAAGAAACAAGCCTTCATGGTGTGCTGGGATTGAAGGTCTGCCGATGTACAATTTGCAGCTCTTCAGGGCTACTTATCGGAAATCGAGGACATCTCGACCCTCTACGTCAATTAACAAACCCACAGATCTCCTTCCTCTTTGCGACCTCAACTGCATTCGAAGGATCGTAGGCCGGTGTCGAGAAGAGCCGCGGTATACAACCGCTGCCTGGCTGCATACTGCGCCGCAGTTTGATTCTTCCACATCGTATGCTTCGATTAGGTGGCGCCGGCTAAGACGAATAAGCATGCTTCAATCTCGGGGTATTAGCTCAACGAGATCCGGGACCAGGCGCGCGCACGTCCGAAAGCTGCTGTGATGGGACAACCAGATGCTGGGGATTACAGGGTATCGTGCACGATGCAGCCCCGGATGCATGCACCCAGGTAGGCATGGACGGAAGCCAGGACGAAGCATCCTGTACGCGTTCCTGACAGCTGGTGAACTCCTCGTTAGTGTCAATCCGTCGAAATAGCTGTGCGTGTTGTACACAGGCGGCACGCTGGATGCGAAAAGGTGGATAACCGTTGTAGGCCATTGTCGCGAAGAGGTTGGCGAAGGGCACCCTTCCGGCCTGGATTTCGGGGAGAGTTGGTAGCTGCGTACATGCCAAGAGCGCGTCAAACCCGTGCCGCGCACCCACATACGCGTGCCTTGATGGCACCTTGCATGACATTACGCGTTAAGTCATTAATTGCCCTGCAAAGGGATTGCTCAACTTGGTTACATCTGCGTCTTGCCAACCCACAGGGGAAACGTACCACCATGCTATGGAAGGATCCCCATAGGTGGACGAACGCGACCGCGACGGCACGGGAAATCCGGCAGACTGGCAGAGGCATTTTTCTTCCGCGAGACGTCGCATGCTTTCCTATTCTTCTCAATTGTCCTGTCTGCTTTCTCGCGTCGAGCAGGGCTGTGTAAACATTGTGCCTGGCTACCGAGTCCTTTCATTGTCAGAAATCTCGAGGCTGCAGGTGCCTAACCTTCATGGTAGCTTCGCCGTGAACAAGTCCAACATTGACATTGTTGTGCAAGAGAGTGTCTTGAGCATCATATACCCGAGCCAACAAGAGAGAGATTCCGAACAACCTCGCCTACCCATGGCTGCGATCAAGCAGTAACCAATCACGTGTCTAGACCTGGAGATTGCTCAGGGCCCCTTGATGAATGTGATCCCCTCTGTCGGTAGACACGAAACCCGACAGTTGTGCGTACGCCACATACTCACATGTATCGGAAGAATGGCATCGGATAACTACCGGCCCTTCTATCACGCGATGAAAGACGCTCTTCATTGTGTCATTGTTGTCTTCCTTTGTTCCAACTCTACGCCAATTCATCGAACATGTCGGCAAAAACAAACGGTTTCGCGCAAGGAACAGTGTTAAAGGTCGCATACTCTATGCTTGGCTTGACGAGCGCCGTTGTGCTTGCCAGGATTGGTCTCAACATCATCAAGCCGAGAAGGCTGACCGCCTCCGATTACTTTGTCTTCATCGCTTTCGCAACTTACCTTACCATGTGTGCCCTATACATTGCAGTATCTCCCTACATGCAGAAGGTATATGCTGTAATGAATGGGGAGATGCAGCCATATCCGGGTTTGCCGCATGATGGGGTTTTGATGGCAAAGGTAATTTTCACGGCCTTCTGCATGTTCTGGATGGTCTTGTGGTGCATCAAGCTGTCTTTGCTCCTGCTCTATAGAAGGCTTCTTCATGGCATATCTCGACGTTACACCGTCGTTTGGTGGTGCATAGCTGGGATCTGCTTGGTGGTGAGTTGCCATCATAGTGCTAGCTTCGGAAGTAAGACTGACATTGAGATAGACGTTCGTCGGCAACTACTTCTTCTATTTTCAATCATGCGGCACTATACCTGGATTCTGGACGGGAAGATGTGTAAGTCTCTAAGCCACTTAATGTACAGCGGACTGCCTATTAACGCTGTCGCGCTATAGAGCGGTGAAGGTCCATATAATGCACAGATGACCAGCCTTTACTACTCCTTTTCAGCGGATACATCGACAAACGTGATGAGTATGTTACATCATGCACTTCTTGTTCTATCTGCTGACCGGCGGCTCGTATAGTTATGACACTTCCGATGTGGCTTACATGGAATCTCCAAATGCCACGCAGTAAGAAGATATCAATCTTGTGTCTCTTCGCAACGGGCGTCATTTGCATCCTATTCGCTTGTCTACGAGTCACTCAGGTTGCCATCAACGCTTCAAAGCCCGAGGCCACAGGCCAACCACTTGATCCCACGTGGCTCGCTATTTGGGGTATGGTGGAGTGTTCCATCGGTAAGCCAGAAAGCATAACATCATTAATACAACCGCTGAATCCTCGTAGCTGTCATCATCGGCTGTTGCCCCGCATTCGCCGTCCTCGTCAACGCTTTCCGCTCGAAGACCTCTTACGACTCGCGCGGCTACCGAAGGCAAGGCGACAGCAACGCGGACAAATCCAGAGGGAGCAGATTGGAACTTGGAACAATTGGAAGTAAAAGAGATCCGAAGCAAGCTCTTGGAGTGAATGCGACGGACTTGCACTGGACCGGTGTGCATAGTAGTCAGGAAGAATTAAACGCGAAGGATGATGGTACCATGGTTTAGACTGCCGCATCGCATGAGTAAAAGTTTGATAGTTATGCTTGAAAATCCTTCCATTAAGTTGCGCATGAGCGTCACATTCCAAAATTGATGCCAATGCTCACTAAGACGCAACTGCAAACTTGTAAACTGGGAGAGTCGTGTGTCTCGCTTCTGCTTTCCCTCTCTGCTTGGGGCTGTGTGCAGCGTCTCCTTCGTAATGAACATTTCGTACAGCCTCAGCATCATATGTATATTTTGTGTTGATGTACGCGAAAGCTACTCCTTGCGTAACTGGAAGTGTAGAGCTGCAATTGTGGTGCCCTTTACAGGTTGTAGTGTAGTTGATGACGTCACAGGCCGAAACCTGGTCACCTAGAAGCTGTATTGGCGCAATGCACGGCACTTTGTCTAGTCATCGCAAAATTGGTACGCAACCCGTTTTTGGTGTGCTTTGGGCCTGAAAGGGTATGATTAGCCTGAGTTGGAAAGGATCGAAGCAGGGGAAAACACGGGATGAGGCCAGATGTGGTGGGGCTTGGAGATCATGATCGCTCATCGGATCTGTCAGATCCACACGTTCACCTAGACAACGCGGGAGGTAGACGTCAAGAAGCAGTGCTGAAGCGACTAGAGAGACACGTTCAACACTTCATTGTTAGTGTTTAGCGTCCGTTTTTGGAGCCGCAACGGTGTTGATATGTACAATTCCAATCTAGCGGCCCGCAGCTTCTGATCGCCACTGATGCATGTGGCTTGCCGTCGCTAGCGTGTGCATGACGTAAAGGGCAATTGCGGGCCTACGCACCTTTCTTGCTCTATGGAGGGCCTCCGTTCTAAGGTTACCCTCCCCTCTCAACCCTTGAATCTCTATACCCCTAATACATGTGCATACCTGACCCCTCATACTGCACGTCAACATGTCGACTGGAGGTGTGGTCTACAAAGACCTACTGCCTATCCCGGATACGGATCCTACAGAACATGAAGGGAAGTCTACCACGCTACGGGATGCGCCTACAGAGAGCCATGCGCTAGCTCTAGCAGCCGCTAAGTCAGCGCCTCCAGAAGAGAAAGGTGCAGCACAAATAGCCCATGGAGATGAGGTGGTGGATCTTGGATGGAATGAACCGAAAGAACTCGTCGCGAAGCCACTCGTTGGAGGTCTGGGTAACGAGGACTTGTGGCTGTTGATTCGACGTTTCAACAAGGTGAGAGCAAGATACCAATTTGACAGGAAAATTACTCACTGTCGCCAGCAAATGTACCATGTCAAGGAGATTCCAACAGCGCCTCCAGGAGGCTTGGACATGAACATTGCCGACGAGGAGGAGTTCTCACCAGACAAGCTTCGTGCCAACATTGAACGCTTGTACATGACCATAGTAAGTGCCTTAATAGTAAGCTACGATAGCGCTTGACCTAATCACGCATAGGGAATTGGTCTAATGGGATTCGGCAAGCACATCGTGCGTCTTCGCTCGTGGAGGGAAACACGCCGTACTGCATGGTTCTGCTCCGCATA
>JAESFQ010000867.1_pt1 | contig 11104 bp, 10 predicted proteins | sample 9269431 | NCBI WGS metagenome assembly JAESFQ01 (sample SAMN14502588, study PRJNA617103) | algae metagenome | isolation source: Plectolyngbya sp. WJT66-NPBG17 and co-occurring heterotrophs from well... | place: USA: Mojave Desert, Joshua Tree National Park, California | collected 2006-08-06 | reverse complement strand
AGAAACCAGTGCCACCTTCTGCACGAGGACATGTAATCGCACAGAGTCCCCTGCAGTTCCTCCCAGCACATGCAATCTTTGTGAATACGGCAAGGCGCGTCTGGCTCGCTAAGAGAAGCTACATCCTGCCGCCCTAATATTGCGCAGACCCCAGGGCCTCGTCTCCCTCCGTCACCTTACCTCCACTCTATCTGCACGCTCCAAAGAGGTTCCGCCAACACACCTCTTTTCTCTTCTCCCACGCGTCCCCCAACCCTCCTCTCCGCTCTCTCCCACCTACCCTTGCTCCCTCCTCCTCTTACCTACCCGTGAGCTATCCCGCACCGACCACCTCTCCCCGCCACTTCCGTAATCGCCAGTGAGTAGTTTCCATGCACACTCCCAAACACAAACCCTTGACACAACTACTGACACTCATCACGACAGCCTGGAGACCTTCGACACGTCCTCCTCGTCTCCTCCACCCCCGCACATCTACCTCTCATCTTCCTCTCCGCGACTCAGCCTCCTCTCTTGTAGGTATCGCGATATTGCGCGTGTCGCAAAACTACGTCACTAACCGCAGCTGCAGCCCTTCCCTCGGCCATCCCCATAACATGTCCTCAGAAGAGCCCCAACCCGGTCCCGGTCAGGACGCCAGCCGCGTCGCCGACCAGCTGGACCGCCTTAACATGGACGGTGAGGGCGAAGTAGCCCCGCGCACCGAAGAGGAATACGCCGAGTCGCAGCTCACCCTCCGAGCCATTGTTTCGTCCAAGGAGGCCGGAGTCATTATAGGCAAGGCGGGCAAGAATGTCGCTGACCTGCGCGACGAGACTGGCGTGCGCGCCGGTGTCAGCAAGGTCGTCCAAGGCGTTCACGACCGTGTCCTCTCCGTCACGGGCAGCCTCTCTGGTATCTCAAAGGCGTATGGCCTGGTCGCCAAAGGTCTCCTCGAAGGCGCCCCAGCCATGGGCATGGGCGGCGTTGTCCGCACCGACGGCACTCATCGTACGTACAACTACGACACCACAGCGCTCTTCCAGCGACAGGGCTGCGTATGGGGGCTGGTACCAAGCTAACTTTTGTAGCCATCCGCCTGCTCATCTCGCACAACCAAATGGGCACCATCATTGGCCGCCAGGGTCTAAAGATCAAGCAGATTCAAGATGCCTCCGGCGTTCGCATGGTTGCACAGAAGGAGATGCTCCCCCAGTCGACCGAGCGCATCGTCGAAGTCCAAGGCTCGCCCGGCGGTATCGAAAAGGCCATCTGGGAGATTGGCAAGTGCCTAATCGACGACCACGAGCGCGGATACGGCACTGTCCTCTACAACCCCGCCGTCAGGGTTCAGCCCGGTGCTGGCCCTGTCCCTCTGTCCAACGGCGGTGGTGCATCCACTGGTGGTATGGGCGGACGCTCGTACAACCGCACTGGTCACGGCGCTGACTTTAGTGACTCGCCCCCTGCCTTTTCCCGACGATCTGGCTCCGATGCCGCCAGCAGGCCCCCGCCCCCAACGCATACCGAAGACGGCGAGGAGATGCAGACGCAGAACATCAGCATTCCATCCGACATGGTTGGCTGTATCATTGGACGCGGCGGTAGCAAGATCAGCGAGATCCGCAAGACGTCCAACGCCCGTATCTCCATCGCCAAGGCACCTCATGATGACACGGGCGAGCGCATGTTCACCATCACTGGTAGTGCCAGTGCTAATGAGAAGGCGCTCTACCTCCTTTATGAGAACTTGGAAGCTGAGAAGATGCGCCGCAGCCAGGCCCAGGAGTAGGCGGCTCTCTAGCGCATCTGCTGCCCGACGTCGGCGCCGTTGGATGTTGGCAACCTTCCTGGAAGGCGCATGATGGCTCGAGGCCATTCTGGCTTCGCTATCCGTGGCTAGCTCTTCACATGCGTCGCCATCTGCATTTATGTCTCTAGAAATGGAGGCTACGAAAACCGACAACAAAAGCATGGAATTGCTTAGTTTCTTAGTTGCTGTTACTGATGGATACCACGGATTGTCTGGAGCATTGTTTACTTTTCTTTCTATTGTCGAGAGAGATCCGAGTGCACGCTGAGCGGCTCACGAATGTCATGACGTTATGGCCTTTGATATCCGGATAGTGCATCTGCTCATGGGTAGCAGCTCTGACATCCATCTTTGGGTTTTCTTGGCGGAAGAAGAGGTGGGGAAGAAGTGAGATGCTTCTCACCATGTCCCGATCTCTACTACGACAGTCCGATGTACCTTCCTAATCACTCCCTCACTCCTTACCCGAAAACCTTCCCTCTCCCTTGCTCTCCTACCGACACACCGATATAACCAAACAACATCTATTATGAATATACCGAATTCTATGATTTCCGTGTGCTAGATGCAAAGCGTGATGTGATACTTGCGAGCGTTTAGTGATGGTGCCCAAGGGAAATAAGGTCAGCAACACGAGGCTGTTCCGAACTGTTGGTCCCTCGCAACCGGGAAGACGTCATTGGTGGCACGCTCGGACGTTGCCCAAGTGAGCACCTCAAGACCACGTCTACCCTGCGCCGAGGCAGTTGGACACACAGCACTCAAAAGTTCAAGGAACAAATTGCGTTAACCGAGTATATGAAAAAAGGAATGAGATTCGAAGATGATGACTGCACGCGCGGTAGGCTCGCCTGCGGTGAGGTTCGGCGGGCAAGGCTTGTGTGCCTCGTGTGGCTCGCTAATCCTTCCAGGATCGCCCAGACCTAGACGCGGGCAGGCGGTAGACTAGGGCAAGACAGATGTGGCACCCCGACTGATTTCCGAAGGCTGGGATGGCAGCTGTTTCTTTTCAGGAGCTATGCTCTTCTAGGAAGGGGTGCATGATGGTTAAAGATGATTTCTTGACCGCATGTTCCCTTCCTGCTTCGCTTCTGCTCCTCCACTGTATCCCCTCCTCCCTCGACGACACTATTACCAGACGGCACCGTACGGATTCACGATTTGAAGACTACAAGACTTGACACGGCCCGCACATCACACAGCACTTTGAACTGAGTACCACGACTACCATGGCGCCCATACAGACGCAGACAATGACACCTCATGCGTTCAACAATCCAGTCACTGTCATACGAGCCTCTGGACGCATATCGAAGCCACCAGCGCGATCAACACGCACACAAACCAAAGCACTTCTCTCACACTCGCCACAAATACCCAGTGCGCACCCAGACATCGACATCAGCCTGCTCCGCAACAAGCTGCTTCTACAATGCAGACAATACATCCCATCGGAGCTTCTTCACGAAGCACTAGCAGACGGCATCTACTCACGTGCGACACACTGGATCACGCCCTCGTCTAACGCAGCCTCCAAGTTCGGCAAGCGGAAACGCTACTACGTGCTGCACAGCTCCAACTTTACCTTTCAGTCCATGGGCAGCGCGTGGGAAGCGCGTATTTTGTCTGGCGGCAGCCAACCCATGGATGCTGGCAACGGCGTAGTGATTTTCGTCAAAGAGCGGAAAGAATGGGACGCGTTCATGGCGGGGTACAGGAGGCAGGGAAAGCGGGCGGGGCAGTTGATGAGGCTCAAGCAAAAAGATACGGAGCGAGGGTGGAGAGATGCGTGGAAGAGGAAGTGCGGCATGGAGGAGGGTGGCGGCAAGGAAGTCAACGCGGGACCCATGTGGGTGCTGGTCAAGAGCGCTGTTGCGAAGATTGTCAGAGGTGAGGCGTGAGTCCTGCATTCTGCGCCCCGGAACAAAGTGGGGGCTGCATCTGCTGGCGTGGCGTTTGGCCTTTGCATCTTCTTTTTTAGCGAGCATATTTTCACGACCTTATGAACGGCTGGAGCGGTAAGCGCGGGGTCTCCTTTGATGCTTTCCCTAGCCAACATGTAGATATCTTGACCAGCAATGAATGGCAGGAACCAAACGAGGATTTATTTAGCAGTCCAGTCTCTCTCCGATCTCCCCCAGCATGTGTGTGTGCTCCTCCAGCGTACCAGTGCAGTGTCGCTCCACACGCTAGCGAGTGGGTGGCGCACCCCAGTCGAGCCGATCCCTGAGGCTCAAACACGGGCCGTGCGTCATCTAACTCCGCCTTAGCTCCGCCCACTTGATGCCACGGTTGATCTAATCTTTGGCCCAAGTGTAATTCAAGACAGGTGTACTCTCTTGCTTTCACCCACAGTCGCTCGAGGAGCCCGGTTTCCCTGACTCTTATAAGCGCACATCCCATTGCGCAGTCCACTCCTTTACCCATATCACCATCTGCCACAGCACGCGTGCGACGCGCCGCGCCTCCTCGAATCCATCTCGACGACTTCTGTAGCACGACACCCGCAATAGAGCAGACACGATGGCGGAAGCGGTTCGACGAAAGGTCAACGAGACCAATGGAAACGCGAATGGACATACCCATCACCACTTAGACGGCGCAGTACACTCGATCGAGCAGAAGCTGGAAGAGCAAGCAGAGCTCCATGCGCGGAACCCCCAGGAGCAAAAGGAAGCTGGCCTGTTCCAGTTAGTAGTCTGTGTCGCTGGTATATACGGTAGCTTGTAAGTCATACGGCGCACGAATGTTGGATTCAAGGACTATGGCTAATAGAGAGACAGCATGACATGGGCATGGATCCAAGAGCGCTTGACAACCACGACCCACGGCCCCAACAACGAGCGCTTCACATACTCCATCTTCCTCAACACCGTCCAATCCGCCTTTGCTGCCATAACCGGCCTCCTATACCTCAACCTCTCGGCGAAGAAAGACCCTAAGACGGGTGTGCGCAAGGTCCTCCCCATCTTCCCTTCCAAAGACATTCTCATGCCGCTCCTTGGAATCGCCGTCACCTCCTCGCTCGCCTCTCCTTTTGGATACGCAAGTCTAAAGCACATTGACTACGTCACTTTCATCCTTGCGAAGAGCTGCAAACTGCTTCCCGTCATGTTCCTCCACATCTCGCTGTTCCAGAAGCGATATCCAATGTACAAGTACGCCGTCATCAGTTTTGTCACCCTGGGTGTGGCCGTCTTCACGCTACACAGTCCGTCCACGGCGAAGAAAGCCGCGAAAAAGGGCGTCAACGCAGATGCCTCGCAAACCATCGGTCTCGTCTTACTCGGTGTTAATCTCCTTTTCGACGGCCTGACGAATACGGTTCAAGACCACATTTTTAGCAGCTTCAAGGGTTTCACCGGACCTCAGATGATGTGTGCGCAGAACATCATGTCAACGGCACTAACAGTATCGTACCTCCTTGTCACACCTCTCTTCGCCTCAACTCCCCTCGCCTCTTGGATTGGTCTTGACCCGCGTTCCTCGTCCGGTGAACTCTCCGACGCGCTCTCTTTCATCACCACATATCCTACTGTTGGCTGGGACGTCCTCATGTTCTCGGCCTGTGGCGCTATAGGCCAGGTGTTCATTTTCCACACTTTGGCCCACTTTAGCTCGTTGTTGCTTGTTACGGTGACGGTAACGAGGAAGATGCTCACAATGGTTTGGAGTGTGTGGTGGTTTGGTCATGAGATTACAGGCATGCAGTGGGTGGGTGTTGGGCTCGTATTTGGAGGAATTGGCGCTGAGGCAGCGGTGGGGAGGAGGGAGAAGGCGAAGAAGGCTGCCGCGAAGAAGCTGGAAGATGAGAAGAGGAAGATGTAGATGGCGTGGGCGTTTTGGTTTAGATGTTGGCAAGTAGAAGTTTGGCGCGTGTTCGTTTCGGTAGACCCCAGGCAGATAGACTATCCATCTAGAGTAGATATAGAACATGTCTTCTTGTCCAGCGAATCTGCTCTCTAATTGTGCTACGTCAAAAGGGCTCATACTACGCAAAAGCTCAGGTAGTAGCTTCACATCAACGAAGCAGTGTTTAGTCGCCAACTCTAACGTCAGCACAACAAAGCTGGACGGAAATAGTGGATTGAAAAGTTCCAGTGTAGGCTACAGAAAGAGTTAAAGAACAACTTTCATGATGAGAGTCATCTGGAGTGATTCAAGGTGATTTCGCATTAGTCAGCTGTAATGACAATGTTGCCGACATTTTTTTTGTAAAGATTGCTGCGACGCTTTCTTTAATAAGCATCTTCTGTGGGAAGAATCACGCGCACACTGCACCTTCGATATCGCCATCCCATCAGCGCAGGTGGGGTGATTGTTGTTGCCTTACTAACTCGAGGAGAGCCACTTGATTGGGTACAGTAATTCTCAGCACCACGCCGCGAAGCATGGCCCGAGCTTCTCTAGCCAAGGATGCGTCGCATTTACTCTTGTTTTGGAACCTGCTTTTGTCACTAGTACATGCTATACTAGACCTGGCCCACTTTTCTAACAACCGACACCTACACTTACCTACATATTATTCTCAATGAATACTTCCGACGCAATGGGATCGACACAACCACTCCTACCACAGTCGAACGATGCGGATGCGCCGCCGCCTGTCTATGGTGGGGAGTATACCGAGAGCTTAATAGAAAGGGCGAACGTCAGATACGCCAACTTCGTATTGGAAGTGACGGTGGCTAGCATGTGTGCACCCGTGTTCTTTATCACCGCCTTGATTACTACTATCGCGTTGAGTCTGAGTGTTTCAGACGATCAAGCAGTAAGTTCAGTGCTCTCCAAAGACGTCCAAACTGACCGCTGTCAACTAGCCCGTCGACCCACCCTTAAAGGCACCTCTACTGCTTCTCGTCTTCACGAGCGTCTTCCTCGTCATCTCCACTGTCTTCTGGATTGGCTACATTTTCCTCTCCGCACGTGACCGGCGCGTGACTGTTAATGAGCATCGACGCTGGGCTGAGATTGCGTGTTCCGTGGTGGGGAAAGTAGTATTTGCACTGCTCTACATCCGCAATCTATGGTGTTGTAATCGCTCTTGCACAGACTTTGAGATCGCGCCTTTGCTTGTGGCGCTCTCGATCGGGCAAGCTTGGTGGGACTTTGCGCTGGTTCTTAGGTATGGGCGGGTCATGATAGAAGCGTACCTCGACGATAAGGCTGGTTGGAAGCCTGTTGATGGAGAACCGCATCAGGATTTCGTGTAGCTGAGCGGTTATACGGGAGGGATAGGGACGTCGCACAGTGCGGCTGAGCCTGACCACCACGCCCCAATTACCCCACTTCCTCTTCTCAGGCTGCAACACTTCCTGTCCACTCTCTGTAAAACAGAACTATCAGCAGTAGCAGCACGAAATCAATAAAGAACAAATTCACAACATGTCCCGAGAACCCCTCCTTCCCTCCTACGGCGCAGCAACGCAGCACCGCCACTCCACCGAATATCATCCCGTACCAAAGCCCAACGATACCGCGCGCACACAAATGCACATCCTCTGCGCAATCCCTTTCGCCATCAGCGCCATCTTCGCAACTACCTGGGCATGTCAAAGCAGCACTACATATACAAGCCCCGTAAGCACGAATTACCAACCCTATCGTCCCTCTATTTTAACATCTCACGTAGCCTCACACCCCATCCCCAACCACCCCCGCACCTCTCCTCCCGTATTTTGCTTCCATTGCCCTCGTCATATCGACGTGTTTCTGGCTCGCATATCTCATCTTCATCGCAAATGATAGATATGGCGGGTCTGTGCTGAAGCGGAGAATCACCATTGGCATTGCTGTTGGTGGGAAGGTGGTGCTTGGTGTGGCGCATGTGGCGGTTTGGCAGGCATACAAGGTTTGGTACGAAGGGCTTGAGACTCCGAATTGGGGGTTTGTGTATATGGCGGCGCAGGCGTGGTTTGATGTTGTGTTTTTTGCTGTGAATGGGTGAGTGGTGTAAGGGGTGGGTAGTAGGATCTTAAGGGTTTGGGGCATTTTTAAGTACGTTACCTATTGGTGGTCAGATCTCTTAACTACTCTAGTAATTAGCCCAACTAGATGTCTACTGTGTTCACTTGTGTATATCGGTAGCTAAATACCTTCGTTAGCAATCAATGCAATTCCTCATGACTCTCCTGCGACCGGGCGCGACAGCGGTAGCACGGATCTGAGTTTCTGCCGTCGGTCTGGGGTTGCGCACTGACTCCCACCGCATTAATTTTATGGCTTAAGCCTTTTTTTTCAGCCGTAATGGTGGTTCTTGGATCCATACCAATGGTAGATAGGGTATGAGGATGGCGTAATTAGTCTCAAACGGGTCCGAAGTCATTGGTGCCCTTAACTAACCCCTCTTCTGTCGGGGTTGGCGCAATGCACTGTGCATGGAATTTCGTTCAGCAACGAGCATTGAATTACTCGTGTGACAGATGGAAACTCCATTCCCATCTCATGCCTCCTTTAGGCATTTAGGAATCGTCTTGTTTCTATCTCGAAACAGTCTGCATCCTCTATCCGAGCAATTACCCCTTCTTCATCACTAAGATAATCCCCTATCCCACAAAGTACACTTTCTCTCTATTTCTGCGGTCATCCTGACCAAGAAATCATCATGCCTAACACCGATGGTGGGTATGGAAAGGATCCTCTTGTTCCTTTCCATATATCTATCATAATCGCAACCTTCATTGGCATCTCGTTCTATAACGTTATCGAACTCACCATCATTATCCTCAACACCTTCAAGAGCCGTCGCTGCCTCTACTTCTGGAGCTTCATTATCGCAACATGGGGTATATCGCTATGGTCATTGGGCTTCCTTATCAAGGACTTCAGGCTTGGAAGCGGAACTTTGCTTTACTCGATCTTCATCTCTACCGGTTGGTGCGCCATGGTCACGGGACAATCCTGCGTATTATACTCGAGGCTGCATATCGTTCTCTCTAATCGGACCTACCTACGACTCGTACTGGCCATGATCGTTTTCAACGCAGTAGTCCTGCATGTCCCCACCATTGTGATGGGGTTCGGAGCTCAGTCGAACAACCCAGGTGTATGGCTTAAGCTGTACCCCGTCTACGAGAAAGTCAACGTGACAATCTTCTTCTTGCAAGAAGTAGTCATCTCCACCCTCTACATCATCTATACGGCCAAGTACTTCGGGGAGGATAGAAGAGTCTTGGGCAAAACGACAGGGAAGATAAGGCTTCACCTCATCTTGGTCAATGCTTTGGTCATTGCCCTTGACATCACGATTCTAGGACTCGAGTACGCAGGACATTACGACATACAAACGGCGTACAAGGGGATGGTATACAGCATAAAACTGAAACTCGAGTTCAGCATCCTGAATGACTTGACAGACATCGCGATGTCCGGGCAATCGAGTTCTGGCTATGTCCATTACGGCAGTAGGCCTCGTGATGGTGCTGTGGCAGCCGATATCCAGCTGGCCACGTACATGTCCAACAGCAGACAGGAGCGGACACAGCCAGCATCGAAGAACGACGATAAGAATGAGTCAGAAGGAAATACAGACGCAGTTCTAACGGGTGGCCGAATTACAAGGGATGACACTTTTGTGGTAGAATATACCCACCAAAACGACAAAAACAGTGATGGTTACAGTTTTAGGGTGTTTCCTGCATCGGATTTGGCTGTCAATGGTTCTTCTCAGACCAAACTCTCCACGTCATCCGATGCCCCTTTCGCCCATAATGGATTTTGAGTATCGGGTGCAGCCAGTTATCATACTTTGAAAGATCGTCGCACTTCTCAATTCCTGTTAGAGGTTTGGCGTCAAGGGGCTCGGGGAGAGTCGTCTTGCGAGTTTTCTCTTCGGCTTCTTCGCGCCCACATTATTCTTCCCTAGGGTGCTGAGCTTTGAGAAACAGTTTTTGTAACCAGGCGACTGTTTAGCCAAGTCTTAGGGATAACATATTCGGTAGCGTTCATTGACAGTGGCCAACTTTGCATATGTCCTGTGCTATGAGCCGACAGTCGTGCTTGTCAAAATCAGATTTACATCTGGTGATATAGCTAGCGGCGTGGTACGAGCGCGTCGCCGGATCCACGGTGCCCCCATCTAGAGACGCAAAAATGCTAACAAAGCTTCCTTTCTGGGTTGCAGTCCAAATAGCAGAAAATCGAAACTTGAAAGCCAGAAAACCGATATTAGAAACCGACTGGTTTAGGGATAGCAGCCTAGGGTCTGAAAACGGGTACTTTAATTCGAAATCCAGCGCAGCAAGGCAGCTTCACAGTCTGCACACAGAAGCTTGCAAACCCGGTTTGCGCCTTTTCCCTATGCACACGGCAGATACGACTATAGCTTTCTAAAGACTTTATTGTATATCTTACTATGCATAATATAGTGAACCACCGTTAGAAGTCCTGCTAGTCTAGTCATATAAGGTAAGATATGTAATAAAGTCCCTAGAAAGCTCTAATGGCATCTACCGTGTCCGATGAAGCTCAGCTGACGGAGGCATGACATGTGCGCTGGGTTTCAAAGACATTCGCTGCAGGGGCCTGTTCGGCTTGATAATTAAACTTAGCGAGGAACGTCAACTCCATTATTAACGGGCGCTACGAGTAGGGTTCAATCACCGCTTCCCCAGCTGACGGTACGCAAGCGATCACTATTCGCCCATTGCAGGAAGCTATCATCCTTGGGGAAGGGCGCGATGCACCCGTGGACTAGCCCAGAGCACTGGCGCAAGCCAGGCTACATGCGCCAACGCAACGCTCAGACCGCCTTGAGAACCATGTATGAGATGTCCGGGTCGTGAGGAATTGATCATTGCAATTGTAGCACGATGTCGACCCATCTCCCCGTGTACGAATTCGAAGCGGTGCACATCTCGCTCGTTCTTCGCATGAACTCTCCTCGCTCTTTGTGTGGCACGTGCTAGGCGGATGTCTGCAGCTAGCAATCGCTTGTCCCTAGTCCCTTAAACTTATAGGAAACAGGAATCAATCTCAAGCGAGTGGCTGGGTTTCCTGGAAGAGCTGTGCCATAGCATAGTTCGGCACCCTCTGGAGTCGCTTCACTCAGATGTACACCACGACTCACGTACAACCGTTCAACATTTAGGCGGCTGCCAAATGCTAACGTCGGGAACGCCACATCAGCACCCAGCCAGTTGGATACTTGGCTATTACTAGGAACGGCTCGCTTTTGGGCTCGGTCAAGCGAGAAGGATCTCTGCGAGGCATGTGTTCCTTGTCTTCTGGCCTGCGATCTCCCTATTACGTTCTCTACAACGCAGTAAAAACGGATGTGCTGAAGTAGACTCCAGGAAATATGGTCGCATTTGG
>JAESFQ010000866.1_pt1 | contig 11105 bp, 11 predicted proteins | sample 9269431 | NCBI WGS metagenome assembly JAESFQ01 (sample SAMN14502588, study PRJNA617103) | algae metagenome | isolation source: Plectolyngbya sp. WJT66-NPBG17 and co-occurring heterotrophs from well... | place: USA: Mojave Desert, Joshua Tree National Park, California | collected 2006-08-06 | reverse complement strand
AGCCATATCTTAGCAGCATTAGCATCGGTACCGATTTGCTATGTGAACAAATGCTTACATTTGCCACTATCACAAAGACATCTTCAAGGCCCAACCAGCCTCTACTATGAATCGTGCTGGACATACGCCATGTCAGCAAGAGCGTTGAGGTGACTGTCAAGGTTATGGTAACCCATTGCAAGTCTCGTTGCTCTCCCGGGTACGCTTTGAAGATCATTGCAGATGATCATGTGGTACAAAACGACGATGCGAGTAGCCGAGGTAGGAAAAGTGATCTGTCGATCCAGAAACTGTACGAGAATACTTATAGAAGATCTTGACGTTGATTGAAGCAGAACATGCGCAAGCACACGAAACCAGCGCCCCGGAATATGGCTCCGTTCCATCGTTCGAGCATATCATCCTGTGTGCATTCATCTTATTTCACGAATCCTGCTCGGTGGTTTTCGAGGCTCACACCAAGGCCGTCAACCCGCGCCACAGGGTTGTTTGTATGAGTGAAGAGTGCATGGTCACCTCTTGACGCCAGATGCGAGACGTACAGCGCGGATGCGGGAATGGATGCATGAAGCGAAAGGAGCGTCGGAGATTGTGCCGTTTCTCAGACAGGGACGATTGCGGCTCGGCCTGCGGCACAATGTGCATTAGGTATGTATGTGGAAGGCCCTTCTTGTTCCCTCAAACTAGGTAAGGGCTTCGAAGAAAAAGAGGGCTGGACCCGGGCTATTCACTGGCTGCATTTCTTCGAGCGCGGTGTGCGCCAATTGCAGCGTGGTGGCCAGAGAGGAGTAGGGCGCGCAGGCCCATTATCCTGCTACCGAGATGCTGTTGGTCGCGTGGCAGACTAGTGGCGGCCTACCTACGGTCAAATTATTTCAGTCCTGATTGACAGGGAACCGAAAAGAAAAAGATTTCTTCGGCGAGACTCGAGTGACAGTCGCCGCAAGGGGTGGAATATTGCAGACCGAGATAAGGGTCTGAGCGGGCCGGCGCGGCGGGGAACCAAGCGAGGCGCTATTACGCCGACGCTAGGGCGAAGGAACGCAAGTTTTGTTCCGGGCCCGGTCGCTTAGAGTCTTTCAGAAGTATGCCGCCGCGCTAGCTCTGCGACCAGCTCATCTGCCGATAGTACAATGTTGCGACACACAGCGCGGCTATCCAGCTTGCGGAGGAGAAGACGAGGCAAGCTTTTGATGTTGACTTCTAACCTCGCTCAATTAAGGCGATGCTATGCGACGCAAAGTCTTCCTTGTGCTGTTCCTCCTCGTCCCTTACCCATGAAATCAGCCAAGGATTATCGGTCTCAGACTGGATACGGTGAAGGCGCGCAATATGCAGCTCGATCCTTCTCAACAGCAGCCGGAAAGTCACGCCATCTGGACTTCTTCAATGCGAAACAGCCTTGCGCTAAACAGATGCTCCCTGGTAGTCCATGCTCGAGTGCAAGGGTGCAAGGGTGCAGTGAGGTAGTATATGGCCCTGGGCGTAATTCATGTAGTCTCTCGTATATCTTGCAGTAGCGCTTGTCCTTGCATGCATTGTACCACAAGCTGATGATAAAGTTCGAACGGCTTTGCAGCAAATAACGAACCCCTCCTCCATTGTTACTCAAGGTTATCCATGATGGCAGACGTCAACTCTGTCGAGAAGGGAGCTCACGTCCACGACGTGCCAGTCTCTTCAGCGGCATCAACAACAGAGTATGGCTTCGATCGCGCTGCAGAGAAGCGACTTGTTCGCAAGCTCGACTTTCGAATCTTACCGGTGCTATGGATCCTGTATCTGGTAAACTTCATTGACAGGTAAAACGTTTCCTTCCTCACCTCAACGCTAGGCTAACTTGCTCCCAAAGAGCCAACATCGGAAACGCAAAGATCCAGGGCATGGAGAAGGAGCTGAATCTCATCGGTCAGCGATTCAACATTGCTGTTTGGGTCTTCAACCTCGGTTACCTCGTCGCTGGTATTCCATTGCAGATCGTCTTCAAGAAGTACGGGCCGAAGAGTCTTTGCGTCATGATGTTCTGCTGGGGAATTACCGTTATAGGATGCGGACTCGTAAAGCGATGGGAGGAGCTCGTCGTTTGCCGTCTGCTGGAAGGTATCGCAGAATCCGCCTACATATCGGGAGCGGCCTATCTGATCGGTGCATACTACTCCAAGCGTGAGTATCTGACTCGCTACGTCTTTTTCTGCACCGCAGGTATCGTAGCCGGCGCGATCAATGGTTTCGTCTCATCGCTCATTGCTAGGATGGACGGTACCGCCGGATATGGAGCATGGAGGTGGTAAGTCGGCCCCAGAGTCCGATAAACAGGCACTTACTAACGCATACCAGGATCTTCATCATTGAGGGTTGCGCAACCATTATCGTCAGCATCGTCTGCTGGCCCTTTGTTCCCCCATTTCCCGAGCAATGCAAGTTCTTGTCTCCGGAAGACAAGGCTCTCATGCTCGCCCGTATCCAGGCAGATGGCGGCCATGTTACCGACGATGAAATATCATTCAAGAAGGCGTTGCACTTTCTCAAAGATTGGAAGATCTGGGCCGGGTAAGTTGCGTGTCCACCTTTTCGCATATTGCACGACTAACGACGACTGACCAGCGTTGCGATGAACCTCGGCGTTACCGAGAACGCAAACTCACTCGCAAACTTCCAACCGACGATTCTCAAAGGCCTTGGCTATACGGCGACACAAGCACAGGTCCACACAATACCGGTGTACCTTGTTGGCGCTGCCTTCTCTGTCATCTTTGCCTACATGAGCGAGTGGTTGCAACGTCGATATCTCTTCTACGTTTTTGGTTGGTCAGTCCTCGCAACCGGTCTCATCGTAGAGATCGCGTACCCATCCGACCCTCGAGTGCGATACATGGGCATGTTCTTCATTGCATGTGGCTGCTATCTTGCCATGCCAATCTCCATCATTTGGGTTTCGATGAATTGCGGATCGGGATACAAGCGCGCTGTAGCTATTGCTGCCATCATCAACTTCGGTACCGCTGGAGCTTTCGTCAGCTCAAATGTCTTCTTGTTCAAGGAGGCACCTAGGTTCCGTACCGGATTCAGCACGGGTCTTGGTTTGGCTTGCATGGGTGTTATGGCTGCGACCATTACTTGGTTTGGATGTAAGAGGGAGAACAAGAAGCGCGACGAGGCGAGGATGCAAATGCCAGAGGTTCTTGACCCAAGCCTGAAGGAGTTGGGCGATGAACATCCTGACTTTCGATTCGCGTTGTAGATTTATAGTCCGAGTATAGTCGCTTAAGAGAGTTGAGGTTGCGCCGTGCGACGGTTTGATAGAATGAAAATTGTGTGCATCCATTGTAAAATACTGGTCAGTCAAAGGCGACTCGTCCGAACCTTGTCCATTCTCATATACCTATACATCGAACTCACATCCACCCTGAGGTAACATACGAGCCGGTGTGAGTAGAGCAATAATTTTGGTAATGACGCGTATCCTGTGCACGGTCACAGCATCGCTGCGCAGTCACGGCACTACGCAAAACATAAGGGTAACGGCGGGAGGTGGTGGGCCAACTGCGCCGCGACTTGTGCTATCCAAGTGCACTACAAGGGTGGTTGGTTGCAGTGTGAGGCTACACTGTCCGATATCTGGGCTCATGCTAGGGAAGTGTTCGGGGGATGTCATGGGGAATTTGGGACGGTGGGTGGTTATGTGCCGTTTGGCGTGCCTAGTTGTCCTGCGACCATTGACATCGTGCCAACAAATCAGGGCAAGGATAATTTGGATCCGATGTAGAGGTCGAGTGTGGCATTGGGATGGAAGTAGAGGTGGATGCGAGGACGAATTTGGAGTGCTGTATTTTTGATGGATTGCAACGAATACGATAGGCATATGTATACATTGGCTTGTCTCTTGTCAGTTTAATTCCGGAAGACTCTGCAAAGAAGTTCATGATAAGTGTCTACCGAGTATACGCTGAGAGAAGGGCCTTCGTATTGTAGCATAGGGCTGGTGTTTGCGTTATGAAGCGTGATGCGTGATGCGTGTGGCCCCACATCGGAGCGGTTGACGCGCTCCCTCGCTCAACAGGGTTAGGGCCTCGTGAGCCGCTGATGGCAGCGCCACCTTGCAACCTCTTGACACCTTCAACCTCTCCCTGCGACGCGACTACAGCTTACGCGCGCCCTCGATCATCACTTGCCAACATGTGAATTCGTTAACGCATGAACCTCGACGTATATCGACGGAAGATCACGCTGTCATCCGGGAAACAATAGCCCCTCCAACGACCAAATGCGCGTTCGCGGCGTTCGTACGTCGTGTGATAGCACAGCAACGAATCAGAAGCACCAGAAATACGCGACCTGTGCCATGCAAGCCGATAGTGGTAAGCAGTGGCGCGTATAAGGCAATGACCTCCGCTCTCTACCACGCGGACCTTGAGCTTCTGCTTCTCGCGTGGCGACACGAACCTCCGCGGCCTGTCAACATGTTTATTGGTCGCCTTGCTGCATGTAGACATATTCAAGTAGGCGCTTCATCGGTTGGGTAGGTCCGCATGCCCTGCGTGTTTGCGTATTACCCTCGACGACCATGATCACCACTCCTCGCACTTGTGAGACGCGTTGTAGAAGTTGCTGCAGCTGCTCGTCTTCGTTTGATTATTTAGACTCAGGCCCTACACCTCGAGGCTCCCTATATCTGCATCACCAAGCAGTGCCGTACCCGATTGGATGATCAGGTTGTCGCGATGACCGATTCGCCTTCAGCCGCTACACCCCCAACCTACGTCAACCATCCACTATGGTCGCGCTTCTTGCGATGGTGCACTATTCGGCCAAAAACCAGAGGCCTCACTCGTACCAACAGTCTTGTAGCCGCCGCGTACAACTCGGGCGAGGAGGAGAGGCTGAGTTCACTTCCTGAGCATGAGTACACACTACTCCCTGATCCACTCAGTTTCATCAGACTCGCTACCATCTTACCTGGAGAGTTCGATGATGAGATCAGGATAAGGCTTGACCACCATGTTTTGAAGCCTCCGTCCAGAGCCAAACCACCGCGACTGACTTTGGCTGAGATCAGGCGGAATATGCCAGAGGGCTGGGAAGCTTTCCAGACGGTACGTCGCGACAGACACCCAGCTTTGCATCCTGGTAACAATTGCCCTGGTTAAATACATGAGCACATGTTGTCAAGACTGCGAAGACCATTGCGGCTCGCTTGGACGCCCGTGCTATTGAATCCCTAACGTGGCTGGCAGATTACCGAACACAAGTACTTCTTCCGAAACGCAAAGACGGGCGACATTCAATGGAACCACCCAGATCCCAACTGCCATATCGAGCAATACAAATCGATACCGGAGAGTGACGGAGTAGTACCAAAGTATGAAACGGTATCTTATGTGGTATGACACCCCTGAATACAGTTTCCGATAAAGATATCTGGACTGACACTTCATACTGTAGTGGGGAGATTCGACCAAGTCCGAAATCATCGTCGTCGATGGCCCAGGTGGTCCCACGAAACTGTACGTTACGAAGAGCTTGACTGCGGTGGTCAGGTTCCTACGATACCCTGGCCAGACACGGACACTATGGATCGATGCCATCTACCTAAACCAGGATGACTATGAGGAGTTGAACAAACAGGTGCCGCGAATGCACGATATTTACAAATTGGCTTGGATGAGCACGCTTTGGTTGGGAACGGAAGATGCCAGCAGCACCTTGGCTCTGCGCACTCTCCGATATCTGGGCAATCAGATTGTCGCCGAAGCGGATACTGGACTGCTATTCACTGCGCCAGGGGCGGAAGAGAAGGTATGGTATGACCCCAACTTTGAGCTGCCCTACGCAGAGGAGACGTGGGATAGCATCCAGACACTCCTTCAGCGTCCATGGTTCCACCGTTTATGGGTCGTGCAAGAGATCCGCCCTAGTGCAGTGGTGCAATGCGGATATGAGAGAGTCCAGGTTGCTCCCTTCACCGAAGCGGTCTATTGCCTATACTCAAAAACAACCGTGCCGGATGGGCTTCGAGAAAGATTGGAGCAAGCTACTGGTACTATGGCTCGACTTCCAGCTCTATGCTTCACGAGGTTACTCTATCGTGCGGCCACGTTCAAAGCTTGCACCGACCCCCGAGACAAGATCTATGGCTTGCTGGGTCTCGCTCCACACAAATTCGCTGCCAGCGTCAAAGTCGAGTATGACGAGACGAATACGGGCGCTGACGTGTACGCAATGACGGTGCTGAATCATGCAGAGATTTCTCAACGATTGGAGCACTTCCACAACTGTACCTCTGAGGGGGAAGTGACTGCCGATGCGCCAACATGGGTACCCGACTGGTCGTCTGAAATCCCTGGTGAGACTTGTATACCGGCGCAGTTCGCCGCTGCAACCTCGAGGGCTCACCTCATCGTCACTCATGCGGAGCGCACACAACCAGGTAACAAACCCAGACCAGACATCCTACGAGTACGTGGATTGTATTGCGCAGAAGTCAATCATGTAACTGAAAAGCTCCCGCCGTGGCTCGATAGGCGGGATGCGATCCGTCGCGTAAGGCAATGGCAGCCAAATGACCTGGACACTGTCTACGGCCCCACCAACGAGCCAATGAGGAAAGCGTTTGCCCTTACATTAAACTGCAACATCACTAAAGAGCGAGAACCGGACTGGATACTTAGCTCGACGACCACGTGGGTCGATCAGGATTTTGGTGATCAAGCACTCTTCGGCAATAGCCCTTCGAAATCTCCATCATCGAACATCAGAAACGATGTCGGAGACGCTCTTCAGTGCTGTGCCGATCGCCTCTTCTTCCGTACGAAGGAAGGATACATTGGCCTTGGTCCTTCAGGGACCCAACCTGAAGACATCATTGCAATCTTCCTCGGCTGCTCCACGCCTTTGGCTTTGCGACCTAACCCCCGCGGTCCTGAGCACTACACTATCGTTGGCGAGTGCTTCGTGTACGGAGTGCAAGACGGAAACATGCTTCTCGGCCCGTTACCTCAGCCGTGGATCGGCATGGCCGCCTGGTCTGAAGGCGGTCGACGCGTGTTAAGATTTTTGAACACTGACACGCAAAAAGCCAGCGTTGAGGACCCAAGGCTGTCTAGTGATGATTTGGATGGATGGGAAAGGACGAGCAAGTTGGTGGATGGCGACGACCCGACAAACTATGACTTCTTCCGGCATAAAGAGACGGGGGAGTTGATCAATTACGATCCCAGGCTTGAACCAGAAAAGTTGGAGAAGAAGGGCGTGAAGTTGGAGTGGTTTTCGTTAGTATGAGTAGGAGTGTTGTAGAGATCGCCATCGAAGGCCAGAGCATCTGCCTTGTTTTCTCATAGTCAGCAGAGTTTGCATATTAGTAATGGTATTTCTCTAGGGCTTGCATCATTCACTATACAAGCTCCGATGAGGTGGCTCTCCACTAACCCTCAGCGTAGTTGCCAGCCTCCGCAAACTCCGAGCTGCCCTTCACATCCTTCTCCTACAACTTGTAGTCCTTAGTCGGGCAGCGAGATTTGACTATCCCACTATCTTCGGGGATATTCTCCTCGACTTCTCGGTCAAAATGTTTCTGATTGACGGACATGACCCTCGCACCACAGCATCCACTCTCTCATCTTCTAGTATGCTCGTAGCCGATAACGTACGTCTTGCCAGCATCGTCTTAGGCCTCATGGGCTTCCTTGCCACCTGTGCCATCGCCATTCTCACCGCCAACACCAGCGACATCACAAAGCTCATGCCAATTCTCGAGCGATGTGAAGCTCTTACGCTAAATCAGGAGCAAGAAGCCCAAAAGGCAGTTTACATGGCGACAAACATTATCAGGTAGTCCGATGCGGAGAAGCGGGAGGCTTACGAGGCTATCTATCGTCCCACGAACACCATCCGCAAGTCGGACGAGCTTTGGTGTAGTGAAGTTTCATGTACTCATCTCATCGGTCGACCGGATCAGCATCGAGACATGACTTGGAAGTTGTAGCATAGAATGAACGCACTTTTGCGGATCTACATATTATGAGTCCATGTCTTCTTCAATTATCCTGCAATCGCAAAATCTTGTGATCAAAATGCTCCATGCCGCTTACCGTGCTTGCGCTAGTATGTCGCAGGCAAGATGCTCAACCGCCCACCATCGGTGAGCAGAACGTTACCGTTGATGTAAGCTCCAGCCCTACTAGTGAGGAAGAGTATCGCCCCTGCCATGTCCTTGATGTTACCAGCTCTTTGTTCGGGTATAAAGTCTCTCGGCCACGTCTCCTGGGTGAGCATACCCTCCGTCATCTCACTGGGATATACTATTGCGACCTAGTGAGCGGAGAGATTTCATGATAGCGAGAGGAAGTTTCGACTTACAGCCAGGCGCAAGGATATTTGAGCGGATATCGTACGGCACCAGTGTCGTCGCCAATGCCTTCATGATGTGCACTGCCGCCGATTTGGAGCCGGCGTAGGCGTAGCCAGCCATCGGCACACGGTTAAAAGCACCAGCACTGCTGATACATATTACTTGACTTTTCTGTTCAATGTTGCCGGCTTTGTTGCCCTTGTCAAGCAGCTCGAGGAAAGCGACCACCGTGAAGAAAGCAGCAGTAGTATTTAGTGCGAAGGTTTGCGTGAAGTCGTCCATACTCCAGTTCCACAAATGGTCGCGAAATTCTGTAAGGGACGCGCCTTTCTCCAGGCCCTTGAGGGTTGGGCCAGTAATACCGGAGTTGGCGACAACGAGATTGACGTAACCAGATTTTGAAGCGATGTGGTCGACAGCTGCGGAGAGATCGGACTTTGATGTAACATCAGTCTTGAAATAGTGGATGTTTCCATGTTTCTAGACGTGTGAGAGTCAGCACAGTTTCGTATCTTACCTTGCGTTCTGGACAGTGCAAGCGTGACCAAGGCTGGGTGGACGTAAAATATAGACGATCGCACCATTCGCCTCGAGTGCTTGTGCTATCATCAACCCAATACCTGTTGTGGCATCAGCGAGCGCTCTTCAGGGCTTCTGAGATAGTCACCTGTTCCTCCGCCTGTGACGACCGCCACTAGCCCCTTCACGTTGAACAAAGTGCTGGGGTCTAGATCGGCCATATTGTCGAAGTTAAATAGCGCTACGGCGAACTCGAGCTACAAAAGCCTGGTGTAGCAGATGCTTGTAAAGCGGGATTGCGCAATGGCGAAGCTTCGCAGGCTGACAACAACGCGTTGATGATTCTGAGATGGAAATTGATGTAAGACTACGCCCGCCGTAGGGCCGAAAATACCCCGCCCTAACGTTGCTGAGGTTTGAGAAGACCTGACATTAGCCGCTGTCAATCGCTAGCTGTTGCTCAATACGTTCATCCAAGCCCAACACGCCACTTTTAAGCCCTTTTGATGTTGATCCAGCGGTCCCCTCGGAGGGTTTGAGTATTGAGAAATCGCCGGCTTGTGGAGTTTGAGGTCGGATCATTACAATATTCCTACCGCAATGTCATCCCACGATCAGTCTCGGTGAGCAAATCAGTCCACAAGATATACACGCAACAAATTGCCGTGGTTGCTGGTTTAGCATCGATGGGACGATTGCGCAATGGGGTGAATGGCTGGCATTTGCAATTCTTTAGTGCGTTGGCGATACGTCGTCACAGGATGGTATTGTAGTCACAGGATGCGGATCTCGCATGCAGATATGATAACAGAGTGTTCTCGTTCATTCGCATTGAAAGCTGGGTTAGAACGATGGAAAAGTGTGAGAACCTCGGGAGGCATCAGCGAACGCGCTAGTGCCGTGTGGGGTAATTAGCGGCATACCTCAATGGGCAAATGCGGGGGTAGTTGCCTAATCGGCCCAATGCAACACCGAGTTGTCCACGACACGGTGTAGTCGGCTTTCAAGAACACGTTTAACTCTTTACGCATCTGAAATCCAGTTTCATGTGAGCCAGCGACTACTTCATTCTCTCCTTTCCTGCGTCCGGTCCAAGTCAAGTTGCAAGATGGGTCCCGCACCAATCGAATGTCTCCCTGTCGAGCTACTCCAGCCCATCTTCATTGCAGCCGGCCACAATATTGCGCTGATTCAGGCGTCTTCTTTTATTGCTTCACAGCTTTCATCCGAATACATCTACCACTCAACATGCGACTACTACCTCACTGAAGTGCGAGGCAAACGCGCCGAGCAGTCCGCGGCCCAAACCTTCATCTTTGCCAGTAGATGGATGACCTGGAGTTTCTTCAAGTCCTGGGTTATGCGACAATTTGGACCAGCGGGATGTCTCTGTGGGCGGACGCCAGATGGAGGCTGCTTCGATGCGCAGTGGCCACCGAACTTCGAGGATGCTTCACAGATGGTATTCTCCCGGAGTCACTTACCTCGTCTTGCCTTTGTGAAGGGGCGCATTCCGAAGAAGCTACTGGCAAACCATTGGACTAAAGACAGGATCGAGTTCCTGCGCTTCTTACTCTGGATCACAGCCATGAGCGTTGATTGGGCAGATACCGAGACTGCGCAAGCGGCTATCACTGGCAGAAAGCAGGCCATGCTAGATCGAAGTCTTGAGGCAGTGGAGTTGTTCAACCACAATCGTCGTCTAGGTCGGCGCGCAGACCTGGAAATGGTACGATTTGCTGTTGTAGAAGCTGGCTGCGATCGCTCTATCGTATATGACACATTGCTGGCTGCAAACATGTGGCATGGACTGGAATGTGCGCGATATTCCGACGAACTGCATGAGTGGTGCGAATTTCGGATAGCAGAACAAGACCCGAAAGGTCGATGGCTGAGGAAGAAGCTTGAGGAATCGTTCATCTTAAGTTGCCAGAAGAAGACAAAAGAAGCACGCGATCAGGGACAGCTAGGGCTGATTCCTACCACCGACACTTATGATGGGGGCCCAGAGGACACACTTACAGTCAATGCACTCCAATGGAATAAGGTACGTTCACTTTTCTTCTTCGTGCCTTACCACATTCTCTTTCTCCATTCTCGATCGAAAGACTGTATGTTTGGTTGGGAGACCAATCGTCCTCCCAGATGCAGATTCTCTGTCAGCCAATCGTTTCAAACCGCATGCAACGAAAAGTCCAGATTGCGACCATGCAAAATCCATGAATCTTGCGCAAAGGGT
>JAESFQ010000865.1_pt1 | contig 11117 bp, 11 predicted proteins | sample 9269431 | NCBI WGS metagenome assembly JAESFQ01 (sample SAMN14502588, study PRJNA617103) | algae metagenome | isolation source: Plectolyngbya sp. WJT66-NPBG17 and co-occurring heterotrophs from well... | place: USA: Mojave Desert, Joshua Tree National Park, California | collected 2006-08-06 | reverse complement strand
TACAGCATCTGTCAATGTTGCTGTTTTCCTAGTATAGCTATTGATATTTTCATGGCGCTATAACATCAGCATTTCATCCTCTTTCAAAGCGTGATTGAATAGGCCTGCATCCTTCTAACGAATTATGCCAGTACGACATTGTTACAATGTGGTCCGTTTGAGGGTATCATCTCATATAGTCAACGTTTGCATTTCCGAAGTCGTGGTTCTTATTTCTGTGCGCTCCTTATATTTGCGATATTTCTCATCTGAGTTGACCTTTTTGTATCGGTGTAACATGCGCTTCGGAAGGCGTCAATGGTTCATTGCAATGAGTCATCGCAGGACCAGAAGGGAATTCCCAAAACCATTGCTCATGCGAGCTCGCGAAAGATTCGTCGTGCTAGCCGTTCTCTTAGACCCCGATTTACACATAAGGCACAGGACGTAGTCTCTCCTCATCAATTGGTTGGACGAACATCGTGGGCTTACAATGATCATTGTATTTACGCACTTAATGCGAATCGATTCACGATGCAACGATCGGCTCAAGACTAAGAAGACCTCTGTCGGCTCAATATTTCGCACGAGCGGGGAATTCACTTTGTAGAAACAAGAACGAACGAACGAACAAACCCCAGTTTCTTTTCAATAGAATCAAAACCAAAGGCGTTTACTTCCTAAGGCGATATCCAAACAGACATCCCGGTATGGCACTGCAAGCACTTAGCGAAGTTGAGTTAGCCTGTATTGAGGCGGCCGTAGTAGGACTACCAAATCATATAGCGAGTAGGGAAGGGCAAGAGTCTTCTAGAAACGATGATGAGGAACCCCTGCGCTACTTCGATGACGAAAATATCTTCACAGAGCGCGGCCGAGCATTCCTGGAAGGAGGCGAAAGAATTTTGAGATTGAAGCTCCAAATTTTACAACTCATCGCCGATTTGTTTCCCAATGGTGAGATTGAAGAATCCGCGATTGACAAACTTGGGGATGGTTCGTTTAATATAGTCGTGTCCATCACCCTAAAACCGAACGCCAAACGACGGGACTCAGGGTTCGCTTTCGGTGTCAAGGTCTCGAAATTCTTTGGGATACCTCCAAAATCTCGTGATTTTGCCTTGAGAATACCTCTCGATGGGGATGGTGAGACAACTGGTTCTACCTATCGCTACGTCCCTCGCGACATTGCCACGCAGTGCGTCGTCAGCTCGCGCCTAGCAATACCCATTCCTAAGATCGAAGAGTACGACATACATTCGAAAAACGCGCTGGGAAGGCCATATACTCTACAAAATCTAGTATCTGGTAGAAGTTTACATTGGATATGGCTGGAGCTAAGCTTACAACAGAAAATGTCGATCATAGAGCAGGTTACGGAGATGGTAGAGAAAATCACGGCCGTGACAACTGCAGCGGCTGGTTTGGTCTCCGTCAACAATCTAGCCTACGCAGATCCAACTATCGCCCTGAATCAATTTCCCGTCCCCACTCCTGAAGAAGCGAAGAGGCGGCCATCCTTTGCTCAGCCAAGCCAGAATGCAGCACCGCACCAGACACCCTGTGAGTATCTGGTGGACCATTGCGAGCGATGGCAAAAGTACGAAAAGGATATCGCACCATCTCATAACAAGAATCTATGGGGCGCACTGGTTGCCGTTACACACTCTCTCGATCGACGTGGATGGCTGGGGCAACATTTCCACCTTGTGCACGGCGATTTGTTTCCTCGCAACATCCTCGTTGAGATGGCCAGCTCAGCAACTGTGAAGATTACTGGTATCATAGACTGGGATATGGCTTGTTTCGCACCCAAGTTTGTGGCCCTTCGCGCTCCATTTTGGGCGTGGAAAGGGGGCTTTGTAGATGAGGCAGACGAAGATGTGGCCACATACGAGCCGCCTAAAGAAAACTATAAGGTACTCAAGCAAGCCTTTAGGCGTGCGGCTTCGGAAGAGTTCATCAGGTTTGGCCTGTCTCGCGAAGGCGCAATTGCAAGAAAGTTCTTCAAGGTCGTCTCTGGCGGTTTACTAAACACCAATCAGCATCACCTAGCGCTTGAGCTAGTGGAACAGTGGGACGCTTTGTACCCGGAGGACAGATTTGGGGATTTTGAAGTTGTCTAGATTTGCAAAACGTTGATTTGGATAAAGTAATAGATGCATTGCAAAACGCAAGGTTTCTCTTCCTGCACCTGCTGTCATGAATCATTCTTGGTAGAACTGCGGTAGAGCAATGATTCCAGTCACGGATGATTCCATAATTCGATCCAAGAGTCATCACCTCAGCGTGATATAGCAGCAGTGACCTCTCGGAGAGACCAAGAAATTGTTGTCCATTTCCATCATCTCATCATGCATGCAGTCGGCAATCCTAGCGCCGCGACAATGTCTGAAGAAGAGAGCAGTTGCTAGGCGAAGCTCCATGTATGCAAGATGAACGCCAAGACACGCTCGCGAGCCACCCCCGAATGGCATGTATGACGCTTTCTGGTGGGCTGACATTGCCGACTTGTTCAAGAACCGAAGACCATAGAATCGGAGTGGATCGGCAAAGGCTAAAGGGTCTCGATGGTTCGTGTAAGCCTGGGTACTGACTATGGCCCCGCCTGGGATATGATATCCGCAGATGATCGTGCCTTGTTCAGGGACTGTTCGAGGTAAGGCTCCAGGCGCAGCGCCATAAAGCCTCAGTGTTTCTTCAATGACGCTGTTCAGTAGAGGCGCAGTCTCAAGCTCTCCTTTTCCCAGCTCGTCGCTGAGTTCTGCAATTTCGTTCTCGAGCCGAGTCTGCAGATCCGGCTGTTTGAGGACCGCCCAGACGAGATAGGTCAACGTTACCGCGGTGGTGTCTGAACCTGCCACAATCAGGTTGCCCGCCTCCTCCCTAATATCCTTGTCTGTCAGTATGACCTTCTCCTTGTTCTCGCTGGCAGCTAGCATCTGACCAAAGAGGTTCATAGCATTGCCATTGCCGTTACGCATATTCTGAATCGCCCGTCCGCCGTGTTCGTTCACGACATCCTCAGCCGTTGTTATCAGCTTTATCCGTCTTATCGGGACGTAACGGAGGATGCCGTATAAGATAGGCAATTCGGCTCGTAATACTCCGCTAATCAGTGCAGCCTGGATGGAATCAATGTACGATGTTTGCTGATTTATGAATCAGCTAATTCTGATCGTCACAGTGAAGAAGCATGGATGATGTACTTTCCCTAGTTCAAGCATGTTGAAGCTTTCACCAAAGCTGAGGTGAGCAATGATGTCGGTCGTCATGAGTGTCCACCATTTGAGTATGTCGGCACCTTGTGATGAACCGGAAGCATCTCGCTGTATCCTTTGGACAGCTAGATTTACCTTCTGTCTAAGTTCCATATCCCAGTTGCTGTTCAAGCTGCTGTTGCTGAATGCTCGGGCAAACAGCTTTCTTCGTGCGGCGTGGGCATGGGGATCGCGCATAGCAAATATACCGGGCGTATTAGTCGGCATGAGACCCGTGTAGAAGTCCGACTTCAAGAAGCCAGAGCCAATTTTGTGTATTCGAGTTACACCGGCTATATCGGAGATGGCGGCCTCGTTCGGCGCGATGCGTACAATGCCGCCATAGCGCCGGTGAAGCCTGTCAACGTAGAAGATCCGTTTGCCTGAGAGTGTCTGGTAACGAAGAACAATGTTGGTGTACTTTGAGTACCAAGGCCCTGGTAGTTTTGACAGCGGAGATGTATAGCCCGCCCATACGAGCTTTACTTTATTAGCTTTGGGTGAATAGAGATCGATAGAAGTGCGATACCTTTAGGGTGTAGACCAGAACTACCACGACCGCGGCTACGATGCCTCGCTGGAGTGACAACGTTGACATGGCGGAACTGAGCTTGCACTTTTCTCCAGTACAGATCGTGGTCGAATAGATGACTGGTTCCCCGAGGGAATGCGCGTGGTGTTTACTTGAAGCTCTAACTTGAAACGTTCCTGCTATATATTGTATACACCTTCGGGATGTGGAGATGAGGAGAAGACACAAAAGGCCCTCCCTTCCTCGGGGCTTCCGTACCGGTCCGTGGCAACGCGCTGACCGGGAGGATCGATCTCCGTCAGCCCCGCAAGCATTGTGGAAGGCGGACGGTGTGTGTTATAGAGCATGTCTGGAACACAGCTGGAGACGCTGAGACATGATTGCCCGTAACAGTTGAGTGACGAGAGAAGTAGAGCGATGTGCCAAGGTCCGCCTTTCTCCGCGTTGGCCTGCTCGGATGTGCTAACGTGCAATCCGAATGTACAACACTGAGATGCACTACTTTCATGTTCAGCCGTGAATGGCGTCCACGGAGTCCACGGAGGCCACGGCTGCTGGGCTTCTGGCATTGCTTTCGCTAGCGCCTACGACGAATGCTATTGGTAGTAGCATGCGGGTGGGGTTGGGGCGGGGCATGTGGTGACGTAAGCCACCTCAAGCAGGGGGTTCGGTTGTGCCACCAGATTCCATCCCCCCAAGGTCTCTCTCCTACTCTTGTGACTGTCGGCTCCTGAATCACTGACAAAAGGATGAGCCAGTCTGAATTCCGTGCAGATATGCAGCGAGGGTTTTCGATATTGCCCCTGGAGCTTTTTCTCAATGTCCTGGATCAACTTGTGGGCACCCGCGACGGCCAGCAGCCAGTAGCATACGAATTGTCAAACATCATCACCAAGACTTTGCAGGCACTTACTTTGGTGTCGCGCAACACATACCTCATAACAACAAGGTACCTCTACTCGTATTGTCTTTATCTGGACAGCTGTACGACCTTTGCTCGATTTCGCAGAACACTGGGGTTAAGTCTTGGGGAGCATCATCCACAAGCTCTTGACTATGGAAAACCCGGACGTGACGAGAAATTGTTTGCGGAAGCCCAGGTACTACGCAATATCACATCCATTTTCATCTCACCATCAGAGGTACGCAGGCTAATCCAAGGGAACTATACGCCTCTGGTGCGACTGCCACAAATTATCGACCTTTGCAATCTTATTGGGCCCTCGCTCAAAAGGCTGGCTTTGGACCTGTCTCCAATCTATGCGACGCCAAGCGAGGTTGAGCGTATCAGACCACATGTCACTGAAAACAACGTCTTCGCACACATGGTGCAACTGGAGGAGCTTATCATTAGCTACGATGCCATTAATTACTTTCGGCACCCGCCACCCAAACTGAAGCGGCTTGCCATCACTACCCAGGAGCTTACGGATTTGGAAGTAGCATTCTGTCTCAAGATACCGTCGCTGCAAACGCTAGTCATGATGCGACCTGTCGATTTAGCAGCCGAAGACATCGATATCATATTCAGATCATACAATGGTAAACGCCTAGACACTATTCTAGTCGATGTCAACTCAAATCACCGGACACCAAACGGGACGCGGAATTGGAAGGACGAAGATGCGGTACGCATCTGGGAAGCTGATGTACCTGTCAGCTTCTATGGCGACGAGGATGAACTTGTACTCTGCGATGATTGGATATGGACACATGGTGTCAAAGGATCCTTGTGGAGTCAGGAAAAGCGACGTATGCTGTCGTGGGAGGAAGTTGAGAGACGTTTGGCCGGGCCAGTACACACGATTGTAGACGTGTGATCTTACATCGGGTCCGCATTAAAGACTTTCTCATTGGGTAACATCGAATTGGCATGAGGATTGATTTCGCTTTTATTCTGCCGGACCTCTTACGTTCCAGTTTACTCCAATTCCAAAATTCCTGATAACGAATAATCATGCGTATCTATCTTGCATGGGCACCTGGTTTCCCCATGTGACACCCTCTTGTACCTGCATTCCTCCTGGAAACTTCTCTTTCAGTATACCCCTCCCCAAAATATCCTCTGACTCTCTCTCTAGTTCCTCGATATCCCATGTAGCATGTACGTAGCTGCCCTTGAGTTTATCCGCTCTCCCACCGCCCAGCCACACCGGAAACATGCCGACCAGCTCCGGATTATCAAACGCAAAGGGTTTGAACATCTCGCACGTCCTACCCGTCATCAAAATACCAGGATCCAGAGAGAAAGCCTTTATCTCTGGGTATTCAGTATCAAGGAATTCGATGAGCCGGCGATCGGTTTGTTTAGCGATGCCATAGGAGGAAAAATTGGGCGTCATGACAATGTCCGCCGGTGACGTGATGGAGATGACTGTTCCGGTTGGCGCTGGACCAAACGTTCGGATATACTGGTGTACGGGAAGATGTGTGCTGCGGAAGTTTGTCGTCATATCGGCCCACCACTCATCGTTGTCGTCCGTCCCGCTGATCCTACCAAGATGTACAGTACCGAAATTTGCTATCACTATATCGAGCTTGCCAAACTGCTCTTTTATGGCCAGAAAGAGGTTAGTGACGTTCGCCGATCTTGTGGTGTCGCAAGCCATAGCCAGAACTTGCACTGTGTGGTTGAGCCGCTTGACCTCGACGGTGACGGGATCTAGGTCCTCTGCATTGCGACTGCAGATCGCGATGCCGGCAGCTCCTGCCTTTGCCCACGACAAAGCAATTGCCCGACCGATGTCTACCGAAGCGCCGGTGACGAGAATGTACTTCCCGGCTCCAGTATGCTGCACTGCCGCAAGTGCCGGATATGGTTCGCGATGATATGTACTGGTAAACTGACACACTTTCGTGAGCATATTTAGATCGACTTTTTGCGCGACCATAGCAACGATATCAAGTATGATGTTTGACTGCGAATGTAGCGGGGCACGTCTTGGATCTTATTGTTATACAACTCATGGACGATTTCCATGCGCCACTGAAGTACTAACAGTGTTCGCCCGACGCGATACCATTTTCGAAGCATTGTACTCTTACTGTGGTGTTGAAGCTGTAGTAGCCGGTCACCAGTCCAGCGGTATCATCCTTCGCGTGCCCAACCCCACGGCCTAGCCTACCCAAAAGATAATGTCAATGATTTTTATATGCATCCTGATGTTCTTTTGCGCTCCTGGAAGCTTCATCGTAGCAGTATCATGCACGTAATTCTTGGTAGTGGCTGTAAGACTATACGATCAAGCCAGTCACACCTTGCCTACATCCTACTCCAAATCAAACAGGCAGGTCCAGGGCTTCTTAACAGATATTAGTCCGGAAACAAGCTCCAGTTCATAAGCGTTTGGTGAAGCGCATGCCTAAGTTTAGAATGCTTCTAAGGTCAACGTGTACAAGAGGAATTCGCTACTGCCAGCAGGTTATTAATAGGCCATCAGAACGCTGGCTTTAGGGTCCACAGCATCGTTAAAGACACGATAACGGATCGATTGCAGGGAGATGATGACACCTCATAGTCCTGAATTCGATCAAATTCAACATTAGCCAATGCGAAGCTATTGAGGATGTTAGTCATTTCGCATATAAGCGTTTGGGGGCGGAAAATGCGGCCAGATTTTGCCGGCCCATGTCGATCAACGGCTAGATTATACCGGCTACTTTTATCCCATAGAGCAGTGCAAACAGTGGGTTACCATGTAAAGCTCTAGATGCGGAGCTGAGGTCCATTATCCCACTGATTCTCAGTTCAGAGAACGATGTGGCTGTCGTGGCTACAGCAGATAAGGCTTTCTTAGGGCGAGACGTGTGAGCAGCACTAATCTGCGAGACGTCGCCGGATATTTCCAGTAGTGGAAAATGACATCTTTGCTTCAGAAATATGTATTAACATATTGATACGCCTGTGTTATTCTTTTCCACATGCCTGGCCCGTGTAGTAAAAATACCTCTTGTTAAAGTCTCCTCCCCGCTAAACCTACGCAACAACAACCTCATACGTCCCCACAAAAGTCTCGCTCTTCTTCCTTGCCTCCTCATATATTTTACACTTCTCCGCTCGTCCATAAGAGTCTTTGTACCCGCCCATAATAGTTTCCTCGACCGTGATCAGTGGCCACTTTAGCTGCTCTCCTTGCCGCCTGTAATTCCAAAGACAAGTGAGAATTTAATCTAGGTTTCCAGAGAAGAATACTACAATAATATACCTCTCCAACTCACTTACATTGATGACGCGACCAAGGTTGGATAGGTAAAGGTCGTCACTCCACCGCATCATCAAGTTTCCAAGGTTGACAACAGGTCGGAGTTACGTTGAGCCACTCCTCCGTCGAGTAGTTGTTGACTTTTCGGCCTGACACTGTGTCTTGAAGTAAGATGGTTATGCAGCTAATCTGTGCGCGCGCCGATCCAGCGGGTAAGCTTTGGGGGCCGTCGTGCGACTACGAGGTATGATGAAGTAGTCGTATTGTTGCCACTGCGCCGCTGGCGAATTCATCAAAGTAGTTGTCTCCCAGATCAAATGTTTGGGCAAGGCCTTTCAAAATATCCTTGGCAAGCTGGCGCCTTGGGCGTAGTATTCCAGTGACGTGTTCTGGAAGTCCTGGACTTCTGGGAAATGGCTTTAAGGGCCACATGTTGGGTTCTGAGTTGAAATTCTTGTGGAAGAAGTAAGGATGCGTTTTAGGAACTGCGTCGCCCATGTAGTAGCCTTCCTATAATTCGGGTGATGTACCTTCCTCCAAGATCTGGGATTTGAGGAGCTCGTAACCACGATTTCACGTGTTTCACGTGTATAGATGGGGATGCATATAAGCTGACATATCTGTAATCCATCGCGTGGCGGTATCAATAAGCGTACCTTTGTTCGCCTTCTTCTCGTCTAACGATAGATTGGAAACTTCTTATTCCAGTCCGTCATTTTCCTCTGTAGTTCAATGGGCACATTGTGTCCCCTGATCTGAAAGAACCTGTTATCCAGGCAGCAGTTTTTTACATCGTCTACAAGCAGTTTCTTGGATGACGACTCGTTTTGGTAGACCCCTAGTTATGGTTAGCGATGTTTCGAATCTAGCAAGCCGTACGTCAGTTGCGTCCCCAAACTTGCGAAGTTCAGAACAGGAGGCTCTTCAACACCATTGGGCATAGCGAGTAATTTAGTCGGTGTTAGTTGCAGTGGAGACGTAGATGATGTGGGCGATGTGGGCAAGTCGTGAACGGCGGATCAAATGTTGTCGCTTTCGGAAAGTGCTACACCTCGTTCGACGTTGTAAGGTGTTTTTGTGCCACATAGTAACCTTGCCGAGAAAGTGTCTGCAGCTCTTTGCTGGGTACGAGCCTTTGCACATGCCAGAAGCGCCATAGAAGCGGACTGTGGAGCCCGAACACAACATAACAAGTGGAAAGATACGCATGATCCGAAGAAACATGTGGTTCGCGAAATCGAGGTGTTAGGAAGCTCGATGCAAGCGAGAGAACTCTTGACTGGTCACATTCCTACGCTGATGTCACCATAATGTCGTAGATTGTGGGAATGCCGAGTGTCGGTTGAAGGACGGCACCGCAGACATCTCGTTAGATAAGACATGAATGTTCTCTTAACAAATAGGGATTCAACACGAGTTAGTACCGTAAGTGCGGTTACGGTTACAAACATGCTGGAGCAAGTTGGTACTGTGCCTTAGATGCGACGAATGCAGAAGAAACAATGACGCGATTTCGTGCTGAGGATTGGGAGACGACGGAATGTCTTCCGTCATCGCCTCGCCCCTGATTGGCTGGCGGAAGCTCCACCATCCGCTGCTGACCCCACCTTCTCATTAGTAGTGCTTGGTCATGCTCGACATAAGCAGCCATTCTCCGCCAAGCCTCACCTAAACACCCCCCAGATTGTTCAACCTTTACCAACCAGGCAAGCTCGCGATGGCATCCACCTCAAATTGCTCCGGGGTGTCCTTCGAACATTCTCGTCACTCTGGTCGCGTCTTGCATAAAGCGCCCTCTCCCGACTCATGAAGACGCTTTCATCCATCTTTCTCGCAATCTTTGCAATCGCACTTGCAGTATACAACAACGAGTACATGCTTTCAAGACTTACGCAGTCGCTGAAACACGTCACATCCCGCGCAAAGTCTACGAACCTCCTCTACAACACTACCGAAGACATGTCGACCATGTTTCGCGGACTGCCCGTCATCCCCGACGAGGCCTTCACGACCGACGCGCCTCGCAAGATCGCAAAGTCCTTCCTTGCAGTTGAGCAATCTGAAGGCGCAGGAGCGAAAGTAAGGAGGAGTGTCGGTACTCCTAAACTTCGCAACTTTTCTCCCTTCCTTATGCTCGACCACTTTGCTATCCCACCAGGCGCAGGCTTTCCAGATCATCCACATCGCGGTATGCATCTTCCCCTTACCTTGCGCACGAGACACCTATGAAAAATTTACTGACTTCATCCTTCTATTGCTGCAGGCCAGGAAACCATTACATATCTCCTCTCCGGTGCCGTCGACCACGAAGACTTTGCTGGAAACAAGGGAACCATCGAGCAGGGCGACCTGCAGTTCATGACGGCCGGTCGTGGTATCGTCCACGCTGAGATGCCGCGCCAAAATGAGGACGGTGCACCTAACGTTGGAATGCAGCTCTGGGTCGATCTGCCTAAAGAGCTAAAGTCCTGCGAGCCGCGTTACCGAGACCTACGAGCTAAGGAAATACCTGAGACAACCGCGGATAACGGCAAAGTGCATGTCAAGGTTATTAGTGGACAAGCGTACGGCACCGAGAGTCTGAAAGAGCTGGCCTACACACCTGTTTGGCTACTCGACTTTACAGTCCAGCCCGGTGGCAAAGTTAAACAACCCCTACCAAAGGGCTGGAACGCCTTCGCCTACCTCCTCAATGGTACAACTGTCTTCTCATCGGACGGCGTATCACGACCCATTGAACAATATCACAATGTCGTCTTCGACAGCAACGGCGACAGTATCGAAGCCACTGTGGAAGAGGGTGCTGAGAAGGAGTCGAGATTCCTTCTTGTCGCTGGTCTACCACTCGACCAGCCCATTGTACAATACGGACCATTTGTTGTAACGTCAAGAGACGAGGTCATGCAGGCTATGATGGACTACCAGAGCCATTCGAATGGTTTCGAGAGGGCAAACAACTGGGAGAGTGAGATCGGGAAGAGCATGGTCCATTAGAGGCCCATTGCTGGCTGCCCTCTTCTTCTGACGACTTCTTCTGTATATATCAAATTACCATTCCGTTTTTCTTGCCTCGGGTTTCTCAGAGACTCATGCTACGGTCGAGTGCACAGGAATTTTTCCACAGTGTGCGGACGCTGTCTTATG
>JAESFQ010000864.1_pt1 | contig 11118 bp, 12 predicted proteins | sample 9269431 | NCBI WGS metagenome assembly JAESFQ01 (sample SAMN14502588, study PRJNA617103) | algae metagenome | isolation source: Plectolyngbya sp. WJT66-NPBG17 and co-occurring heterotrophs from well... | place: USA: Mojave Desert, Joshua Tree National Park, California | collected 2006-08-06 | reverse complement strand
CTTCCAACCCGATGCATCAAGCCGCGCCGGTCGCCCGGGCCGTGGCCGGGCACGTAAGCCGCGGCGGCCCTCTTGCGCCAGCGTCGCCGCCCAGCGGCACACGCTCGCCTCACTCACCCCGAGTTGCAGGGCAATCGCCGCCTGGCTCAATCGCCCTTGCCGCAACAGTACCGCCGTCGCCAGGCGCCGCTCTTCCATCTGCTCAACCGTCAAGCGCGCCGGTCGCCAGGCATCATCACTCATAGGCACCTCCTCTCGGACGTGCTGACCGCAGCAGCTTACTCCCTTTCAGTGAGGGTCAATAGGCGTCGAGACGCTCCGACAGTAAGGTCCTGATGGAACATCGAAACGACGATGCACAGCAGCCCGATCCGGCCGCGTCGGAAGACCACCCAACTCCGAATCCCTTAGCGCGTGGCCTTTGATCCACTCTGTCGAATGATAAGGGCCACGTAGACGCAGTGTAGCCAGATGACCGCTTCGGCCGGCGGCGATGATGCCGCTCGCGTTCAACGAACAAGGCAAAAGCGTCAGATCCTGAAAGCTTGCCTTGCCAGAAGCCGCCACTGGCCGCCTTGCTTGTGCCAGACCTGCATCACGCCAACCCGTGAAGAACTGGGCTTGCCGTCGTTCTCGAAATCTGTGGAGAAAATATGGCGGGCAATCGCATTGTCGCCAGCTAAAGTGAGACTTTGGTCGGAGAGCGTGATGGTCTTGTAGATCGTCCGCTTGCCTGCCACGACATCCAGGAACTGTGCCCTGTTCTCAACCACCCCGCCTGAGTGGCCATAGCTGAGTTGAGGTGCGGTTAGCGCCTCAAGCTGGCTTCGATCGGCGCTGATCATTGCAAGCCGCAACTTCTCGACTGCTTGGGTGACAGCGGCTTCCTCCGTCGGTTGAGCCAGCGCGGCTGGGCCTGCCGCGACGATGGCAGCGAGGGCAGCAGTCCTGGCGAGATGGCGACGGATCATTGGCATGTTTGTTCTCCCTCTTACACGTTGAATTGGAGACTTGTTGGCGCCTCCTAGATTTACGTTAGTCTGTGCTGTCGGTTTGGACCAAGCACATCCAAGCCAATCCGGCTCGGCTGCTTCACCGGCTATCGAACGACCGACTATTGCGCAGCGTTCGGATCGACAACTTCTAGCGCATGCATGGCATCTCGGCCTACCATTAAGTCTGATCCGACGACGACCTCTGTGCTCGGAGGCAGCATGTCGGGTGTTGGCAGGCGAGCGGATATTGCTGATCGGCAGCCAAGATCGGCGGCTGGCCGCCCAATTCGGACCTGGCGCGGCTAGGAGCCTGTCTGAGTAGTCGGGCCCGCAACGTCACCCAAGCAAAAGCCTTCCGAGACGCAAGTCGCAGGCGGCATGACCTTCCGCGACGGGGCGGCGGCGCAAAAGGCCATTTTATGCCACGGAATACTCAGACAGGCTCCTAGGTGAGCATTCCCGAACGCGGACATTGACAGGGTCAAGCTGCACCCATTCGGCTGCTTGATAAGGCTCGTACGCCTTCATTGCCGGCAGAGTTTAGGAACTCGGGTCTCGAAGATCTTTCTTCATCGACCGATATGCTCTTTGCAGCGCAGCTAGGCGACGGCGTTCAACCTCTTGCGCCGTCCGGTCTTTCGTCAGCTCCAACGCTGTCAGTTCCTGGCTCAGCTTCTGGAAATGCGCCCAACGGTCGGCATCGAGGCGGCCCCCGTCCAGCGCGTCGCGTATCGCACAGCCGGGTTCGGTGGTGTGCCCGCAGTCACGAAACCGGCAATTCTGGGCCAGACGCTCGATGTCGTCGAAGACCGTGCTGAGACCCGCATCGGCGTCGATCAAGCCCACTTCGCGGATGCCAGGCGTGTCGAGGAGCAGCCCTCCACCAGGGAGCAGGATGAGTCGCCGATGGCTGGTGGTGTGACGCCCCCGGGCATCCGTCGCGCGGATGTCCTGGGTTGCCATCCGCTCCTCACCCAGCAAGGCATTCACCAGCGTGGATTTTCCGACGCCCGATGAGCCGATCAGCACACAGGTCTCGCCCGACTTGATGTGATCCATCAGACTGCCCAGGCCAAGGCCCTGGCGTACTGACACGATGACCACCGGGCAGCCCGCAGCCAGCGTGGCGATCTCGGCGGCCTGGCCTTCGGGTTGCCCGCACAGGTCGGCCTTGGTCAGCACCACCACCGGTCGCGCACCGCTCTGCCAGGCAGCGGCAAGGAAGCGCTCGAGCCGACGCGGATTGAGATCGGCGTTCATCGAAGTGACGACGAAAACGACGTCGATGTTGGCGGCGATGACCTGCAGTGTCTGCACGCTGTCGGCCGCCCGACGCACGAAAGCGGTGCGGCGAGGCAGGACGGCATGAATAGTGGCTGTGCCTTCGCCGGCGTTTGCCGACAAAGCCACCCAGTCGCCGGCGGCCGGATGGCCCGCCTCCCGAGCCTCGTGACGCACGCGTCCGGAGAGCCGCGCGCTTAGGATGCCGACATCCGTAACCACCCGATTTGCTTCGCGCTGCTGGACGATGATGCGCCCGGGGCGGTAGCCGGCAGGCGCATGCGGCTCGAATGGCAGCCGCAGCGCATCGGACCAACCATATTGTTCGATCAAAAGTGGCACTCTTAGATGGGGCGGGAACTCTAGCACCGACCGGGCGGCAAACCGACCCTTTGGACTGTGCTCGGGAGGCTGTTGCCCGACATAGCGTGAGTGGTTGTGTATTACGCCGACGATCACGTACCCCATGCCTTGCTACGGGATTGGCGTCGACCCGCTAGACGATAACCCCCATCGGTCGCCTGAGCGTAATCACTGGTGGCGCCATATCCCAACCAGCCAGACGCAGCTTTACTCCGGCGGCACCCTGGAAGGCGCTATTCCGCTTCCGGCCAGGGTTGGTCACGGCAGGTCATCCTATGACAGCTGCCCTATACCTTGTCGTGCGAGTGATCACGGATCGCTGCTCCACCCACCTCAGCGGCAGCGGTTCCAGCAGTTGTGGCAGCCCGAGGAGAGACGTGGATTGGCCGTCGAGGATCGCCTCCACGATATCCGGCGCCAGCAGCGTGAGGCGGAGCAGCGTACCGAGGTTACCGCGCTTGATCCGCTCCCCTGCCGCTATCTTGCTGATGGAGGCGTACCGCCCCTCGTCCAGCGTCGCTGATACCAGAACGCCCTGGCCAGCGCCTTCACCAACGTCGGATCAGCGCGCGTGGCCACAGTCGGCGCACTGCCCTGCACCGGCATCACCACCGTTCTCCGCCGCGGCCGCCGGTGGATGGCGAGCGGCACCCAGACCGTAATGCTGGCCATCGCGCTCATGCCGTCACACGCTCTGCGCTGTGATCTCGGGCTGCCGCAGCAACGAGCGGATCTGGTTCACTACCACCGCCTCGATCTCCGCCGCGGACACGCGCCGCACGATGCCGTCGTCCCCGGCCGCGTCGCCCTTCAGCACCCGCTGCGCCATGTCATAGAGGTCAAGCCGGCCGTTTGTCCTGGCATGGGTTGGCGAAGGAGGGGACTCAGTGGGCTGGCGGCTCGGCTGATTTGTGGATCTGCTCGTCTTGTATGCCGCATCATGGAAAACAGTGGGTGTTTCGCCCCATGTTGCCCAGGCGGCGCCACCAGAATGAAACATGTGGAGGCTGCCGCCGTTATATAGCAGCAAGTAATCCGAAGCTCTCCGAGGAGGCCGATGTCGAGAGACATCACCCCCCCACCACTGAATCGCGTTGCGCGCCGTGAGCTGCTGGCCGGGGTGGCCACCGAGGCAGGAGCAGCGATGCTCGGAGGGGCGCCTAGTGCCGCTGCGCCACCAGAGCTGCGCGCCCTATTCCGACCGGGGCTGTTCCGAAGTTTCTTCCTCGGTGGGTTTGAGTGCTCAACACAGCGTCGTGCCGACGGGCGGCGGCTAGACCTGATCGCGGCCACGCGGCACGACCAGCTAGCGGCTTCCGACTACCTCCAGCTGACCGAACACGGCATCACGGCCGCCCGCGATGGCGTGCGCTGGCACCTCGTGGAGGGCGGCGCGCCGGGATGGTACGACTGGTCACCCGTGCTGCCGCTACTCCGCGCAGCAGAGGCCATGGGCGTGCAGGTGTCCTGGGATCTGTGCCACTATGGTTGGCCGGACGGGCTGGACGTATTCTCAGCCAGTTTCGTGGACCGCTTGGCTCATTATGCCGCGGCCTTCGGCCGCTTGCATCTCGAAGAAACCGGCAGCCCACCCGTGATTTGCCCGGTGAACGAGATCTCCTTCCTGGCCTGGGCTGGCGGCGACATGGCCAGGATGAACCCCGCCGCGCGCGGACGTGGTCTCGAGCTTAAGCGTCAACTCGTGCGGGCTGCGGCGGCTGCGGCACGGGCGGTGCGCGAGGCGGCACCGGGAGCTAAAGTTCTGGCGATTGAGCCGATCATCCATGTCGTGCCGCTACGGAACGAGGATACGGAACTCGCTGACGCTTGGTACAACAGGGCGCAATTCCAAGCCTGGGATATGCTTGCGGGACGGGTGGAACCTGCACTTGGTGGCGGGCCCGAGACGTTCGACGCGGTGGGTGTCAATTACTACTGGAACAATCAGTGGAGTTGCGCAGGGGAATGGCTGCCTAAGGGACGCTGGCTGTGCGAGGGCGAGCCGCTGTCACCATTCGACCCGCGTACCCGCCCGCTGCACGCGCTCTTGGCGGCCGTCCACACGCGCTATGGCCGCCCACTGTTCCTGGCCGAAACCAGCATCGAGGACGACCTTCGCGCGCCTTGGCTGCGCCACGTTGGCGGTGAGGTGCGTGAGGCGCTCCGGCGAGGCGTTCCGGTCGAGGGCGTCTGCCTCTATCCTATCCTCGGCCATCCCGGCTGGGATGATGACCGCTACTGCGCCAATGGCCTGTTCGAGCTGGAGCCGAACGGGGCAGGGCGCCGCCCCGTCCATGCGCCCTTGGCGGCTGAGCTCCGGTCGCAGCAGCAGTTGTTTGCGCTGCAGTTCGGAAAGCACTCCGGTCAGGCCAACTGACCACCAGGCAATAAGTGGCGTAACATACAGGCGGCCGGTCACTCCGCCTTGATGCCCGCCGTCCGCACTACACCGCGCCAGCGCTCCACCTCCTCGCGCTGGAAGGCGGCGTATGCCTCGGGCGAGCCCGCCACCACCGTGAAGCCGACCTGCTCGAGCCGCTGCCGTCCCTCGGGATGGCGCAGCGCCTCGGTTGCGGCTGTGTGCACGCGCCGGACCAGCGCGGCAGGCATGCCGGGAGGAGCCATGAGGGCCTGCCAGGAGGTGACCACGAAATCCTTCAACCCCGCTTCGGTGGCGGTGGGCACATCGGGCAGCACCGGGTGGCGTTCGGCGCTGGTGACCACAATGGGACGCAGCCGCCCGCCCTGGATGTGGCCCGCCACCGTGCCGAGATTCTGGAAACTTAGCTCCACATTGCCGGCGATCAGGTCAGTGGCCGCCGCCGCCCCGCCTGCATAGGGCACATGGGCCGGTTCAGTCCCTGTGAGCTGCTTGAAGAGCTCCATGGTCATCTGGTCCGAGGAGCCGACACCGCTGGTCGAGTAGCTGGTACGGCCAGGATTGCGCCGCAGCCAGTCGATAACGCCGCGCAGATCAGTCGAGGGCACCTTGTCCGGATTGACCACCAGCACGTTCGGCGTGGTGACCGCCAGGGTGATGGGGGTGAAGGCCAGCGGGTCGTAGCCAAGGTTTGGGCGTAGCGCAGCGTTGATGGCAAAGACGCCGATCGAGCCCACGAGCAGGGTGTGCCCGTCTGGCTGCGCCCGGGCCAGCAGGCGTGACGCGACCTCGCCGTTCGCACCAGCACGGTTCTCGACTACCACCGGCTGGCTCAGCGACTGACCGCCATACTGGCCGAGGACGCGGGCGACGATGTCCGACGGACCGCCGGCGACAAAGGGGACGAGGATGGTGACGGGGCGGCTGGGCCAAGCGGCGGCCCCGTCCTGCTGCGTCTGTGCAGCCAGGGGACCAGCCGCGACCGCGGCACCGAGTGTGAGCGCATGACGGCGGAGCATAGGGGACGCTTTCTCTCCCGGGCGGACGTTGACCCTGCTGGTCCATCATGCGGGCCAAGCATGTCCCTGACCACTTCAAAGCAGAGCTCCGTCATCGACGAACGAAGGGGCTCAGGCAATAGATTTCGATTCGGTCCTGCCGGTCATGCCCATCGCCGGCGCCCCTCGAGTTTCGGGCATAGCCGACCAGACCAGGATACCACCCAGGGTGGCAATCGAGGCGAGCACCAGGAAGGCGGTGTCATACCCGGCCCACACCACCAGCACTCCACCGAGAACCATACTCATCATGCTGCCAATCCCGTGCATCGTGCCCACCACGCCTTGCGCGGCTGCGAAGTGCCCGCTGCCGCGCGTCAGATCGGCGACCACGATCGGGAAGAGCGCGCCGATCAGGCCCGCACCAACCCCATCGAGGAGCTGGACCCCAATAAGCCAGGCTCGCTCGTCGGAGAGGGTATAGAGCGTCCCCCGCATGGCCAGGGCGACAAAGGCGGCCAACAACAATGGCTTGCGCCCCCAGGCATCCACCCGCGCCGCGACCAGTGTTGCGACTGGTACCATGACCGCCTGTGCGACGATGGCGGAGGCCGCTGTGAGGGCAATGCCCTGACCAAGATTACCCAGCGCCAGCTTCTGCGACACCAGCCCCAGCATGCTGGCATTGGCCAGGTGGAACAGGGCGCCACAAGCCGCGAAGATCAACAGGGGCTGGGAGCCCAGCAGCACGCGCCAAGCCGTGGGCTGTGCCGCATTTGTCACCTCGCCGGGTAGCAGGCCCCGGGCGACAGCGTGATCGATCGCGCCCGCGGGAACTGCCGCGGCAGCCGCAATGCTGGCAACAGCCGTAAAACCCATGGACCAGAACAGCACCGAGTTGCCGAAGAAGGGTGCGGTGAGCAGGATCGCCAAGCTGATCGTGCCGTCGCCAAGATGGAACAGCGCCTCGTTCCGCCCAGCGCGGCGGGCAAAGCGTGCCGGGCCAACTACTCCGAGTGAGATGGCGGCGAGCGTCGGCCCGATTGTGACGCCGGCCATGGCTCCGACTAGCCCCGCCAGCGCTACCGACCAGAACTGAGGCGCGAGCGGGATGACAAGACAGGTTGCGGTCATCACCACGACCGCGCCCGCGATCAGCGCGCGCTTGGCTTGCACCGCATCGACGAGTGCGCCGAGGGGCGCCTGCGACAGCAGCCCGGTCAGCATGCCGACCGAGAGCGCGGCACCGATGCTCGCCGGATCCCAGCCGTGTTCGGCCAGGAGATAGATGCCGAGATAGGCGCCGAGCCCATACCGGGCGTCGGAGACGAAGAAACTTAGGGCGTCCAGTGCGCGCTCAGCGCCCCGCTGCTGCATAGGTGGGCTCCGAATCAGAGCGGATTGGAATAGAAGATGTAACGGGCGCGGCCCTGCCTCGTTCCAGGGCGAGTAGCACCCACATCACGCCAGACATACAGGATATGCAGCTGTTATCGCGTCAGGTTCCGCGCCTCTAGCGGCTTACCAGCATGCACTTGATCGACCACTGCCGCCTCGATCTCGGCCGCGGATACCCGGCGCACGATGCCGTCGTCCTCAGCGGCGTCGCCCTTCAGCACCCGCTGCGCCACGTAGTAGCGGTACAGGCGCCCATTTCTGCGGCAATGCGTCGGCGACAGCGCCCGGCCATCGGTGCCGAAGATCAAGCCCTTGAGAAGCGCCGGCGCATGCTGCCGGTTCTGAGCGGCTCGAGCCCTCGGGCTGATCTGCAAGATGGCTTGGACGTCATTCCATAAGGACCGTGAGACGATCGGCTCGTGCTCGCCTCTGTAAATCTGGCCCTTGTGTGAGACGTCACCAACGTACGTCCGGTTGTGGATAAGTTTGTAGATATCGCTACGGTTGAGTGCCCTACCAGATTTCGCCGCGATGCCCTCGCTCCGAAGACGCTGGACTGTTTCGAGGGCGGATTTCATGGCTAAGAAGGTCTCGAAAATGCGCCGGACCCTTGCGGCTTCGGGCTCAAGGATGACCAACTTACGGTTGTGGACAACGTAGCCGAGCGGCACCTTGCCCCCCATCCACATCCCACGGGCGCGGGAGGCCGCGAACTTGTCCCGGATCCGCTCGCCAATCACCTCACGCTCGAACTGGGCGAAGCTGAGCAGGATGTTGAGCGTCAGCCGACCCATGCTGGTCGTGGTGTTGAAGCTCTGCGTGACCGAGACGAAGGTGACGCCATGCGCCTCCATGGTCTCGACCAGCTTGGCGAAGTCCATCAGCGAGCGGGACAGGCGGTCGATCTTGTAGACCACGATGACGTCGACCAGGCCCTGCTCGATATCGGCCAACAGCCGCCTCAGCGCTGGCCGCTCCAGCGTGCCGCCGGAGAAGCCGCCGTCGTCGTAGCGATCTCGGACAAGCACCCAGCCCTCGGCGCGCTGGGACGCCACGTAGGCCTCGCAGGCGTCGCGCTGAGCGTCGAGGGTGTTGAACTCCTTGTCCAGGCCCTCGTCGGTGCTCTTGCGGGTGTAGACGGCGCAGCGGAGCTTCTTGACCGACGCCGGCATGACGCCGTCGGTCGACAGCTTGCGGCGGTTCATACGCCGGGCCTCCCTCTCAGCCCGAAGAAGGTCCAGCCGTTCCAGCGGGTGCCGGTGATGTGGCGGGCGATGGCCGAGAGCGACCGGTAGGGCCGGCCCTCGTACTCAAAGTCGTCGACGCGGACGGTGACCACGTGCTGGACGCCGTCGTGCTCGCGGATCAGCCGCGTTCCAGGCAGCGGCCGGCTATCGGCGCGGATGCGGCGGAGGACGACGTTGCCTCCGTCCAGCTGCTCACCCAGCGCCTCCAGTCGTGCTCGGGTCTCGGACTTCAGGCCGCCATAGGCCAGCTCCTGGATGCGGTAGGCCAGCCGGCTCTGGATGTAGGTGCGGCTGAAGGGCGGCGGCTCCTTGCCGAAAAGGTCGCGCCATTGCTGCTTTAGGTGGGCAATCGGCGCTGCTTGTAGAGCGGCCAGGCGGCCCAGGACGTCCGCTGGTGGGATGCCTGCGATGGTCGGCGTCGGCGCCTGTGTGGGCTTCTGAGTGGCTATGCGGGGCATGCGGGTCTCCGGTTATTCCGGTTCGTATGCATGCTCTGGTCGCCTCGGAAGTGTAGCGAACTCTCTCCGTGGTCGCTGGCCTGTGCGGCATCATGGGCCAGATCCTCGGCCGTGCGGCGCCGAAGCCGCAACAAGCCGGCGGCCAGGATCGCGCAAACCTCGCGGAGGTGGGGTGGGAGGTGCGCCAAGGCGGCCGTGGCGCTATCAGCCATGGCGCCGCTTACCCGTCAGACAGCCGCAAATGCGTGAACCTCGTGCTGACTCTGTCTGGCGAAGCTCCGTGTATCCTCGCCCATAAGAGGATCGACCGATGAGCCAGGGTCCGGTGCGATGCGATATCAGAAACGCCTTGCTGGCGTGATGCTTCGAGGAGCGGATCGAGGACATCCGCAACATCGAGGTCTATTTCATGTCCCAGAAGCTGGCGACGTTCGGGTACCCCAATCTTGGCGGAGCTTCGAACCGCAGCGCTCCCGCTCCGATGGGCGAGCACTCCTTTAAAAGCCTTCGGACGAACTTGGACCACACCTGGCAAGGCATCTTGCTCGATTTTCGGGAGCGGGTGCAGCGCAACGAACTGCATCTTCTTGGCGTCCAGACCGCGCCGGAACGCCATCTGCACGAGAGCCTAATCCCAGGCCAATGGGACGGGGACTTCCGCATTGATGCGCTTGCCAGCACGATCGAGGTGGGACCATATCGCTATGTGAATGTTGTGGTGTTGTCTGGACCGCCTGACCTCTATGGGCCCTCTGTGTCGGAGAGTCCAACCGTTGCGGCGGAAGACCGGGCATTGCGGCCGCAAGATGTTGTGTTGCTCGACGATGATACGATCCTGGCGCTGCTGGAGGAGCACGCCAAGCGGGTGGTTGAGAGCACCGATGCGAAGTTGATCGCACCCGGCAAGATTTCGGTGATGCCGATAATCCGACGCAAAATGTTGTGGCGATTTGAGGCCGGTGAGGTGGCACCGAGGCTCGTGGACGAAGCCAAATCGCTGGCCGCGTGGATTGCTACCAAAGTTCCGTCGCATCAGGTGCCCACCACAGGTCGCATCGAGAATGCCCTGCGTGACGAGTACCGGTCCCTTAGCGCACTTTCCAATGGCACGAAGCCACGTTTACTAGATTGAATCGTGGTGCTGGATCGTGCCTTCGCCAGACGGTCTTGTGGTAGCCGAGACTGCTGCCATAGGGCCCAACCATGGTTCAAAACCGTCGAAGCCGCAGGATCAGGGGCAGCCTAGCGACCTCGAACCGCGGCACCTGCACCAACTCGATCTTGCTCGTCGCTGGTGTCTTAGGCCCGCACACTTGAACGCTGGCGTTGGCTGAACCAGGGACCGCCGTACCTCAAGATCGGTGCCCGCGTGGTCTATCGGCTCGAAGACGTTGAGGCTTACGAGGCGGCCCATCTGTGCGCGAGCACCCTGTCATGAACGCGCAAACCGAGGCACAGGCGGAGCCGGCGCCGGGCAGCCTCACGACCTATAGCTGCACCTTCGGCCATTTCCAGCAGACAACGTCCTGGACCGATGTCCGCGCACTCGCCTGGCTTGCGGTAGCCGAGATCCTGACCCGGCATGAGATTGGTCCCAAGGAGGGGACCGGCATCGTTCCAGCGACCTTCACCGGAACCCGCAGGCACAAGGCTGATGCCCGACGGATCGACATCGTCATGCTCGATAGCGACGCTGGAGCCACTCTGCAGGAGATCACCGCCGCCGTCATCGGTACTGTAACCTGAGGTCTGGAAATTCTGGTGGCGAGGAGGGCGGGCTTGCCCACCCGTGGGGTGTCCCCGCGGGTGGGCTACCCTCCAGTCCGGTTGTCTGTCGGCGAACAGGAAAACCGGATGCAGGAGCACCAGAATACGGTCACGGCGGCGCTCATGGAACAGCTGATCAAGGAGGGGCCGGAGGGCATGGCGCAGGCGTTCACCGCCCTGTTCGAGCTGGCGATGCGGCGGGAACGCGAGCGCTACCTGGAGGCCGGCCTG
>JAESFQ010000863.1_pt1 | contig 11136 bp, 12 predicted proteins | sample 9269431 | NCBI WGS metagenome assembly JAESFQ01 (sample SAMN14502588, study PRJNA617103) | algae metagenome | isolation source: Plectolyngbya sp. WJT66-NPBG17 and co-occurring heterotrophs from well... | place: USA: Mojave Desert, Joshua Tree National Park, California | collected 2006-08-06 | reverse complement strand
CGGCGACCGCAAAGGGTGCATCCGTTACCTGAATTTCATCGCCTTTGCTCTTTTTAACTTTGCCCCATAGGAAGTAGTGATCCAGCAACACGGCGTGTACTGGGATCCACGGTCCTTGGCTCTTGAACTTCATGGCCATGCCACCTTGATTAACAACGCGGCGGACCGACTCATGCAGACGCAGTTGCGAGAATGTGACTGCATCTGTTCGGATACGCCTTTGAAGATTCTGTACATCCTCACGAGTTTGCGCTTCCTCAACTAAAGCTGATGTCGATGTTTTGAGCCAAGTGACTGCCTGTAGAGCGCGTCTTAAGCGCATGACCTCCTGACTTGCCGTCAGATTATTGAGTGATTCTGCGATTTTGAGGAGGCCCTGTAAGCTATCGACATAGGTTTGCAGCTGTAAATTGGGAAGCTCTAAGTAGTCTTGCCAGCTTTTGCCAAAATAAGCGATGCTCAGACCCAGCGTGTTGACAAAGGGGGTGAACTTCGAGTCCATGTTCTGAGTTGTTCGTAATGAGGAGGATGCATGCGGCATCTTGCGACAATACTCTCGATGTAGCTGTTGGCTTCTTTCTACCAGGACTTCGAAGATGTATGGATTGCAGAGGGCGTTGCTACTGCCAGCAAGCTCTTGGTCCATCTCCTGCAATAAACACTGCTGATGAAGTATTGCAAGTTGCTCGCCAACAATGATAGCGTGGATATGACTCTGAAGGAGTGGCCATTGCCTTACAATGTTGTCGTAGAACATGCGTTTCAATCTCACCATGCGGTCAACGAACTTTCTCTCTGCGTCAACGAGCGACTTCCAGATGCTTTGCATTTCGACATTATGCAGGGGGAACGATGCCCCGACTGCTGTGGCTTGATTTGTATCACGTCCAGTGTTACCCGGTGCGTTATAAAATGGCTTATGTACAAGAGGCAGCGGCTTCCGCAATGGCCGATCGGTGGGGTTGGGGCTCAAGGGTGGAGCATCGTACATAGTATATGACGATGCCGTCGATACCCTCGATAAAATTGATGGCGCGTTAGAGGAAAAGATGCTATCGTCAGAAGACATGGAGCGCATTTTGGGCGTTGTAGCATACTGCCCGCTCGGATGGCGAGGCGGTAATGGAGGTGGAGCTTCTGAGTCAATCTTCCCTTTGTCCCCACTAAACGACCGCAGTGGCGCCGGAGTCAAGGAGACGGTACGACGACTGGGTAGCGCCGAGGAGCTCCTAGATCCTGAGTGGTTCATAGACGAGGTCTGAGGCATGAAAGAAAGTATATCACGCTCGAGTGTATCAAACAAATCTCCGTGTTCATCTGTCGTTGTGGCTTGAGATGAAGAATTTTGTGCTGCCTCAGACTTGACTTCCCTTGTTGTGCCACTTTCTGTTTGAGATGGGGATGGAAGAAGGCTCGTCCGGTCAACACTTTTGTCCTTGTCAGTGCCCTGAAGTACGGTCCCGAGAGCGGACGAGTCGTCTTGTGGTACCGCAGTGTCTGCACCGTCGGACACGTTGATTCCGTTGCGTGAAGTGGCCATGGCCATTGTCATAGCCCTACGATACGCTTTCGAATTGACAACTTCATCATCGAACGTGAACTCGGTAGCTTTCATGATAGAATCCGCATCCGTCTCGTTGTCGTTCAGGGTTTTCAGATTGAAAAGCGACTCGGGTACTTTTACTCGTGGGTGCGACTGTCGCAGAGTCCTGGATCGCTTTACGACCTGATCGAGTGTAGCACTGTTGTCCTCAACCAGCTTCTTGATGTCCGCAATTGACTCCATTTGTAACCCCTGTATCAACAAACTGAGCGCTGATTGCTGGCCACGGATCTGCGTGAGCAGCTCTTTGAACGTGTCTTCCTTCAACACGAACTTGGCTCGGTCCTTGAACTTGAGATTGTCGTTCTCTGCCTTCACTCTCAGGTCTCGGACCTCTTCTTCCAGGCATCCGTATACGACCCGACATCCCGTGAGCGCGCGATCGAATGTCTCGAGCAGTTGGGGCTTCTGTCGTAGTGCGTCATGTTGTAAAAGGTTTTGGACTTGGGACAAAGACGCGGCAATGACCATGGACTCGGAGTATATCGCGGTGATGAGCACCGAGGCATCTTTGTACTTGAGGCGCAAATCGTAGAGATCTTTTGCGGATTGGATGCTCTGTGGCAGAGCGACCAGCTATGGTGGTAGTAGGTGCATTAGCTTGGTACCCTAGGCCTGCGAAGGTACCCAAAGCTTGCTGACGCGCTTGGGAAGAGGGAGAACATACAACACCGATTATAGTAGACATGCCTTAGCAGTATGTCTTTGATGACACCAGACTGGACAATCAGGGCGCGCAAAGCAGGAGGAGTAACATTGCAAGTGACTGCGAATAGTGGGGTTGAGAAGGCTGGTTCAGCTCAGAGCTCAGCTTAGGCGGCCCTGAAGTTCGCGCTCTCCTACGATATCGAGGCGCAAAACGCTTGTCGGTGCACAGATCCCCCGCGGCAGGACCCTTGAAACTCCGCACGTCACCACTCTGTGACTGCATCCATCAAGCTTGGCTCAATTCCAGCCAACATAGAACACATGATCACGTCGTCAGACATCAGACATCGGTAGGTCCAATCCATGACTTGTGCGCCCTTGCGTATTTCCCGCTGAGCCAGATCGTCCCAATCGTATAATACAAAACATGGGAAGTTGACATAACACACTGCGCCAGCGAATGCCTAGGCCCAGAAGGCACGTTGAAGAGTACTGAAAAATTACCATGTCCGCCATCAGGATGCCCATCAATCATGCTTTCCCTTTCCCATTTCGATCCATTACGTGTCCATATACACGCTCAAATCCGGGGGTATGTCCAGCTAAAAATGCCAATAGTTCATGCGAAACGGTGGAGGCTCAGGAATGCGAGGAGAAGTCGTAGCGGGTGGCTCTGCAAGACACTACCTTGCAAATACCTTAACTATGCCGTCACCACCGGCTGAGACGACAAGGCGACCGTCCTGGCTCCAGACCACGCTGCACACACCTTCACCGCGCATAATACGATGAGCCGTGATTTCTTGCGTGCAGATGCGCTTGTCAAGTGACCAGAACCGAATAGAGGCGTCGTGGCCAGCGGAAACAGCTTCCCGCCCGTCTTTGCTGAGTGATAACGAGGAAATAGCAGCCGGGTGTGCAAGCATGCTATATGTACATTGCCCTGTTCTTGATTAGCAAAGGATGCATTTCGCAGTCCGGGACAGACATACCAGAGTTGGCATCGAAGAACCTAATGAGATGGTCTTCGTGCCCACTAATGACAACACCCTCTAGACCGCCGCCATTGGTGGATCCGGTTGGGCCATGAATACCGTCTTCGTCAGAACCGCCTCGGCCAGCCTCTTGCGATGAACCCTCAAGATATTGCGAGCTCGTCACAACAGACGTAATACCAGTCGCTGGCGTCCCGTCATAAGACTCGTTACTGGCCATGCCAATCAGCTCCTCGCCAGTCCTCGTATCGTACACCAATATCGAGGCATCGGAAAATGAGACAACAAAGTTCTCTCCAGTGAGTGAAAGTGGGCTGATACACGTAGGTGAAGGATGCGTGTCGCGCTCGATGGTATGTATCAGCATGTAATGGAACGGTGTTGTAGTAGCAATGCTGGGCTGCGGCGAGGATGGGTGGTTCGATCCAGACGTGACCGAATGTCTTCGGCTACCTCCAACACCACGACGAGATCCTGTCTGCGGTGAAACTAGTTGAGGCGGCGCACTTACGGCCCAGATTTTGATAGTGCCATCGGCAGACCCGGAAGCAAGTATCACACGGTCGGGTCCTCCGTACTTACTGCTATCGGCCCCGAAAAGATTAGCACAAGTGGTAGGAAGGACGCATACAGTCCACACAGCATCCGTGTGCCCTTCGAGGGTAGCCTTCGGATCAACTCGGCCTCGTTCCCATACGCGAATCGTGGCATCTTGACCACCAGAGAATATCCACCCATCGCCAGAGACCCTTCCGCCCGTCGCAAAGTGAGCAGAAGCGGGACACGCTGCTAATGATGTCACGCTACCTTCATGGCCACGATGTGACCAAAATGGCTGGATGTCCAGATCGTTGTTCATGCTGTGCTGATTCGCGTAACTCGCGGGTATCATCCATCTCTTGATCATACCATCATCTCCTGCTGTACAGATCTCTGGTTCGCTGGGACTACCACCCCCGGTGAAGATAACTGACCGCACCACATCGAGATGACCACGTAGTGCAAATCGGACCTTGAAGCTTTGTGCATCGATCTTTGCTGCTGACTGAGCTACGGCCTGCTGGGCCTTTTGGTCGTTGCTCAATCGTCTAATATGGTCTTTGCTAGTCCTCTTGACAGGGCGTGGTGGCGACTTTGCTGGTATGCTATTCGCTGATGGGAACTCTTCGGTATCTGGCCTCCTCGGAGGGCCGTCCTGTGCCGTTTCCGATGCCGGGTCGAAGATCCAATCGTCGGTCTCTTTCTCCTGGTTGGCAGCCTGGTTTGCATCCGAAGTATCTTCTTCACGAATTGGTATTTGACGACCTTCGTTGTCAAACGCATGTGTCACCTTTTCAACCTGCTCTTCCGGTACCGCGGAATAATGCTGCTGGCTCTGCTGCTGACGTTGATGCACAGCGAGAATATCTTGGGCCGTGTTAGCGTTCTGCGGAAGGGGTTGTTGCTGCGAAGGTTCTCGTGTCATCTGTGGCGCATGGTGGATTTGATGCTGGTTGGCCAAGCTCTGTAGTTCGGAAGGAACTGGTACGTTTGGAGGCTGGTGAGTGGGCATGGATGTACCGGGCATAGTGGGAAGTTGCGACTGCAACCTCTGACGATGTTGTTGGAGGTAGATGTCTTCCATCGAGGCCTCGCCGTGGTTCAAGTAGCCGTTGCCATTTGCGAGTGGCTGTACATTCTGCTGTTGCTGTGGGGGTTGCGGAGGTGGTGTAAGAAGATATGTGATCTCTTCGACGCATTTGGTAAGGTAGAGCTTCGACTTTTCCCGTAGATTCTCGCGATCGGCCTCGGCTTGGTCAAGGAACTCCGAGTCAACGTCGAGGAAGGAATTGTGTTTCTTGTTTTGAGCTTTGCCAAGTTAGCACATGTACCAAACGTAGTCTGGCCGTGTGGATACGCACGTTTCGCCAAGTTGACGCCACTCTTCTTGCCCTTTGAGTCCTTCCTGTCTTCTGTTGTGGCTTCGGAGTCACCTCCCGCTGCCTCGCTCTTCTTCTTTCTTTCGTTGGTGAGTGCCTGTTCCAGCATCCGGATATGCTTGTTGAGCTGGTCGTTTAGCTTCTTTGCGCTCCGCACCTCGCCCTCCTGTTTCGCAATCTTGGCCTTCATCTCCGCGCGCTCAATGTCCCATGCATTTCGTGCACGCTCGTGGTTGTGCCATTCCAGCTGTAGAAATCGCATAACACCTACAACCGTGTTAGCCTGCCGGTATTCCCACCAGCCATGCGGCATGTCCAGGGGAGCAGCATACCCTGCAATGTGTACTCTGTCCCCGCTGGCGCATTGCCGTCACCCCCTCCGTTGGCGCCGCCGCCGTTCATGGCCGAAGGCGACTGCCAGGCCATGACAGACGTATGTTAGAGTCTTGTCGCGGCGATCTTGGTAGTCAGTGATCGTTCTGTGAGGATTGGCATGCGGCGTCTCGGGGGTCGGCAACAGCGCGGTCGACGTGTTCGGAATCTGGCTCCAGAGCTCGGACCTTGGGGCACTGGACGGGATGGAGACACGCAGACAGTGATTGGAGCTGGAAAAAGACGGGCAGTGAGAATTATGCGCACGCGCAATAGCAGATGTCGTCACAGCTGCGGCAGCATCTACACATGTCGTTGCACAGGGGAGGGAGCCATGCAGTCGTACCTAGCGCCGAAGCGGGACCCTGATGCGTGCACGGACCCTATCACAAGTTGTCCACTCCGCCCACGACTGCTCGTCACTGTGTTGCTCCAACGACTTTCGTGGTAGAAGCTTGAAACCATCTCATTTATGTTGGCCTCGCCTGCTATCTCTTCATATCGCTGCTGAAATTACGGCTCTAGGGCAGAGTTGGCCTGGATATACTCAGGGAACCACCGAAAGCATACAGACCATAAGCTCACCATTCCTGGCTAACATGTCGTCGGTGCTAACAAACATGAACTGTACAGGGGTCTCATTCATTTAGTTCTCACTGTAAGTCGCCACTTTCTGTTGTTTTCTAGTATTTACTCTATTCTACTCTTCTCACTCATGTTACGTCACTGCGTACAAATCCCCAGAGCAGCACTACTTGCTGCCAGGCCACCGAGGCTTTGTTATTTGGTATCGTCCCCTGCCTACAGATGCAGGTGAGCTGTACACACTTTGATCGGGTCTTTAGGTGGCAATCGCAGAGCCGTAGTGAATCACTACTACATCGTATAGCCCCGCACTGCTTAGCCACTTGCCGAGTGTTTAGACGGGTTGCTGACGCGTATCATAGTTCCAAGGCTCTCTTGACATATTCATGTCTATAGTGGGCGCATATACTGTCCCCTTCCGAATATCGACCTCTCGGGAACCGCCCTCATCAGGTGAACTACTGTTTACCAGACGGCCGACAAAAGTGTCATTTTCACTTCACTCCACTTCGTCTCTTTTGTTTGAAGCCATGCTTCAGTCTCGAAGGTTACATTCTTGCCAGTTTTTCCTTGTCACTTTCCTCGCCTGGTCACATCAAACCCGTATTTCACACGCCGCACCATCCACCCCGCCACCCACAATCTATAAAGATATCCAAAAGACTACTTATTGATTAGATTGGATCCATTTGCATCCCACAAGGATCATGACGATGCTCTTATACGCCGTCTCGCGGTTGGAGACTGAACTGGTGCCTTACCTCGTACATGCCAAGTGGAGCCTTCCCGATTGGTACAAAAGCGTTGGACGCTATAACCTTGTCACAACATTAGACAGCAAGACTCTAACACTTTCACCCCACCCCCGCCACACACCACCTCTTCGAATCCGCCTCGAAACCTAGGCATCACGGTCGCGCACCTCTATTAATACCATCGATACCGACATTAACGCCAAATAAATCGACAGATATGGCTGGCGGTGGTAAAGGTACGCGCTGACTCTGCGTCGCGCTCCGGAACGCCTCGAAAGCTAACAGGGTGCGCAGGAAAGACAGGAGGCAAGACAGGCGGGAAAGGCGATGCACAAGTCAAGACTCCCAAGTCGCACTCCGCCAAAGCCGGCCTTCAAGTGAGTAGCTGCCCGATACGCGTCATCACCCAACAGCACCCCGCGCGTACCTTCGCATGCCGCACAGAAGAACGACGCGCTAATTTGACCTCTCCATTGTAGTTCCCCTGCGGTCGCATAAAGCGTCATCTCCGAAACCTTACGCGACAAAAGACGCGCATCGGCGCCAAAGCAAGCATCTACCTGACGGCCGTTCTCGAATACTTGACCGCCGAAGTTCTCGAACTCGCAGGCAACGCTGCCAAGGATCTGAAGGTCAAGCGCATCACGCCACGCCATCTACAGCTTGCCATCCGAGGTGACGAAGAGCTAGATACTCTCATCCGAGCTACTATCGCATTCGGAGGTGTTCTGCCGCACATCAACCGTGCACTGCTGCTCAAGGTAGAGCAAAAGAAGAAGGGCGGTGCTGCAAAGGCTGGTGAGGTATAGGTGTCTGGTTCTCCTTCCAGCCCGCGCACGCGCCCCCACTGCGGCAAGAAGTGACCATCTCGCAAGCGAACTCTGGCTGAACAAGCGGTCAGGCGCCTGACGCATGTATGGATAGGCACGTTGTTCGGCTGGCTATTCCATTTCTTGCTGTCTCATTGATGGGGACGGCTCACTTTTTCTGCAGAAATACAGGATGTTGGGATACGGTGTTACCTTTCTTTAGTCAGGCGTGAGAGGATCGGTGTTGAGGGTATTGGATTTGATTTGTCATTTGTGGTATGTAGTAACACTCAATCTATGTCACTAAGCGGCAAGAGACGTCTATTGCATCCCCCGCTCGAACCATATGTGGTATGCGCACTAGTTGTGTTCGCGCAAACAACGTGGTCGTCTTCTAGTTACGACGAACAGGCAAGGCGCAAAGCTTAGCCAGGCATAGGTTACAGGTACGCAATTCGGGTTGGGGTTCAAGCATGCGCAATGTGTTTGTGGATTCGACTTGCGCGACAATCGCGAGTACTTCGATTCCGAGTTTTGGTAACACGAAATGCATCCTCCCGTCTCTCAAACCACACACATCATGCGAAGGAAGCTGTACAGTTCGTAAGCAGACCATATGGTCTTATTATCAACTTCTTTGTCCCTGAACCTTTCTAGTCTCTCTACAAGATTGCAATTCATCAGCATCACCGCTCTATACACCCACATCTTCACCATGTTCAGAGCCTCGCCCTTCAACCGTGACCCGTTCCACCGTCTCCCATTCTCCTCTCCATTCTCCTACTCAAACTACATAGCCCCAAACCTAATGCCTCATCGCCAGCCCGAGCATACCCACGACCCGCGTCGCCAACATCGTCATATGCCAAACGCACATCCCCGCCATCACTCTCCTCAGATCCGCCACCGCCGTCTCCCCAGACGCCATTCACACTACTCGGAGATTTCACCCAGCTCTTCAGAACCAGAGACGCCAGATGAAGCATACTACATGGACACGTCCGACCCCAACCCCCTCCACTCCCGCATGCACGACTCGCGAAGAAGCTGGAAACACAGAGGCGACCACGACAATGACGGCTTAGACCTGGAATCTGAATTCCGCCGTATACACGCCAAAGTCTGCCGGAGAACGGCGGAGCAATTCGGTAGAGATGAAATTCTCATCTTACCACCTACTCTTACTCGTCTGCGCGTCCAGATAAAGAGTGACCATGGGAGTGTAACTCTGTGTGCAACTGTAGCGGGGGATATGCGGTTTCGTGATGTTGTAAAGCAACTTGTGCCGTCGGTGTATACTGGGGAGGTGAGGGCGTATGTGAAGATCAGGGGGGCGTGGCAGGAACCGGGATTGTTTCTCGTGAGTCAGATCATGGAGCAGGGACGATTTGTGCTGGGTGAGAGAGGGGTGTTGGGTGTCAAGATTGAGATTGGGCGGAGAGCTGGTGGAGAAGGAGGGATCAGGGGTGTGAAGGCATGGGAGAGGGAGAGAGGGAGAACGTGGGAGATACGTTCCTAAATTTGTGTAGAGGTAGTCATGTTGGAGGCGCAAAACAGTGTCAGGGACGACTTGAAAATAGAACGGTAGTTAAACAAGTGCTAGTACATCCTTCGCTCCACATACTCCACCGACCCAGACCGCAGGGTCTACGCTGCTTCGATCCGTAACGCCAAGCTCGTTCTAAGACTTTGAATAGTGTAGGTAAGATGCTCAAGGCATGAGAGGTACCAAAAAGACCTGGAGAAATGAAGCTCCCTAAGGACAGAAGCGAATTGAGAAAGACATTCGTTCGTATGCAATGCAACGCAAGAATGCCATGGAAATACAGGAACGAGAGTCATTTGCCTTCATGCCTGTTGTTATCGAAAGGTGGTTGCTCTATGCCTTCAAGCTGTCCTGCATGCTGCGGCTGCTAGCGCTGAGCGGGATGTTGGTAGTGGGAAGAACGGTCTTCGGCTTGCTGGCATTCTGTCGGACCTTGGCCAGAGCGTAGACGAGGCCACTAACGAATCCGACAAAGATAGCGGAACAGCTGCCAAAGGTAACGGGTGCATCGAAGAAAACCAGACCGCTGAGCGCAATGGGTAGCTTGTTCAGGGCACCGACCATGGAGTAGGTTGTCGATGAGGTAACACGGACCGCCCAGGCAGATGTGTATGAGATCATAACAGTGGAAAGACCAGAGATGATCATGACCATGATGACAGTATTGCGCTGCTCGGCAGGGAAGTTCTTCGCAACATTGGCCGAGGACCAGTCTTCGACAAGGACGGAAGCGACGAGCAGGATCGGGATGGTGAGGAGGTTGTTGTAGTACATGGCTGGTGGAGATTAGTAAGTGTTTTCATCCCTCAAGATTGGATAGACATACTGTCGAAGTCCTTGAAGTTGGTGAGCTTGATACGCTTGCGCATGCACAGAAGGTAGGTAGCCGAGCAAAAGCAGTTGAACATCATCCAGAGGTATCCAGCGTGCAGGGTGGACATGGCCTCAGTGGTCTTCTCGGCAGCGTGACCCATGTTTGACAAAGCGTGCTGAATGTCGGCCCAAGCCGCAATAACGGAACTTAGCACCATCAATCCGAAAGAGAACAGCGCCATTGGTGTAACGGCACCACCGAACCAAAGCACCTCTCCGTATGCGATTAGAATGATCGTCAGGTTCTTGAAAATAGTGTAAACGGGAATCGAAAGGTACTTGAGCGCCCAAGTGCTGGTGTAAATCATGCCGATGAGGAGGACGGAGATGGGAAACCCTGACGCTGTTAGCATCCTCTCGTATTGTCTATAACATATTGGACGTACATTTCTTTGCTTCGTCGGTGGTGAAATCTCGGTAGTTGATAATACCCAGGGCTTTACATATCGAGATTGCTGCCACACAGACAACAGACTGCGATGAGTTAGAAGGGCGGTCTGCGGGATAAGGGTACCAGCATACCTGTACGCAGAGTAGGAAGAAGTTAAGGTTGAAGTCGACGCCAGACAGTACATATTTGTTCGTGACTGTCATCATTATGGAAGATCCACAGTATGCCAGAACAGCAGCAATTGGGTTCTCTGTTATTGATACGCCTCCAGCGCGCTGTGAAGTGGCTGATCGGGACGGTGGCGACGCCGCACGGAACTCGTTACCCGAGGGCATATCGACCCTGTAATCATCGCTCTTCTTGTCGTCGGACATGGTGGTGGAGAGGGGATAGGGACACGCGTGTGTCTAGAGTTGTGGTATGCGGCAGCGACGGGAACGTCCGGAGGAGGGGACAGATATGTGGCGGCGTGTGTACGACTTCAAAGGAGGGGCGGTCAAGAGAAGAAGAAAAGACAGGAGTGTGGGACTAGAAAGAAGGAGACGGGCGTCGCAAGAGAGATGCGCAGGGACGCGAAGTCGGTGGGTCTCAGCGGTGTATCTCCCCTGGCTTGGAGTTGCTCTGTTGTCAGTAGTGGTAA